>Ga0209427_10002064_pt1 | contig 23478 bp, 16 predicted proteins | sample DeeMarSWOR136_30_FD_187465 | JGI IMG/M metagenome (GOLD analysis project Ga0209427, IMG submission 187465) | Marine sediment microbial communities from White Oak River estuary, North Carolina - WOR-1-36_30 (SPAdes) (version 2) | ecosystem: Environmental > Aquatic > Marine > Intertidal zone >...
TGTCTTCGGATTGCCGATGGCCTCTATGGCAATATCAGCTCCTCCTCCAGTTATGCCTCTTATTTCTTTGAGAAGCGCCTTGTCTTCTTTGCCTTTTGCATTTATCGTGGACTGGGCGCCTAGCTTCTTGGCCATTTCTAATTTTTTATCCACGATATCCACGGCGATCACAGAGCCTCCTGAAGCTGCTGCTACTTGAACAACATTAATGCCCACTCCGCCACAGCCAAAGACGACGACTGAGTCGCCGGGCTGGACCTTGGCCCTGTTTTTAACAGCATGAAAGGGAGTGGAGATAGCGTCGGCAATGATGCTTGATTCTTCTAGGGGAAGGTCTTCTGGGAGGTGCTGGCAATCTTTAGCTGGCGCTTTGGTGTATTCAGCATAAGCGCCATCAATATGATTACCTAACATGACCATGTTAAGACATATATTCTCCCGACCCAGGCGGCAGTTGACACAGTAACCACAAGAAAAAACAGGGGGAATGAGGACTCTGTCACCAACCTTAAAGTTTTTTACACCTGCACCAGCTTCCTCCACTATGCCAGAAGGTTCGTGGCCTAAAATCATCGGTGGCTTTTTAAAGGTGGGAACACCATGGTCTATATAGTGCAGGTCAGTGTTGCAGACTCCGCAGGCTGCGATTTTTACCAGGATTTCGTTCGGTTCTATTTTTGGAGCCTCAACCTCTTCAATCTTTAGAGGCTGATTAGGCTCATGAAATACAGCAGCTTTCATTTCTTCCTCCTTTATCTGTTTTTCCAGAGAGGTTTTCTTTTTTCCATAAAGGCTTTCAACCCTTCATGAGCATCTTCAGAGGTCATTAACTCTTCAAGGTAGATCTTCTCGATTCTCTCTAACCCCTCTAAAAAGTTTGTCTCTAAACCCAGATTGATTCCTTTTTTTGAATACCTCAGCCCAACTAGGCTCAATTCTGTGAAGGGCTGGATAAAACTCTCGAGCTCTGAATCAAAAGAAACAAGCGGAACGACTTTGTTGATTAAACCAATACGCTCGGCCTCTTGAGCTTCAATAATTTTTCCGGTTAAAAGGAGTTCTGAAGCTTTTTTTAGTCCCACAAGGCGAGGCAAGATCAGGAGCGCAACAGGGGGGAAAACAGAGAGTTTTATTTCAGGCTGTCCTATCTTCAAATTATCAGCCGCAAAAATTAAATCGCAGAAAATAGCAATCTCGCATCCTCCGCCCAGGGTTAATCCTTTCAAAGCGGCTATGGTCACTTGATCTAGTTTGGAAAGATTTCGGAAGACGCCATGAAAAACCTGAAGCATTTTCTCTACTTTATCTTCTGTATGGTCAACCACATCAACTCCTGCTGAGAAGGCCTTTTCTCCGTTGCCAGATATGACCAGAACCTTCACTTCTTTGCTTGCAGCTAAAGAGTTCAAGGCATCGTTTATTTCTTCCATGGCAGAAATATTCAGGATATTCAAGGGAGGGCGGTTGATGGTTAAAAAAGCCACGTCCTCTTTGGTTTCAAAAATGATGTTTTTAAAAGTTTTTTGAGTCATTATATCCCTCTTAAAAAAATGATATTAGTCAACTTTGGCTGGGGGAATTGAGGTGTAATACATATCACCTGATTCAATCTCTGTCAAGCAGGGTTCCAATTTGCGTTGATATCGATTTTTCCCTGTGATATAAATCGAAATATCGGTAATCTTCTTTCATTTTCGGGAGAAATAAATGAGACATAAAAGTTCTAAGATATTTAAGTTACTATCAATTTTTGTCTTCTTGTTCTTTATTCACAATCTTTTCCCCCAATCAGATAAAATTAAATTAACAAAAACTTATAAAAAGAGTGATTCAAAAACCGAAATTCGTTCTCCCAAAAAGAAATCTATGGTTTCGGTTGAAACTCTTCGTCCCAAAAGAGAACTTCCTTCCAAATCCAAAATAAAAAATCCTTTCTCTCGATTAGCAAGAACTGAATTGATAAAAATTTATAAGCAGGAAGATGCAGATTTTGAAATTCTTTATTCTCCCCAGATTAAGATAGTTCAGGAACTAAAGACTTGTTTTATTGCTCAAGTAAAATCAGGGTATTCTTCGAATCTTTCGCAAGCAGGATTTAAGTTTGAGCATCTTGATGATGATATACAAGACAAAAAATATTATCTAGTCTATTGCCCTTCTGCTTTAGAAGCAGAGCGTTTAAAATATTATGGAGATGTAAAACTTATTGAGGAAAATTTAGCTCTTTTCTGGTCCGATAATAAAGAAGCAAGAGAGATTCTGCCGGCTCATTTTCAGATAAAACGTTTGCCCGGCGAGGCTCTCCATTCTTCTAATAAAAGATCCTTAGTTTTATCAGAAAGTCTTCACCCAACGATAAAGCTTCCTTCAAGATTTGCAGTCGATCCTGATGTTTTAGATATAGTAAACCAAGTCTCAAAGCAAAATTTGACAGACTACATTCAAACTCTGCAGGATTTTCAGACAAGGTTTGCCTCTACCTTTAGTTGTGAGTTAGCCGGAGATTATATATATGATTTTTTCATCCAATCAGGCGTAGAGGCTGAGTATGATTCTTTCTCGTTTGCGTCCGGCTATTCCTCGAATAATATTGTCGGGACTCTTGAAGGCCAAATTTATCCATCTCAAATTGTGGTAATCTGCGCTCATTATGACTCCATTAGTGATCAACCTCAAACATTAGCTCCTGGAGCTGACGACAATGCCAGTGGAACCGCAGCCGTAATGGAAGCGGCGAGAATATTTGCAGATCAGCCCTTTGATTTTACGGTGAAATTCATATGTTTCTCAGCTGAAGAATGGGGACTTTACGGAAGCAAAGATTATGCTCAAGAAGCAAGACAGAGAGGAGAAGATATTATTGCTGTAATAAATTTAGACATGATTGCTTATACAGATTCTATTCCTGAAGACTTAGACATCATTAGTAATCAAGCCTCTGAATGGTTAGCTGACAGATTTTTTTCCTCATCGATAGCATACACGACCTTGGATATATCCAAAATTGTAAATCCCACTTTTGTCTGGAGTGATCACTCCTCCTTTTGGGACAGAGGATATAGTGCTATTTTAGGAATAGAAGACATCTACATATCAAATCCTTATTATCATACGACCAACGATACTATCGACACTTTAAATTTAGATTTTATAACAGAGGCGGCAAAAGCTTCTTTAGCAACAGCTGCTGATTTAGCTCAGCCAGTAAGCACACCTCAAACGCCCACAGGCTTTACCTCTCGAAGCCAAATAATATCCTCTCTTTTTTCAAGCATAAAAACTGCCTTTTTAGACTGGGATAGTAATCAAGATCCAGTAGTAGGCTACAATATTTACAGGACCACTTCCTCACATTCCGATTACCAGAAACTAAATAGTAGTCCTCTAGTTCAAACATATTATACGGATGAAAACCTTGATCCAGATACTTCCTATTATTATGTTCTAACAGCCGTTGATAGCCTAGGCGACGAAAGCAACTATTCAAAGGAAGTTGTAGATGATGAAGAAAATGAAAATACTAATTCCATTGATGTGCGGGCACTTTCAAGAAATTTGGTTCGTACTATCCTAGCAGTAAGAAAAATCAACCCTTGGATATAAAATCATGAATAATGAGAATATATAAGTGAGGAGTAGATATGAATAAGATGAAGATTCTGATGCGTAATATAGCTTTAAGGATTTCTGTAGGCCTTTTCTTGGTATTGCTGTTTTTTGGGAGGCCTTCTTATTTATTTTCAAACCCATTCAAGCTTCCCATTTCAATCTCTTTTTCTCTTGGATATTTTCAGCCAAAGGAAAAAGCTTTTAAAGATCTATACGGGAATAGTAATTCTCAGCTAGTCTTTAATATTCGTTATGTTCTAATGGAAAATTTATCCATCTATTCTGGATTGAGATACTTATCATGTAACGGCGAAACAAAAATTGCAGGGCCAGAATTTCAAGAGGAAAAATATAATTTAAAATTCACAATGTATTCTATACCCTTTGCCTTTATTTATTCTCATTCTTTCAAAAACATACATCCATTTTTGGGAGGAGGGATTAGCTACAATATTTATAGGGAAAAATGGGATCAATTCGATATTTCTTTTGAGGATAAGAATTTGGGATTTTTTCTGGTCGCTGGAGTAGAATACTTTATCAGTAAAAGATTTTCTCTTCTAGGAAGAACTCAATTTAGTTCAATTCCTACTAAAAAGGGCTCTAAGCTTGATGAAAATGTTAACCTTGGAGGGACTGAGTTTTCTCTTGGACTGTCTTTTTATTTCTAGCTTCAGCGTGAAGAGTATAATCCTTCTGTTTAGATTAGGGGTTAAATAGGTCACCCTGAAAATCATCTCTTAAGGCTATTTACTTAAATACACCATATAAGTAACTTTATCTATGTAACTAATTTTATACGTATGATGTCTATTAAATATTAAAAAATGATCGACAAACAAATCAATGTACTTCTGATCGAAGACAATCCCACAGATGCCCGCTTGATACAGAAAATGGTGGAAGAGAAAAGCTGGGCAAGCTTCGATTTAACTTGCGTCGATAAGCTTCAGGCTGGGCTGAAGCACCTTTCTAATGGAGGTGCTGACATCGTTCTTTTAGATCTCGACCTTCCTGACAGCAAGGGATTGGGCACGTTCGTAAAAGTTCATACTCAAGAGGCAGCTATCCCGATTATTGTCCTGATTGGACTTGATGATGAAAAAATAGGATTAGAAGCGGTGCAAAAAGGCGCCCAAGATTACTTGGTTAAGGGGCAGATGGATGGTGACTTGCTTATTCGCGTCATGCATTATGCCATTGAGCGCCAGCGGGCTGATGAAGAACTGCGGAGGAGTGAAGAGAAAAATAGATCACTCCTGATCGCAATACCGGATATAATGTTTCGACTCAACAAAGAAGGTGTATTTCTGGAATTCATTACGGCAAAAAATTTTCCTCTTTGGATGAAAGCCAGCGAGTTTGTAGGAAATAGTGTGCAAGATGTTTTAGATATAAAGATTGCTAAACGGTTCATGAAGTGCTTGAAGCAGGCAGCTAAAACTGGCAATACGCAGATCTTGCAGTATCAGCTCTCAGTTGGAGGTAAGACTCATCACTACGAGGCGAGGATTGTAGCTACCTGGGGAGAAGAAGTTCTGGCAATTGTGCGTGATTTCACTGACCAAAGGCAAGCAGAGAAGATGGCAGAAACAGATCCCCTAACCAATATTTATAACAGAAGGAAATTTTCCAGGCTTTTAGATCAGGAGATACAAAGAGTAGAAAGGTACGATAGGTCTTTATCCATTGTACTCTTGGACATAGATTACTTTAAAAGGGTAAACGACACCTATGGGCATGATACAGGAGACTATGTGCTCAGGAGAATTACTGAGCTTATCAAAGAGAACATAAGGATAACGGATATTCTAGCAAGATACGGTGGAGAGGAGTTTGTTATCATACTACCCGAGACAGATGTTAAAGGAGCCAGTAGACAGATAGAGAGGATGAGAAAGACAATAGAAAAAACATCTTTTGATGGAGTGGGCAATTTAACTATAAGCGCTGGGATTACCAGTTATACAGGGGGAGATAGCTGTAGGAGTATGATAACGAGGGCAGATAAGGCCCTTTACGTGGCCAAGGAAGAAGGTAGAAACAAAGTAAGAGTCAGATAATTCAAATCTGACTTTTCCATTCCTTTTAGTTTTTCCAATCTGTTTTTATGGGGTCAGGTCTTGCTTTTTGCCTGCCTTAAAAATCTCACATAAACGCACTAAAACTTCATTGCAAGGCTGAAAGCGGCACAGACACCTCCTATCTTCAGGATGAGATCTTGCCAAGCTCCTCTGTCCATTTATAAAAAGAGCGGGGTCGCCCGCAATCTAAAGCACTAGTATAGATTGCATTTGTAGGAGTAAAAGCAAAAAGCAAGACCTGACCCCCAATGTGTTTCTTGACTTGGATAGGCAATGCTGATATTTTTATTAGTCTCTAAAAGGATAGATTTTTGTTAGCTCCCTACTAGATACGCGAATCAGGGTAAAACAGAAGGGCTCTTTTTGTATTTTTCTAGGAGGAGAAATGAACGAAGAAAAGAAGGTTGCAATCAAGAAAATTCAAGCGACTGGCATGATGAGGAAGATAATGGCTGATTATTTCTACGAATTGGACAAGGCTTCGAAGGAAGGATCGCCAAAAATTGCCTGGTGCACGAGTGTTGGGCCGGCCGAGCTTCTATTAAGCTTAGGATTTCTTGTCCATTACCCCGAGAATCATGGAGCTATGTTAGGAGCAACTCGAACAGCCAACGACTACATACCTGTTACTAATGCCATCGGTTATTCTCCAGATATCTGCTCTTACCTTACGAGTGATGTCGGTGCCTTCATAAAAAAAGAAACACCCCTTTCTCGAGCTTATGAGGGAATCGAGAGAGTTCCAAAGCCTGATGTCTTGGTTTACAACACAAATCAATGTCGCGATGTCCAGGATTGGTTTTCTTGGTATTCCAGAGAATTAAATGTTCCTGCTCTGGGTATATCCACCTATCGTAATATAGGAAAAATTGAAAACTACAATCTCGAAAGTATTGTCCAGCAGATGAAGGATATGATCCCTCCTCTAGAAAAAATTTCAGGTCAGAAATTTGACATTGATAAACTTCGCCACTTCCTTTCTCTCTCCTATGAGTGTACCCAATTGTGGAAGAAAATTCTCGAAGCAAATACAGCCATCCCAGCTCCCATGAGTTTCTTTGATGGTACTATTCATATGGGTCCTGCTGTTGTTTTAAGGGGCTCTCCCCAGGCTGTGGAATATTATAAAGTACTTCTCAAGGAGTTAGAAGAGAGAGTTGCTAATAAAGAAGGAGCTGTGGAGGGAGAAAAATTCCGTCTCTACTGGGAAGGAATGCCGATCTGGGGTAAACTGAGGGACCTGGCTGAGTTTTTTATCAGTCTTAAGACTGCGGTTATTGCCTCGACCTACTGCAATAGCTGGATTTTTGAGGCCTTTGATCCTGAGGATCCCTTTATGAGTATTGCCCAGGCTTATACTGAAATATTCATTGTCAGAGATGAGTATTATAAAGAGAAATACATCGAAGAGATGGTCCATAAATATAAATTAGATGGTCTTTTATTTCATGATGCCAAAACTTGCCCGAATAACTCCAACAATCGCTACGGGATGCCAGAAAGGCTCGAGAAAAAATTGAATATCCCCGCGCTCACCATAAATGGCGATTTGAATGATCTGCGCTGTTATTCAGAAGAGCAGGCTAAGACCAACATAGAAGCCTTCGTCGAGCAATTAGGGGCAAAATAGACAGAAAATTCGCCTGATTTATATATAGTATAATCGGAATCCAATGAATAATTTTGTGGGCATTGATGTCGGAGCTTCTACTACTAAAGCTGTAATTATTGATGAAAAAAAAGAAATTCGCGGCTATTCGGTAGTCAACTCAGGCGCTGATTTTGAAGCTGCGGCTGAGGAAGCCTTCAAAAAAACGCGGGAAAACGCGAAGGGAAAAGTCTCGAATAAATTCTTTGTATTGGCTACTGGATACGGAAGAAGGAATGTCTCTTTTGCCGACCAGACAAAAACCGAAATCAGCTGTCATGCTAAGGGAAGTTTTTTTCATTTTCCTCATGCCCATACTTTAATCGATATCGGCGGACAAGATAGTAAAATCATAAAAGTGAATGATTCCGGAAAAAGAATAGGCTTTAAGATGAATCGAAAGTGTGCTGCTGGTACCGGAGCCTTTCTTGAAGAGATAGCAAATCGCCTTCGAGTCAAGATTGGGAAGCTCAACGAACTTGCCAAAAAAGCGGAGAGAAACATTCAGATTGGAAGCTACTGCACTGTTTTCACAGCTACAGAACTCCTGACTAAGATTAGAGAAGGTATAGAGGTTAAGGAACTTATTAAAGGTATCTTTGACTCAGTCGTAAAAAGGGCTCTTGAGATGGATCCCTTGGAGGGGAACATTGTCATGACTGGGGGAGTGGTGGCTTATAATCCTTTTTTGGTCAATATGTTCGAAGAAAAATTGGACAAAAAGATTTTTGTCCCTCCTCTCCCTCAATTAACAGGCGCCGTAGGAGCGGCTTTATATGCCTTAGAAGCAAAAGGAGGTCAAAATGCTTGATGCTTTATTTAAACCAAAATCGGTGGCAATAATCGGAGCTTCAAATAATCCCTTGAGCATCGGCCATATTGTCATGCAAAACCTTCTTGACCACAATTATAAAGGCCCGATTTACCCTATAAACCCGAAATCAAAGTTCATCAAGAGCTTCCGAGCTTATCCTTCTGTTACCGATATCCCGGATGAGATTGATTTAGTGAATATTTCCATTAAAAACACTTTGGTTCCTTATGTTCTTGAAGAATGCGGCAAGAAGGGAGTAAAGTTTGCCATCGTCCATACAGCCGGCTTTAAGGAGGTCGGAGCAGAAGGGCTTGCGCTTGAAAAACAGATCGTCGAGATTGCTCATAAGTACGGGATGCGCATTTATGGACCAAACTCCCAGGGAATTCAGAATTCTGACCCTGAAATCTCCGTGTATGCCAATTTCACTTTTGTGCCCATGAGTCCTGGCAACATCTCTATAGTCGCTCAGAGTGGGGGAGTTGGGGAGACGTTGAAATTGCACCTTTATCGTATCGGGAAGGGAATAAGGATGTATTCAAGTTTCGGCAACGAGGCAGATGTTAGCATGAATGAAATAATAGATTATTATGGGCAGGATGAAGAGACAAAAGTAATCATGATCCACATTGAGACCCTGAAAGATCCTGGTGGATTTCTCGAAGTGGCAAGCCGTGTAACTCCTAAAAAGCCTATTCTTGCCTTGAAGACAGGAAAAACATCTGAAGGAACAAAAGCTGTTGCTTCTCATACGGGCGCCTTGGTCGAGCAAGAAACAATAGCAGACGCGATATTTAAGAAAAGCGGAGTTATCCGCTTTGACACTCAGGAAGATATGGTCAATGCAGCCATTGCTTTTTCTAACCAGCCTGTTCCCAAAGGAGATAGGGTAGTTATCGTCACCAACACAGGAGGACCGGCAATAATTGGGGTAGACGAATGTATCTCAGCCGGGCTTAAACTAGCTGAATTGAGCTCAAAGACCAAAGACACTTTAGGCAAGCTTGTTTTTAAGGAAGCTATTGTCTCTAATCCTGTTGACGTTGTAGCTACGGCGGGCCCCGAGCAGTACGGAGGAACAGTGGAGGCTCTCCTCAAAGACCCGAATATTAACTCGCTTCTGCTTGTTTTTGTCACAGCTCCATTTGTCGATTGTGAAGGCATTGCCCGAAAGCTAGGTGAGATTGGGAAGGCTTCCAAGAAGCCGATTGTCTGCCAGGTGATAACCATAGAGAAATGGGCTGAAGTCATCCGAATCATCAGAGAAAGTGGCATACCTGTTTACGATTTTGCAGAAACAGCAGCCAGAGTGCTTTCTTCAATGACCGAGTATGGAAAGATTGTCCAGAGAAAAGCTCCCTTATATAAAGAGTACGATGTAAATAAGACTGGCACAGAGAAGATTCTAAGCCACCATGGAGGAAAAGAAAAATTTCTCCCCCAGGATGATGTCTTTAGGATCCTCAGATGCTACGGAATTCCTACGGTAAAATCCATGAGAATCAAGAAAAAAGCCGAGCTTGACAGTGCGGCCTCGAAGATTAGGTACCCGTTGGTTTTAAAAGTTGATGCTGAAGAGATTATTCACAAGACAGAAGTTGGGGGCGTTTCCCTCAATCTCAAAGACAAAGCGTCCCTTGAGGCAGCTTTTAATAGGATGGCTGAAAAGTTCGAAAAAGAAAAACCTGCCTTTATCCTCCAGGAATATCTTGGGAGCGGAAAAGAGGTGATCATGGGAGCAAAGAAAAACGAAGGAATCCAGCCAACGCTTATGTTTGGTTTGGGCGGAATTTTTGTCGAAACCATAAAGGATGTGCAATTCAGGCTGGCACCTCTTTCCCGCGAAGATGCCTTAGGGATGATTCACTCCATAAGGGGACATCCCATCCTGGAAGGTGTTAGAGGAGAGAAGGGAGTGGATATCGATGCCTTAGCTGAAATTCTGATTCGTCTTTCTCAACTTGCCACTGATTTTCCTGAGATAGACGAGATGGATTTAAATCCAGTCTTTGCTTTTGAGCAAGGTAAAGGAGCGAAGGTTGTCGATGCCCGCCTGAAAATCATAAAAGAAGCATGAATTAAGCAGCCGACCTTATCCCAGGTGCCTGATTATTTGCTCTTTCGAGTGTGGCGTTACAATACCATAGGAATCACTGTCATTGCGAGTGACCGCAGGGAGCGTGGCAATCTCTTATTTTTTGTAGGGGCTTGATTTATCAAGCCCACCATATAGGATTGTAGGGGTTTGATTCATCAAACCCACCGGTTGAATATAAAAAAGGATTTGTAGGGATTTGATTCATCAAATCCACCTTATAAGTATAAATAAGGATTGTTCGAATTTGATTTCTCAGGCCCATGAAAAATAAGCATTTAACATGAACTGGGTTCCCTTGAGCATTGTCTGTTTTTACATCGTCCTTCTCTATGTGGTTACATGGTTAACCCGCCGCCTTAGCAGGGGAGGCATGATTGCTTATCTTTTGGCTGGCCGAAACCTTCCTTTCTGGGTTGTTGCCCCCCTTCTCACCGGCCTGGCTGTGGGAGGTGCTTCTACAGTTGGGGTGGCAGAAGGAGCCTACGGCACTGGAATATCAGCAGGCTGGTATAATGCTGCCTGGGCTGCAGGCGCCATTTTAGTCGGCCTTATCGCTGCCCGCCGCTACCGCCGGCTGGAGGTAGCCACCCTCCCAGAGCTTTTCGAAAGACATTACAACACCTCAAGCAGGGTTATAGGTGTCATCGGTCAGCTCGTCTTGCAGATAGTTATTATCTCTGTTCAGTATGTAGCCGGAGGTGCTATCCTTTCTTCGCTCCTTCCCGATGTATTTAGCTTCAGACAGGGCATGTTTGTTACTGCAGTGGTTTTTATTGGGATAACCTTGATTGGCGGATTCTGGGCGGCAGGCTTGACCAATATCATCAACGTGATTCTCATCTACGTAGGAGTTATTTTAGGAGCAGTCATAGCGATTGGAAAGATAGGAGGATTTGGAGAGCTTGTGGCTAAGCTTCCTGCTCAGCATCCTGGTTTTGATCTTGGTGCTATCGGCTTGCCACTCGTTATTGCCTGGTTCATGGTTATGGTCACCATGGCCTTTTCAGTGCAGTCTGTTGTCCAGATTACTTTTGCCGCCAAAGACTCCTCTTCTGCAAGTAAAGGCTTTATCTTAGGCGGATTGATTATTCTCCCCATAGGCTTTATAAGTGCGGTCATAGGTCTGGCAGCTACTATTCTTCATCCGGAAATAATAGCCACCGAAGCTCTCCCGCGCACAGTTTTGAGTCTTAGTCCGGTAGTGGCAGGACTTGTTCTGGCTGGACTCTGGGCTGCCGATGTTTCCACTGCATCCGCTCTTCTTGTCGGGAGTGCTACGTTGGTTGTTGGAGATTTAATAAAGAGGTTTGTGGCCCCTGATCTTGAGGAAAAAGGAGAAAGAAGAATCTCTCGAATTTCGGTTCTTGTTTTGAGCGTTTTTACCTACCTTCTCGCCTACTTTGTCTCTGGCAATATTTTAAGAACATTGCTTCTCGGGCTCTCTTTGACCACTGGTTATACTTTGGTGACTTTAATGACCATTTTTTGGCCAAAAGTATGCAGACGCGCTCATGCCACCTGGACTTTGCTTACATCCATGGCTGCCCTTGCTCTCTGGCTTGTATTTCCTCAAGTTTCGTCTTTTTTTAAAAAAATCGGCCTTATTCATCCAATCTATTTTTGCTGGATGGTAAGCCTTGCGACTTTTTTTCTAGTCGCCATTATAGACAAAAGAAAAATAAAAGCACTTGGAGCTTGACGTTTATTCGTTGTGAAATTAGTATTCTACCTGGAAAATTTGAGAGATCGCTTCAGGTGAGGTTAAGTTTTGTAATTATTTTTTGCTTAAAAGGAGGAAAAGATGGGTTTAGATTGGCTAAAAAAAGATAAAGAGCTCAAAGACCACTCTCTCTGGGGCAAGGAGCATTGGGGTACCGAACCTCCTTGTACTACGTACGAGAAGAGGCCTATCCTCGATGCTTCAGGTAAAAAGATCAAAGGTCTTTATTCTGCCTGGGTTATCCTCAACAATCCTGCTCAATACAATTCATACACGACTAAGATGGTGAAGGGAGTTATCGCTGGATTTCAGAACGCTTCTCTGGACAGGAGTGTGGTAGCGGTTGTATTTACTGCTGTTGGGGATAGAGCCTTCTGTACCGGGGGCAATACCAAGGAATATGCAGAATACTATGCTGGAAAGCCCAATGAATACGGAGAATACATGGACCTTTTCAACGGGATGGTTGATTCTATCCTCCTCTGCAAGAAGCCAACAATATGCCGTGTAAACGGAATGAGAATCGCCGGCGGTCAAGAAATAGGAATGGCCTGTGATATCGCTGTTTCGGCAGATACAGCAATTTTTGGCCAGGCTGGTCCCCGGCACGGATCAGCTCCGGACGGAGGCTCTTCAGATTTTCTCCCCTGGTTCTTGAGCATTGAAGATGCCATCTGGAATTGCGTTTCCTGTGAACTGTGGAGTGCTTATAAGATGAAAAGGCTTGGCCTTATCAGTCAAGCAGTGCCGGCAGTAAAACAGGATGGGAAGTTCATCCGCAACCCTGCAGTAATCACGGATAAATATATTGATGATGGAGAAATCGTGTATGGAGAGTTCGCCAAAGGAGAGGAAGGAAAGAAAGCAAGGGAGTTTCTCAAAACAGCCTCGATTGATTTTGAGCTCTTGGATAAAGCTGTGAACGAGATCATCTGGAAATTTACCAACCTCTTTCCAGGCTGCCTGATAAAGTCTCTGGACAGTGTGAGAGCAAAAAAGAAATATTTCTGGGATATGGCAAAAAATTACAACCGTCATTGGCTGGCTGTAAACATGGCTACAGAGGGGTATTTGGGATTCCAGGCGTTTAATACAAAGAAGATAACCGGGCAGGACGTTATTGATTTTGTTAAATACAGGCAGCTCATCGCTGAAGGAAAGACAATCGATGAAGCCTTCATGGAAGCAGTCTTACCCAAGCCGAAGGAATAAATCAAATTGTAGGGGCTTGATTCATCAAGCCCACCTTATTTATACTGTTAGGATTTGATTTATCAAAACCATCTCCTGGACATAAAAAGGAATGTTGGGACTTGATTCATCAGGCTATTGTGCTTATATTGTAGGGGTTTGATTCATCAAACCCACCTTACAAAAGGAATAAACAAAATAACAGGAGGAATAAAATGGATTTAAAGGGGAAGGTAGCCCTTGTCACCGGGGGCAGCCTGGGCATCGGCACCAGTATTTCTTTGGATTTAGCCCAAAACGGGGCAGATGTGGCCTTAACTTACCGGAAACATGAAAAAGAGGCTAAAGCAGTCGTCGATAAGATAAAGGCCATGGGCCACAGAGCCCAAGAGTACAAAGTCGATGTCTCTGATTATGGAGCAGTCCAGAAGCTGGTTAAAGATGTTATAGATAAATTTGGCCGTTTAGATATTTTAGTTAACAATGCTGGCATGAACTGGGATGGAGTTGTTTGGAAGATGACTGAAGAACAATGGGATGCTGTGATTAATGTTGACCTTAAAGGAACCTTTAATTTTATCAGGGCTGTAGCCCCGGTTTTTAGAGAACAGGAATCAGGGAAAATCATAAACATCACTTCTATAAACGCTCTCAGAGGGAAGTTCGGTCAGGCCAATTATTCTGCTGCTAAAGCTGGAGCAATAGGCCTGACCAAAGCTGTTGCCAGAGAAATGGGAAAATACAGCGTGAATGTTAATGCCGTAGCTCCTGGAATGATTGAAACTGCTATGATTAAAGACCTTCCTGATGATTTCAAGGAAAAGGCTGCTGCAGAAACTGTCTTTAATCGCCTTGGGCAACCAGAGGATATTGCCCATCTGGTTTCTTTTCTTTCCAGTGATAAAGCTAAGCATATCACAGGTGAAGTCATCAAGGTAGATGGAGGCCAATACATATAAATTAAATCTGTAGGGGCTTGATTCATCAAGCCCGCACAGAATTTGCCATAAATTAGGGTCATAAGGAATATCAAATGCCGAGAGTCGACCCCTAGGAGGATATTAATGAGAAAAATTGCCATTATTGGCGTCGGGCAGAGTGCCTTTGTCCGTGGGTATCCCGGTTCGATCAGAGAGCTTGCCTTTGAGGGATTTAAGGAAGCCATGGAGGATGCAAAAGTATCTGTCAGCGATATCGATGCTTCTATTATTTGTTCGGCACCCGAGTATGACAAGCAGCGCTCGCCATCTGGGGTATTTGCTGAATATCTCGGTCTTATCCCTCAACCAACCTGCTATTTAGAGAGTTTGTGTTCCTCAACCAGCACGGGCTTGAGAATGGCTTATTCTTTAGTGAAGTCAGGCCTTCATGATGTAGTGGCAGTTCTGGGTTTTCAGAAGATGTCAGAAATTTCCTCGGCAGAATCTCAGGAACGGATGGGCAGGGGAGCTGATATTCAGTGGGAAAGTCCATTCGGTACGATGATGCCTGCTTATTACGCTATGTTTGCTAAGGCGCACATGGAAAAGTACGGAACTACTCTTGACGACATGGCTCTTGTAAGGGTGAAGGCTGCTACTTATGGCCCGATCAACGAAAAAGCCCTGTTCCGCAAACCGGTGACGCTTGAGATGTTCACTGACCCAAACCATTTCATGTCTGGTCCGGTAGCAAGCCCTCTTCGCGTGGGAGACTGCTGTGCCAACGCAGATGGGAGCTCCTGCCTTATAGTGGCCAGCGAAGAAAAGGCCAAGGCTCTTTCGAAAAAACCAGTCTGGATTCTGGGGTTAGGTGCTGCATCAGCCAGTGTTAACATGGCAGGCAGGGATCTGTTTACAGGATTGGCCGTAGCCCGTCAGGCCTCTGAACAGGCATATAAAATGGCCGGTGTCACCCCAAAAAATATTGATGTAGCAGAGGTTCACGATTGTTTCACTATTTCAGAAATACTGGCCTATGAAGACCTGGGCTTTGCCAAGCCAGGAGAAGGAAGGGAGCTCATAAAGAATAAAAAGACTTACAAAGAGGGGAGTATACCCACAAATGTAGATGGGGGCTTGCTTTCTAAAGGTCATCCTATTGGTGCCACCGGCGGATCCCAGATCAGGACAATCGTCCTTCAGCTCAGAGGTGAAGCGGGAGAAATGCAGGTCAAGGATCCGGAGATAGGGCTAGTCCATAACATCGGCGGAGTAGGCCTTTATGGAAATGTCACCATTCTTGGGAGGTGAAGAAATGAGTGAGAAAAAAGAAATAGATGATCGGTTCAAAAAATTTGGGACGGTTAGCTTTACATCCGTTACCAAGGTGAACGACTTTATAGATTTCCTTGAGAAGGGCAAGATCATGGGTACTCGCTGTCAAGACTGTGGGACGGTCTTTTTCCCTCCCAGGGCTGATTGCTATCATTGTCTTTCCAGAAACGTGGAATGGTTTGAAATATCGGGGAAGGGGAAGCTCGTCTCATACAGTAAACTGAAGTATGCTCCTGTCGGGTTCGAAGGAGATTTGCCTTATTCCATTGCTCTTCTAGACTACGGAGATTATAAAATCTTCGGCAGGCTTGCCGGTGATATCCCTGACGATGAAGTTAGGCTTGGCATGGAAATGAAGACAGTAGTCAACAAGCTGCCGAATGGGCAGTTGAATTATGTGTTCGAGAAAGCGTGAAAAGGATCTCCTGAAGATTTCACCTTATTAGCATGAAGCAGGTATATGTGGGGTCAGGTCTTGTTTTTTGCCTTTACTCATATAAACGCAATTTATACTAATGCATTAGATTGCGGGCGATCCCGCTCTTTTTATAAATGAGCAGGCGAGCGTGGCAAAATCTCATCCTGAAGTTAGGAGATATCTGTGTTGCTTTCATCCTTACAATGAAATTTTAATGCGTTTGTATGAGATTTGTCAGACAAGCAAAAAGCAAGACCTGGCCCCACTTATTAACCGTTATTAAATTGAAGTCAAATAAATCAGCAAAATTGACAACTCATATCTCCAGTGTTATATCTTTAATCCATAACTAAAAAGAAGAATAGCAAACAAAGACACCCAGATGGCCCTTTCTGAAATAAGATTTCACTCTCCACAAAACTTAGCTGAGGCTTTTAAACTCTTAGGAGAACTCAAGGAAGCTCGGATTGTAGCTGGGGGTACAGACCTTATTGTGGATATAAAACAAGGTTTGATTGGAGCAAGGGATATCATATCTCTTCATAAGATAGAAGAGCTCAAAGGGATTGAGAAAAAAGACAAAAAGATTCGAATCGGAGCCATGGTGACAGCTCAAGATATAATATCCAATTCCATGATAAACCAATACATTCCGGCTCTTGCCGATGCTGCCAGGGCCATGGCTTCCTACCAGATTCGCTCTATGGCGACTATTGGCGGGAATATCTCAAGTGCTGTTCCTTCTGCAGACCTTCCTCCCTCGCTAATGGCGGCGGATGCGTCAGTTGAGCTTCAGTGTTCAGAGTCCTCGCGCGAGGTTTCTCTTTCTGAATTCTTCCGAGGCCCAAGAGAAACAATCTGTAAAACTGAGGAATTGTTGGCCTTTATTTTTGTCCCTTTCCCTCCGCCAAATACTGGGATCTCGTACCAAAAATTCGCTCTTCGGGAAGCCAATTCTCTTGCAGTTACTTCTGTCGCTTCCAGACTTACTCTCAAAGACGGAAAAATAGACAGGGCAGCCATCGTTCTCGGGGCTGTCGCTCCCACTCCTGTCGAGGCTTTGAAAACTTCTGAATTTCTGTCTGGTAAGGAACCCTCTCAAAGCCTCTTCGAAGACGCATCCTTAATGGCCAAAGAAGAAGGAAAGCCAATCTCGGATATAAGAGGCTCTATCTGGTATAGGAAAGAATTGATCCAAATCTTGACAGTCAGAGCCTTAAATATAGCCTTGTTTCGAGCTCAAAGAAAATCCAGAAGGATGAAGTAATTTATATGGAGAAAGCTAGAGGAAAATACAACATCGTCGTCCTTAATGTTAACGGCGAAGAACACTCTGTCGCCGTTAAAGATGGAGGAACTCTTCTAGATGTTCTGAGAGACAAGCTGGGACTCACAGGGACCAAGAAAGGATGCAACCTTGGGATGTGCGGCGCTTGTACGGTCCTTGTGGACGGAGAGCCAAAGAACAGTTGCCTCCTCCTGGCAGCATCCTGTGAAGGAGCTGAGATAACCACTATTGAGGGCGTCGATCAAGAAGGAAAGCTTCATCCCTTACAGCGGGCCTTTATCAACCACGGAGCAGTCCAGTGTGGTTTTTGTACGCCAGGGGCGATACTCTGCGCTGTGGCCCTGATAAAGTGCAATCCAGACCCATCAGAGGAGGAAATAAAGGAAGCTCTCTCCGGAAATCTTTGCCGTTGCACAGGTTACACGCGCATTATTGAAGCTGTTAAGGAATGGAAAAAATACATAAGAACAAAAGAAAAACAATCTCTTCCAGATGACCTTAGTGAGTATCATACGGTGGGCAAAAGCCTGCCGCGGGTGGATGCAGAGGCTAAAGTCACAGGCCAGGCTAAATTTACAGCAGATTATTATTTTAAGAACATGCTCTACGGAAAAATTCTCCATTCTCCCATCCCTCACGGACGGATTAAAAATATTGATACAAGAAAGGCAGAGGCTCTTCCTGGAGTCAAATTAGTTTTGACCGGGAAAGACGTGCCCGATATTACTTACGGCGTCTCTCCTGCGCGCTATGATGAGCATGTGCTGGCTAAAGAGCGCGTGCGCCATGTCGGTGATGAGGTGGCAGCTGTTATAGCTGTGGATGAGGAGACAGCAGAGAAAGCTTTAGGTCTTATAAAAGTAGAATACGAAGAGCTTCCGGCCGTGTTTAGTCCCGTGGAGGCCTTAAAAGAGGGAGCTCCCCAGCTTCATGAAAGGTATAAAAACAACATCAACACTCACGTTGACCATCATTTCGGCGATGTCAAAAAAGGATTCACAGAGGCTGATCATACTAGAGAAGAGGAGTTTGTCGGGAATCATGTCTACCAGAATCCGCTCGAGCCCCATGCTTCTATCGCTTATTGGGAAAATGATGGCTCTAACCTTGTGCTCTATTCCTCTACCCAGGTTCCTCATTACGTTCATTACATGGTCGCCCGGGTGCTTGATATCTCTTTAGGAAAAATTCGTATCATCCGTCCTCCTGTGGGAGGAGGATTTGGCGGGAAAGCCGGGACAACCCCCCTTGATTTAGTCACCTCTATTGCGTCAAAAAAGACAGGTAGACCGGTGAAGATGGTCTACAGTCGTGAAGAGATGTTTCTCTACGGCCGGGGAAGACACAAGCAGTACATGAAATTTAAAATCGGTGTAAAAAAGGATGGGAGGATAACCGCGGTTCAAAGCAAGATTTACCTTGACGGAGGTGCATACACTTCTTTTGGGATTATAACTGCCTACTATGCAGGCGCCATGATTCCTACCCTGTATCATATCCCGAATTATAGATACGAGGGATTCAGGGTCATGACCAATAAACCAGCCTGTGGCGCTATGCGCGGCCACGGAACGCCCCAGCCTCGTTTTGCGTTTGAGAGCCTGCTCAACATGATCGCTGATGACTTAGAGATTGATCCTGTCGAAATACGCCTCCGCAATGCCATGGATCCTGACACCCGAACTTGCAATGACCTGGATGTTCGAAGTTGCGAATTTAAGGCTACCTTGAAAGAAGTGGCGAAAAAATCCGGGTGGAGAGAAAAATACGGCAAGCTCCCCCCGGGAAAAGGAATAGGAATCGGCTGCGGTGGCTTTGTCTCAGGAGCAGGCTATGCTATCTACAGGGGTCAGGTCCAGAGAAGCTCCGAGAAAAAGCCTGAAACATTTTTAAAAAAGTCTGTCTTTCCCCATGCAAACGCCATAGTCAAAATAAGCGAAGACGGCGAAGCTGCGGTCCTTCTCATCCAGGCGGCAGAAATAGGTCAGGGCTCATCGACCGTTCTTTCTCAGATGTGTGCCGAAGCTCTGGGCATAAGCCTGCATAAGGTCCGCATCAGGACCGAAGATTCTGACATTAGTCCTTTAGATTTGGGCGCTTACTCTTCGAGAACTACGTTGATGGGAGGAAATGCGGTTGTTCAGGCAAGCCGAGATGTTCTCAAAAAGCTTTTTGCAGTTGCATCTAAAATCTTGGATAGTGATCCTCAAGAATTTGAGGCAAGAGATAATCAAATATTTCATAAGAAAGATAAATCGAAAAGAATGGAATGGGCAGAGGCGGCGCGTAAGTACTTTAACGAGCTTGGACCCCTTGTTGGCACAGGCTGGTATAAGCCTCCAGAAGGACTCGGAGGAGATTACAAGGGAGCTGCTGTGGGAACCAGCCCGGCTTATTCGTTCGGAAGCTCTGTCTGTGAATGTAGCGTCGATTTGGAAACAGGAAAGGTGAGAATTGAAAAATTCACCGATTATCATGACTGTGGCACTCCTGTCAATCCCCAGGCTGTGCATGGGCAAGTTGAGGGAGCCGTAGTCATGGGTACGGGCGAGACCATCATGGAAGAAGTTATGTATGACGAAAAAGGAAACATTTTAAATCCCAACCTTCATGACTATATGCTCATGACCGCTAAAGATATCCCTGAAATATTCAGTGGGATTGTTGAATCCTACGAGCCAGAAGGTCCCTATGGAGCCAAGGAAGTTGGAGAGGGGGCTACCTTACCTGTCTTGGCTGCGGTAGCCCATGCAATAGCAAATGCTACCGGAGTATGGATAAAGGAACTCCCGATAACTCCTGAAAAAATACTGAAAGCTCTGAAAAAGAAGAAAAACTCCTGAACTATAAATGAAAAAAAGGAGATTATTTTGCCGGCAAGTAATTCATATCTACGTTCGCATTCCCAAATGTGTGCTTTCGATGTTGCACAAAAGATGATAAAAATCATAGAAAAAAAAGAATTTACTTGCGAAAAAAAAAGCAAAAGTTTATTCTTAAGCCTTAAATAATAGATCACTTTTACTTTTTCAGGATTCATTTGCTGGTGTTAAGCAGGTCTGTATCGTATTTTTATAATCATTTGAAGGACAGAGAATGGTAAAGCAGTGTATTAGATAAAATTTTGAGAGAGGAGAACAATGTTTCGGTTTGGGAACTTGATAAAAAAACAAGAATATAAAACAGAGCTTAAGGTCATTGATGAGGAAATAAACCGATCCCAAAGGTATGATCTTAATTTTAGTATCCTTGTTGTAGACATAAGCCACTCTGTTCCCCGTGGATTAAGCAAATTATTGCCGGGTAAAGTCCTTTCTTTTCATTTATTGCAAAAAAATATACGCAGCTATGATAATATTATTGGCCCTCATAGGAGGAGGTATTATATCGTTTCATCCCAAACGGATAGAAAAGGTGCAAGTGCAGTTAAGCAAAGAATCTATAATCTCGCTGAAGAACACAATTGGGGGGATTTGTCAATCGGCATGGCTATTTATCCAGAAGATGGCAAAACCTCTCAGGCCTTATTAAATAAGGCCCTAAGTGACCTCTCTTAGTGTAGGGGTTTGATTCATCAATCCCGCACTTTTTTTTAAATAAACGTATTTTGATTTTTGTAGGGGTTTGATTTATCAAACCCACCTTTTTTTAAATAAAGGAATTTGATCCATCTTATGTAGGGGCTTGATTTATTAAAGATAGGGAATTCCTTTTGGTGGTTGACAAAAATTCCCCACAATTTTCCGCTATTTCTGACTGCTAACAACCTACAATGAGTGTATCACACTAAAAACGACACGTTCAACGGCAAACAAGATAGACAAATTGAAATAAACTGCAGAACAATCAGCAAAAGGCTAGACTCTTTCCCCACAAATCGACAAAGACCGCTAAGAAGCTTTCGGTTGTATTTGAAGAACACTCGCAGCATCTTAGGCACTGTAAACACGACCTGGCGGTGAGCGACATCCAGGAGAAGTTCCTCCCTCATCCACTCGCCCCACTCCTCCCGTCTCTTAGCATGGCAGGAAGGACAAAAGCCGCGTGTATTGCAGGAAAACATCAGGAGCCGCTCTTCCCCACAGGCGGGACAGCGGATGCGGGCAAAGCCACACATCGGATTGCCGCAGTCGAGATACTTCTCAACAACATCCTTGATCACAGGCCGGAAATAGCCATACTCCTTCTCGAACCGATCTTCATATTCTCGAAGGAGCCGCTCGAAATAATAAAAGAACACCCGATAAAAAACAGAGTTTTCTGGATGACGCTGGCGGTAGATTCCTGGCACAGCAGGGAAGATGATTCACGAAATGGGCCAGGGAGCAGAAAGGAGCCTCAAAGACCTGATACACCTGGGGTGCTTCAATCATAAGCCAGGCTATCTTGGTAAGGATGTAATCAGACGTTGACGATAAAAGGAATATTTTGACAACCAGCGGAGTCGGGAAAATATACAGGTGTCGAACCTGTGACTTCTACCTTGTGTAGACTACCTCACCCCCGATAACTGTCATTTCTGGTTCGATCTTCCAGATATCCTCAGCCGGGATGGTCATGTAATCAACAGGAATGACCACAAAATCAGCAAGCTTCCCGACCTCGATAGATCCTAAGATGTCTTCTGCATGCATAACGTAGGCACCTCCCATGGTTGCAGCCCGTAAAGCTTCTTCTCTTGTCATGGCCTGTTCCGGGATCCAGCCACCCGGAGGATTATTATCCCGGTCCTGTCTGGTTATTGCAGCGTGCAGGGTATAAAATGGGTTGTATGGAGATACAGAATAATCTGTCCCCGTTGCAACCACAACACCAAGATCCAACAAATCCCTCCAAATATAGGCATACTTTATACGTTCAGGCCCTATCCTGGATTCTGCAAAGTGCATATCCTCAGTCGCATGCAGTGGCTGCATGGAAGCAACAATTCCCAGCTTGGCAAGTCTGGGTATGTCATCAGGAGTCAATACCTGACAATGCTCAAGAGCGAACCTGGCATCTTTACCGTCTATCCCGGTTGCCTTCAGAGCCCTTTCGTAGGCGTTAATTGCGCTCCGGTTGGCAGCGTCACCAATGCAATGTATCCTCATATTGAAACCAATTTTTAGCAACTCGGTCGCAGATTGAGCTATTTCGTCTTCACTTTGTCTAGGTTCCCCATAATAACCCGGATAGTCGCTGTACTCCTCAAGGAAATGCGCACCCCTTGATCCTAAAGCTCCATCTGCAAAAGCCTTGACTGATCGGATGAAGTATTTGTTATTATAGTTGAACGGTTTGCCCAGTTTTTTCGCCGCATCCTCCCTAACCATCTCGTTGATTCTTATCCTGAGCAAACCCACCTCGTAAAGCTTTATTCGTCTTTGAACCTCTTCATAGCCCGTCTGGCTGGCACCATGGATAGTCGTGAGTCCGCTGGCCACGGCCAATTGAGTCCCTTCTACGAGGTTACGACTTATTTCATAATCGGTCATTGGAGGTAAGGGAGGGATAAGACGTGTTAATTGTGCAGGTGCTCTTTCCACGAATTCGCCTGTGGGTTCTCCATTCTTGTCCTTCTTAATATGACCACCCGGAGGATCGGGAGTGTCGCGAGTAATGCCAGCAAGTTCCAGGGCTTTGCTATTGGCACCGCTGCCATGCGTGTATCGGCTAATATATACAGGATTATCAGGGGCTACGGCATCAATCAGCTCCTTACGGAATTCTGGCGGATCCCAAACATCTGACATCCAACCACTTAATACTAACCACCGTGGCTCAGGCCCCGGCCGCATTCCTTCCCCAGTAGCCAAGCAACGCTTTATCACTTCCTGCATTCGCTCTACAGAAGCCCACTCACCAATTGCAGCCCTGATGTCTGGAATTCGTGGATACAAAATTCTTTCTCCGTACCTAATGTGCACATGGGCATCATGTAAACCAGGGATTACGGTTTTGCCTTCCAGGTCGAAAACAAAGGTAAGAGGGCCAATATAGGCCTTTACTCCAGCATCATCACCCACGTAGATGAACTGACCATCTTTCACTGCAATGGCAGAAGCTGTGCTGAATTCTTCATCAACAGTATAGATGTTACCATTGACGTATACTCTATCAGCTTCTGGGGCGTCACTAACCGCTGCCGGTGCTTGTATGAACGACACAAGCAGCACAAAAATAGATAAGATACCAGACAATCTTTTCATTATATTCATCTTATATGCTCCTTTCTTAATTTCTTAATATTATCCAAATCTTTCCTGTTTGCCAACAAGCATCTCCTTCCTGTCTTTTTTTCAGAAGTATACCTCCTTTCCCCCTACATGCTCTAATAAATCGTAACAGTCTAGCTTTCCTGAAGGACTACGAGG
>Ga0209427_10002066_pt1 | contig 23465 bp, 19 predicted proteins | sample DeeMarSWOR136_30_FD_187465 | JGI IMG/M metagenome (GOLD analysis project Ga0209427, IMG submission 187465) | Marine sediment microbial communities from White Oak River estuary, North Carolina - WOR-1-36_30 (SPAdes) (version 2) | ecosystem: Environmental > Aquatic > Marine > Intertidal zone >...
CAATCGAAGAGATCACTATCCATCAGGGAATGGACCCCCGCACCGCGGTGCTCGTCGGGGGCGGTGGCGCCGCCGGCCTCAACTCGGTGGCCATCGCTCGGCGGCTTGACTGCAAGACGGTCATCATACCGGAGGTAGTCGCGGTGCTCTCCGCCGCGGGGGCACTGATGTCCGACCTGCGTGCTGACTACCAGGCCCTCTTCTACACCGCGACCGATACCTTCGACTTCGATGGGGTGAACGCCACCTTGGCTTCCCTTACGGAAAAATGCCAGGCTTTCATAGAGGGTCCTGGTACGGGCGCGGCGGAGCATTCGATCGAATTCCATGCGGAGGCCCGGTACCGCGATCAGATCTGGGAGATCGACCTTCCTCTCCAGATCACGCGCTTTGAAACACCCGAGGACATTGCCCGGGTACGGGAGGACTTTGACCGGATGCACGAGGAGGTATTCGCTTTCCGGGACCCGGGCTCGGAGGTGCAGTTCGTGGGCTGGCATGCAACGGTCAGCTGCAAGCTGCGCGAACGGAACCTGGGCAAACTCGGAAGGGACAAGGTCTACGAAGCAAGAGTGCTCCCTTCGCGCAAGGCGTATTTCAGTGGCATCGGGATGGTGGACACACATGTAGAGCTTTTCGAGACGATGAAGCTTGATGTTCCTCTAAGGGGACCTGCCATAATCGAATCGCCCCTCACCACCGTTGTCATCGAGCCAGGAGCCAAGGCGGTGCGTAAGAGGAGTGGGAGCTTGGTCATAACGCCCTGAGGCCGGGTGTGCCATTCTGGTGGGCGGGACATGGGCGCTTTGGATTCACCAATGGCTGAAAGTGAGGAGACATGAGGAGGGCAAAAATGAGCAGACGTGCAAAGAGAGCTGGCAGCAAAAAGAAAATCAAACTCGACCCCATAACCCTCGCTGTGTTGAACAAGCGCTTCGAAGCTATTACAACCAAGATGGCCAACACGATTTTGCGCACAGGGCGCTCGGGAGTTCTCAATCTCGCAAGAGACTTTTCTACCAGCGTGGTCACGCGTGACTGCGAACTCCTCACCGGGGCGGAATCACTACCCATCCACCATCTGAGCGGCGCTGACCTCATGGCGCGCTCCATGATGGAGTTCCATCCCAACCTCAAGCGGGGCGATGCCTTTCTGCACAACTCGCCCTACCACGGCTGCTCCCACCCCGCGGACCATACCATCCTGGTTCCGGTGATGGGCGATGAGGGGGTGCATCAGTTCACCGTTTGGGTGAAGGCGCACCAGGCCGATATTGGAAACTCGCAGCCTACCACGTATATGGGTCACGCTCGCGACGTTTACGAAGAGGGCGCGCTCATCTTCCCAGCTGTCAAGGTCCAAGACAACTACGAGGACATTCCTGACATCATCCGGATGTGCGAGATGCGGATTCGGGTACCCGAGCAGTGGCGGGGGGACTACCTGGCCATGGTGGGAGCAGCCCGCATTGGCGAGCGCGAAATTCTGGCCATGGCCCAGGAATTCGGGTGGGAGACCCTGCATGCCTTTGTCCGCGAGTGGTTGGACTACAGCGAGAAACTCATGATCGGGGCCATCAAGAAGATACCGAGTGGCCGCGCCACTGCTACCAGCATCCACGACCCGGTGCCCGGAACCCCGCCGGAGGGGATCAAGATCACTGTGGCCGTGGAGGTGGACAACGAAAAGGCCACGATCGAGGTGGACCTGCGAGACAACCCCAATGCCATGCCGTGCGGCCTCAACCTGAGCGAAGGATGCGCCCGCACGGCGGCAATGATCGGAATCTTCAACAGCATCGAGGATCCTGTCCCGACCAATGCGGGCAGCTTCCGGCGCATCAGGGTGCTCATCCGAGAGGGCTGCATCGCAGGAGGGGGGAAGCATCCCACGAGCATGTCCGTGGCGACGACCAACCTGGCGGACCGGGTCACAAACCCTGTTCAACGGGCGTTCTCGGAAATCAAAGATGGACTCGGGCTGGCCGAATGCGGGCCGATTTTTCCTGCCTCGATGGGTGTCATCTCGGGATTCGATCCTCGCAATGACAATGCCCCTTTCGTGAACGAAATATTTCTTCTCGACACCGGGGGGGCAGCCGCTGCGAAGACGGACGCCTGGCTGACCATATGTCATGTCGGCAATGCGGGCATGTCGTTCATCGATAGTGTCGAACTCGACGAGCTTCACTTCCCCATCCTGGTAAAGGGGCGCGGGCTCGTGCCTGACACGGAAGGGGCCGGACGCACCACGGGAGCCCCCTCCGGATTTTGCGAGTTTGGCCCGTTGGGAGGTAGCAGGCTGGAGGTAGTCCATGTGGAGGACGGCGCTATCAACAGTGCCAAGGGAACACGGGGCGGGCACGATGGCGCAAGAATGCAGAATTACCATAGGACCGTGGACGGACAGTTAAAAAAACTTCCCGCCTGGTCGGATCTCATCCTCCAGCCGGGAGAGACCGTAGTTTCCTATACCTCGGGAGGCGGCGGCTATGGGCCTCCGTATGAGCGTCCCCTTGAGCAGGTGCAGCACGACCTAAATGAAGGCCGGATCACACAACAGAGGGCCAAGGATGTCTACGGGGTGGTCTTCGATGAGAAGGGGGACATCGATAAACCAGCCACTGCTGAACGGCGCAAGGCCCTCGCCAAAGGGGTGAGCTGAGGATTCAGAGGCCCTCTGGGTGGTGCCGAAAGAAAGTAGGAGCCACCGTCATCCGGGGCACAGAACTCATTCGTAATCGTAAGAGGAGGATTAATAATGAAGCTCAAGGACAAACGGGCCATCGTAACGGGTGGCTCCCAAGGGATCGGCGAGGCAATTTGCTATGCGTACGCCCGTGAAGGTGCAAAAGTCGCGGTCGTCAACAGCCGTAAGCCGGAACTGGGTCAGGCGGTTGCAGAAAAGATTGCAGAGCTCGGGGGGACGGCCAAGGCTTTCCAGTGCGACGTATCGAAACGGGATGAATGCCAGATGTTAGTCAGGAAGGTGACCGATGCGTTCGGAACGGTGGACATTCTGGCAAACATGGCCGGCATCATGATCAACAAAGGGATCGAGGACTATTCAGAGGAGGAATGGGATTCCATCATCGACGTGAACCTTAAGGGAAGCTTCCTGATGAGCCAGGCGGTGGTGCCCATCATGAAGGAGAAGCGGTACGGCAAGATCATCTTCACCGCCTCCATTGCGGGGACGCATGCCTTCCCAAATGCGGTGCCTTACTGTGCCAGCAAAGGTGGGGTCATCATGATCACCAAGGCCTTGTCGGCTGAGATAGCCAAGTACGGGATCAATGTCAACTGTATCTCCCCGGGCAACACTGCTACCCCGCTCAACCAGCATCTCCGGGAAGACCCCGAGTTCGTGAAGCTCATGGCGAGCTATACCCCCACCGGACGTGCTTACATCACCCCAGAGGAAATGGCAGGGGCCGCCGTGTTTCTGGCCTCAGATGATGCGAGCGCTGTCCACGGCTTGGACCTCCTCGTGGACGACGGATGGTGCGTGATGTGACCGGCAAGCATCCACGGAGGCGGTTTCCAAGCCAGCCCACAGCAGAGCCTCGTTTTAGATGAAGGTGTCAGGTTAAGAGAGGGTATGGAGGACACCCATACCCTTAATGTATCGGCTCCTATAGTAACAAACCGGTAGTGCTCCCACTTGGAGGATGTGCAGGGGAGGGGGACAAGGAAGGAATAAATGGTGCACGTCGAAGGAACAGTGCAGGCCATAGAAAGAATCTTTAAGGCACGATCGGTGGCCGTGGTGGGCGCATCGGGTGACCCCAGCAAATTTGGTTACATGACCCTTGACTCCATCATTCGAGGGGGGTATCAAGGGCAGATATATCCAGTCAATCCCAAGGGAGGAGAGTTGTTAGGGCTGAAGGCTTATCCCTCCCTCAACGAAGTGCCGGATCAGCCTGATTTGGTTGTAGTAATTGTCCCCGCAAAGTTCGTACCGGGTGTTCTGCGCGAGGCGGCGGAAAAGGGCGTTCGAGGGGGGTTGATTCTCAGCGGCGGCTTTCGTGAGGCTGGACGCGCCGATCTGGAGGCGGAGATCGCCTCCATCTCCAAAGAGTACGGCCTGCGCTTTGCCGGACCCAACGTGCAGGGCATCAATTATCTGCCCAACAAGTTGTGTGCCATGTTTTACCCGGTGATCTGCACCAGGGGTCCTCTGGCCATCATCTCTCAGAGCGGGACTGTCACGGCGGCGCTGTCTGAATGGGCAGCTGATGAGGGTCTTGGCATTTCGGCAGCGGTGAACCTGGGTAATCAGGTAAATCTGTGCGAGTCGGACTACATTGATTTCTTTGCCACGGATGAAAGCACCAAGGTTATTGCCATGTACATAGAGGGAGTGAAGGAGGGCAGGCGCTTTGTGAAGACGATCAGCCAGGTTGCACCCCAAAAGCCTATCGCCATCCTTAAGGGGGGACGAACCGCTGCCGGGCAAAAGTCCGCAGCCTCTCATACCGGCTCCTTGGCCGGGAGCCACGAGGTTTTTACTGCGGCCTGCCGTCAATTTGGCGTGTTTGACGCCTCTGATTTGGAAACCCTGTACGACGGTGCCAAGGCCTTGGCAACCATGCGCCCACCCAAGGGAAACAGGGTTTTGACTATTTCCACATCCGGTGGCGCGGGCACCCTCGGCGCGGACGAGGCCGAAGTGTTAGGGTTGGCGGTGCCGGCCTTGCCAGAGGAGCTTGTGGAGGCACTCAAACGGCTTGAGCTTTCAGCCCTGGCCACCCTGTCAAACCCGGTTGATTTAGTTTCCATTAGTGCGGAAGACTTCAAACAGGTGGTTTTGGTGGCGGATCAGTTCGACGCCGCCGACGTATTTTTGCTGAACTTCGGCGACCCGGTGGTGGGGGCGACGGAGGTGAGCAAACATCTGGCCGCCAGAATAGAAGCCAGCCTGGCCGTGAGCTACCAGGGTGGCGGGGAAGAGGAGAAACTTGGGCGGGTGAGGATGCAGGAGGATGGGATTGCAGTCTTTCCTACCCCTGAACGGGCGATGAGAGGTATTGCGGCCGCGGTCCGGCATGCGCGCTATCGTCAAACTCGAAAGGAGGACCATTCATGAAAGCAATGGAGATCAATCGCGTGGGCATCGTTGGTGCAGGCACGATGGGGTCTAGAATCGCTTTTCAATGTACCTTATTCGGTAAGGAGGTGTACCTCTTTGACATCTCGCCACAGGTCATGGAGCAAGCCATGGAGACAACCAAAGGGTGGCTTACACAAAGGGCGGATACTGAAAAGGCAGAGGCTGCCTTTTCCCTGTTGCACCAGTGTCGCACCCTTGGAGATTGCTTAGTTGACGCGGAACTGGTCATCGAAGCAGTCCCTGAGAACCTTGAACTTAAGCGACAGGTATTTGCCGAAATCGACCGCCTCGCCCCGGCTCATGCCCTTATAGGGACCAACAGTTCCTCCCTCCCGTCGTCCCGCCTGGCCGACGCTACGAGCCGCCCGGATAAGGTTTTTAATATCAATTTCAACGATCCCCTGAATGATGAATTACTGGTAGAAGTGATGGGACACGCAGACACGGCCAAGGAGACTATAGCAGCCGCTGAGGACTTTGTGCGGTCCATAAAAATGGTGCCAATAACTACCAAACGGGAGATTATGGGCTTTGCCTTCAACCGAATCTGGCGAGCTATCAAGAAGGAGTCCTTGCATGTGGTCGCTGGGGGCTATGCCGACTTTGAGGATATTGACCGGGCCTGGATGCTATCATTTGGCGTACCCCGGGGACCCTTTGGACGGATGGATGAGATCGGCCTTGATGTCATTCATCATATTGAGATGCAGTACTATTTAGACAGCGGGGACGAGCGCGACAAACCGCCCAGATTCCTGGATGACTTCATTGCGCAAGGCCGCCTGGGAGTGAAAAGCGGGAAGGGATTCTACACCTATCCTCACCCGGAGTATGAGCGACCGGGCTGGTTGCGGAAAGAAGCGCCGTGGAGGCAGAACCACACAATTAAATTTGATTGAACAGCGATTTAACAAACCTACAACCAGCAGTTTACGAGAGGGTATGGAGGACACCCATACCCTTAAACTATCGGCTACTATAGTAACAAACCGGTAATGGCCCCTCACGAAGAGCTGTTGACTTCTCCCCCAAATTGTGAAACTGTGTAGCCAGATATGGTGTTGGCACAATCACCTATATACGTGAAGGGAGACATGAGATTAGTGCCAACATACTAAGGAGAGCATATTATTGTTTGCACTGGACATACCAAAGAGGGTGTAGGAGGGTCGTGAAAAGCACGGCGGCCTCCCACCAGTCACATCAGAAAAGACCTCATAACCCTTACTTACATTGCAAACTATTTGATGCTCCCAGTAGTAACTTTCAAAAATGAGGGAAGGAGGATTATGAACGATAAATGCATAATCACAGCCGCGGTTACAGGAGGGGATACAGTCCCGTCACAAGCCCCCTATCTGCCCATAACACCCAAGGAAATCGCCGATGAAGCGGTCAGGTGTGCCGAAGCCGGTGCAGCAGTCGTTCACGTGCATGCAAGAGACCCGGAAACAGGCGAACCGAGCTCAAGGCTTGAGCTGTTTGAGGAAATCCTCACGTCCATAAAGGAGAGGAGCGATGTAGTGATATGCCCTACCACGGGTGGAAACGCTGCAATGAGCCTTGAGGAGAGATTGAGGCTACTGCCAAGATTCAAACCGGAGATGGCGACATTCAATATGGGAACCATGAATTATGCCGCTCATTTCATCGTTGAATCCTATGACAGAAGAGGCAAAACCTTTAAATACGAATGGGAGCGACCGTATCTGGAATCCACGAAGGATGCGGTATTCAAAAATACATTTCGGGACTTAGAATACATTATTACGTTAATGAATGAAAATGCGGTCAAACCGGAATGCGAGATCTACGACCTGGGAATGATATACAACACAGCCTACTTAGTTGAGAGAAAGATATTGCAGAGGCCTTTGCAGATTCAGTTTGTGTTGGGCGTTTTGGGTGGGACAAAAGCAGAACCTGGTGTCCTTCAGTACCTGAAAGGCGTCGCTGACGAGCAGTTTGGCAAAAATGAGTATACCTGGTCTACAATAGGGGTTGGATACCCTCAAGAATTTCATCTGGGGGCGCTGTCAATCATTATGGGAGGGAGTGTTCGCGTGGGAATGGAAGACAACCTTAAAATCGAAAAGAATAAGTATGCGAAAAGCAACGCCGAGCTGGTTGAAAAGGCAGTGAGAATATCACAGGTGTTAGATCGGCAAATCGCAACCCCTGATGATGCTCGTGATATTTTAGGTCTAAAAGGAAAAGAAAACGTCAATTTCTAGTACCCCTCTTCATCGATGGAAGGCTGATCATCAACCGATTATGAATGCCTATCCCCCAGGCAATAAAAAAGGAGTAGCGTCATGACTGTTGAAATTGATTTGCACTGTGATATGGGAGAGAGTTTCGGGATCTATAAGATTGGCAATGACGAGGAAATGATGAGGCATGTGACCTCCATCAGCGTGGGCTGTGGTTTCCATGGAGGGGATCCCCACGTTATGAGAAAAACTGTGGCCTTGGCCAGGCATTACGGTGTGGCAGTTGGGGCGCACCCCGGGTATCCTGACCTCATAGGGTTCGGGAGGAGAAAGATTGAGGTCACCCCGGAGGAAGCCAAGGATTATATCCTCTATCAGACAGGGGCACTGAATGCCTTCTGTGAGGCAGCGGGACTGAGGCTTCAGCATGTAAAACCCCACGGAGAATTCTACCAAATGCTTTGGAGGAACGAGGCGCTCACCCGCGGGGTTCTGGAGGCTATTCAGGAAATCAAGCCCGAACCCATCTTTTTGGCGCTTTACCACACCATCCCTTACGAGATGGCTCAATCCATGGGAATTCGGGTGGCAGGGGAGCTTTATGCGGACCTGGATTACTATCCGGATGGAACGACGTTTATCAAGAAGGTGCATGGGGAAATCGATCCTAAGGCCACCGTGGAAAAGGTTCTGAAGATGGTGTTGGAAGGAAGGGTGCTGGCCTCGGATGGAAAAGAGATCGAGGTGAAGGGGAAAAGCATCTGTTTCCACGGGGACAATCCGCAGGCTCCGGAGATCGCCCAAGCCGTGAGAAACGAATTGGAGAAAAGGGGGGTGAAAATTTTACCCCTTGGGTTACAGTCCTATGCATGATCTCAATAAGAAGGGAGCTCTTTCATGATCTATGAGACACCACGGTATCTCTATTCGGGTGACCAATATCTGACTGTTGAGATCGGCGATGAGATGACCCTCAGGGCCAACTTCAGGGTAATTGGCCTTGATAGGGCCCTCAATGAAGCCGGGATCAAAGGCGTTATCGAAACATTTCCCGGATGGAGGTCTGTGCTCTTATCCTATGACTCCTTGGTGATTCACGCAGAAGATCTCATATCGGAAATTAAAGGCGTGGTGGAACAGATTCCCGAGGTCAAAGAGGTTCCCTCTAGGCTCATCGAGCTGCCTGTCAAATACAAGGGAAGGTGGGGTCCTGATCTGGAATTCATCGCGCAGCAGAACAATATTTCAGTGGATGAAGTGGTGAGGATACATTCGGAAACGATTCATTGGGTGGGTATGGTGGGCTTCACTCCGGGATCGCCGCAACTTATGCAGCTCAACCCCCCCTTACTTCTCTCTGTGCGGAAGTATATTTCGCCCAGAATCTATACGCCTCAGGGGACGGTTGCGCTCGGCGGGAGCATTACTGCCATCTATCCTGTGGTCAGCCCTGGAGGGTATCAAATGATGGGGCTCACGCCGGTCCCGATCTACGATCGCTTCCAGAGTCTTGACATCTTTGAGGCGTCTCCTGTGCTGCTTCGAATCGGGGATCGGGTCAAGTTCGTGAGAGTTGATGACGAGGAATTTGACTATATTCGTCAGCAAGTATGGGAGTGCAGTTACAGGTATAAGATTAAAGAAGAAACGTTTTCGCCATAGGAGGGTTCTGTGGGAAAGGCGACGCTCGAGGTTATTCAGCCAGGCATATTCACCACGATCCAGGACTTGGGGAGAAGGGGCTATTTCGCGAGCGGCATCCCTCCCTCAGGGGCTATGGATCGGTTTGCGCTCCGGATGGGCAACCTGCTTGTCAAGAACCCTCTGGAGGAAGCTGGGATCGAGATGACAGCCATGGGTATCGAGGTGAGGGTTCTTGAGGATACGGTGATAGCCCTCACCGGGGCATGCTTTGATGCGAACCTGAATGGGAACCCCGTGCGGCACTGGCAAACACTTGAGGTACACAAAGGAGATATGCTCTCCCTGGCTAAGCCCACGACGGGGTGGCGTGGCTACCTGTGTGTGGCCGGCGGCATCGAGGTGCCCCACGTCCTCGGCTCCAAGTCCACGTATACCTTAGGAGGGCTGGGAGGTGTTCGGGGTCGAGTGCTGAAGAAGGGAGACGTGCTCGAGGTGGGCCCCCCGAGAGCCCCCTTAGGGTCTTTAGGGTGCAGAAAGGTGAAAGAGGCCGTGGTACCCAAGGCAGGGGCCCAGAAAGAATTGCGTGTGGTGCTTGGACCCCAGGATGACCACGTAAAGGAAGAGAGCATTGAGGTTTTTTTGAACTCGCCCTATAGGGTGTCCATTAATTCAAACCGGGTGGGCTATCGATTTGAGGGGCCTCAACTTTTCTTTAAGGAGCGGGAGAAGTCCCAAGATGCCGGAGCCGACCCGTCCAACATTGTGGATGACGGGAATGCCATAGGTGCCATCCAGATTCCTGGAGGCACTGAGCCCATATGCCTGGGGCCGGACGGCGTGACCATGGGGGGTTACGTCAAGCTCGCCTGCTTGATTACCGCGGATATGGATCGGATGGCGCAACTGAGGCTGAGAGATTATGTGAGGTTTCAAAACGTTACCGTGGATGAGGCCCGTTCAATTCTCGAGCAATCGGTAAGAAGTGTGAAGGAGGAAAACATCCTCAGTCATTCCTAGCACACCATCAGCACAGCATAAGTTCATTCAGAGGGTGGAGCCTTTTTGCTTGCATCCTGAATGGCCTCCACGATCTTCTGATATCCCGTACATCTGCACAGATTTCCTGAAATTGCCATCCTGATTTCCGATCTATCCGGGTTTGGGTTCTGGTCCAGCAGGGCCTTGGCTGAGAGGATCAAGCCGGGGGTACAAAAACCACACTGGATGGCACCTTTATCCACAAAGGCCTGCTGGATGGGGTGAAGCCCTTGATCCGTTTCCATGCCTTCAATAGTCAGGATATTGCTGCCATTGGCCTGGACAGCGAGCACAAGACAGGAGTTGACCGCCTTGCCATCCATTATGACTGTGCATGAGCCACAGTCACCGCCCGCGCATCCCACCTTGGTACCTGTAAGGCCCAACTGGTCGCGAAGGACATCCACCAGGACCTGGTTGGGCTCCACAGCCACCTCATACTTTTTGCTATTGACGGTCATAGTGACGTTTCTCTTCATTCGATTCCTCCACAGTGTTTTTCACTAATCATTTCTCACTACTCCTTGGCCTTGCGCAAGGCCATATTCAGGGCCCTTCGGGTGAGCACTTCTACCATGGCCCGCCTGTATTCTGCAGAACCCCTGAAATCATCTATCGGCTTACTATCCCCGGCAGCGGCCTCTCCGGCCCTTAAAAACAGGGCATCAGTGGGCTTCTCACCCAAGAGAACCTGTTCAGAAGAAGGAGCCCTCATTGGAACCGGGGCAACGGCTCCTAGCACCACCCGGGCTGAGGTTATGGTGCCGTCTCGATCGTCAAGAGAGAGAAAGGCGGCCACATTGACTATGGATGTGATCAGGGTTTTCCTGGCCCCAAGTTTGATATAACCCCCTCCTGAATAGGGCGGCGGCGTTTCTACAGTGATTTCCGTCAGGAGCTCATCGGGCTCCATCACGGTTTGGCCGGGGCCACGGAAAAAATTATCAAGGGAGACGGCCCTTTTCCCTGACGAGTTTTTCAAAACCACACTGGCTCCATATGCCATGAGGGGAGGGGGGAGATCTGCCGCAGGTCTGGCCGTTACGAGATTGCCACCGATGGTGGCGAGATTCCTGATAAGAGGGGAGCCAAGGCTATTTGCCCCACTACCCAAGGGGTTTATTAGATCATTTACCTCTTTTGACTGGCCTATCTCGGCGGCGGTCAGGCATGCCCCTAACCTGAGTTGACCATTGGATGGATATATCCCTCTCAATTCCTCAATCCTGCCGAGGGAGACCACATGTTCCGGGGAAACGGTTCCCCTTCTCATATTCACCAGGAGATCTGTTCCTCCGGCAAGGGGTCGGGCTTTTTCCTTTAATTCCGCCATGATCTGACAGGCCTCATCAAGGGTAGATGGATCATGGTACTCAAATTTCGGCAAGACCATTTCTATTGCCTCCTATTTTTCAGGCGGGCCCCCGGCTTCCCTGATTGCCCGGAAGATTTGTTCTGGATCGGCCGGCAGGGAGCGGACGCGTCCCCCGCAGGCGTTGGCGATGGCGTTCAGAATGGCGGGAGCCGCAGGGATGTTAGACATTTCCCCGATACCTTTGGCCCCATAGGGTCCGTATATATTCTCTACTTCCAGGATAATCGGTTTGATGTCCGGTATATCGAGAGAGGTGGGGATGAGATAGTCGCTTAGATGGAGGTTCTGGATTTGGCCTTTGTCCAGGGCAAGTTTCTCCATGAGGGCATAACCCAGCCCCATGGCCACCCCACCTTCAATCTGACCCTCAACAGCCCTGGGGTTGATGGCCTTGCCCGCATCCAAGGCCGCCACGTAATCCGTTACCTCCACCTCGCCGGTCTCTACATCAACAACCACCTCTGCCATTTGGGTTGAGTAGGTATAGACGAAGTAGGGATTGCCCTGGCCCGTCTCAGGGTCAAGGCTTGGGTGCGGTGGGGCCCACCACCCCTGGCCGATGAGGCGTTTGCCCGCACCCATACATCTGGCGGCCACCGCCTTAAATTCTAAAGACTTGCTGGGGTTGTCCCGGTCGTAGATCCGTCTGTCCCTGGCCTCCAGCCTATCTATCGGCACCAGGAGCATCTCAGAGGCCATCTCCATGATGGATTCCTTCACCTGCCTGGCAGCCAGGATGATGGCATTGCCCATCATGGTGGTGGAACGACTGCCTACCGTAGGGCCAGACTCAGGCACCATGTCGGTGTCAGGCTGGACCAACCGTATGTCCTCCACCCGTATGCCCAGCTCTTCGGCGCAGATCTGGGGAAGCACGGTGAACGAGCCCTGGCCCAACTCGGTGATCCCTGAAAAGAGCAAGACAGACCCGTCCTCGTGGACACATATGTTGGCACCGCAGGCGTCGGCGCTGATTCCAATGCTGGTGCGGTACCAGCCCATACCAATCCCGACGCCCCTTCGCTTAGTCCTCTCTTCGTCTATATAGTCAGTTTCCCTGTATCTCCGATCCCAACCAAAGTCCTTTGCGCAGGCCTCCAGGGTATCGCGTAAACTCACACTCTGGTCCAGAACCTGGCCCGTGGCAGTCCTCGATCCCAGGTTAAAGGCGTTTTTCCGTCTTATGTCGATAGGGTTCATGCTGAGCTCGGCGGCCAGTTCGTCGATGATCTGCTCGTGGGCAATTTGTACCTGAGGGGCACCGAAGCCTCGCATGGCCCCCCCGTAGGGCTGGTTGGTAAAGCACAGATAGGCATCCACCTTTACATGAGGGATCTCGTAGGGACCGGGCATCATAATCATGGCATGGACGTTGACGCCCCCAGCTGGCGGGATCTTAGGACCCAGGCTGGCATAGGCACCCTGATCGTCATATATGACACCTTCAAATGCCACCAGGGTGCCGTCTTTTTTGGCACCGATCTTGACCTGCATGATCATAGGGTGTCGCTTGGCGGTCTGGAGGGTTACCTCTTCCCTATCCAGGGTCAGGCGTACCGGCAGACCCGTATGGTAGGCCAGAACAGCCGCCCGGCAGCCTATATCGATAGGGGAGTCTTCCTTGCCGCCAAACGCACCGCCTACTGGGATCTGGCGAACACGCACCCTGTTGATGGGCACCCCCAGCACCGCGTTCAGGTTGCGCCGCACGGTGAAGGGGGCCTGCATGGGGCCCTCCACCAGCATTGTGCCGTCCGGCTGCGGGATGGCCATAATCATATCCGGCTCCAGGTAAATGTGCTCAATGAAGGGAACTTCATAAATCCTCTCAAGGATGACATCCGCTTCGGCAAGGCCTTGCGCTACATCCCCTTTGCGGAGCTTGTCGTGGGCGAGCAGATTCCCCTTTTCATGTATCTTAGGTGCGTCTTCTTTGAGCGCGTCGCGTGGATCAAAGACTGCCGGCAAAGGCGCATAATCCACCTCGATTAGTTCCAGTGCCTTATTGGCTATTTCCTCGCTTTGTGCGGCCACCAAAGCGACCCCGTCCCCCACAAAACGCACCTTATCCCCGCAAATTACGGGCTGATCTGGGATGAAAGCCCCGAAGCCGTTCCTCCCAGGCACGTCCTTATCCGTAAGAACCGCTGCCACTCCGGGCAGATCCTTGGCCTTGTCCACGTTGATGGATTTTATCACTGCATGGGGATGGGGGCTTCTGAGGATCTTTCCGTGCAAAAACCCCTCTTGGGAATAGTCGGCCCCAAACATGAGCCTTCCTGTTGCCTTGGCCACGGCATCGGTCCTGGTCACCGACTGCCCTGCCACTGAAAGGCCCCCCCTAGGGGGTGTGGCCAGGTGTTGAGGATCAGATTTTTTCTTGGTAAGGACCTTTGTCTCCCGCTTTTTATCGGTTTTATCACCCATGGATCATTCCTCTTTACACAGGTCAAAGGGTTGTGGTGAGCGATATCAATTTCTTGTAGCAATCAACGTGTATCCATTTTCCATTTCAGACACTCACCTTAATCCGGTTTGCTGATTTGTTAGTAGAATGGAAATCGCAACAAAGTCAACAGAAATTTGACAAAAGATGAAATTCTTATCAAATTCATTCAAAGGAATAAGTAGCTGATGTGTCTTAAGAAGTTTCCGGATGCTCACAGGTGAGTCGAGAACCTTTTGTTCAAACCGCGTGCGCAAAAGGTGTTCTCGGATTGGGGCAAAGCGCTCAATAAATACAGCCTGTTCGTCACTGTCGTTGCGCTGAGTGTGGGGCACATTAGAGTGGATTTCAAATCGCGGTATTCACGGAGCAATGATAGCCACGTGATATGGACTGGTTTTTATTGGTGTGAATTATGCAAGGCAGGCGGTTGAATGTGAAACGAAAAAAGGGGGCATCATATTTCGCAAAGGGATTCCGGATAATTCATACGAGTAAATATTTTTCGATAGCTTCACTCCCCTGTAATTCTTCTGGAGTCCCCTCAAAAACGATTGCCCCGTTCATCATAATGTAGGTTCGATCTGCTAATTCTAAAGATAACTGTAGGTTCTGTTCTATGAGCAAAACCGTCGTTTCTTTTCTTATCTGCTTGATCGCTCTTCCTAAGTCGTCAACTATCAATGGAGCGAGTCCTTCTGATGGTTCATCTAACAGCAGCAGAGATGGTTTTCCTATCAATGCCCGTGCGATCGCTAACATTTGTTGTTCTCCACCGCTTAAGGTCCCTGCCATCCGATGTAAGAGTTTCTTTAATGCGGGGAAATAATTTATTGCGCTCTCCATATCTGAATCCTTTGAGCCAATCGCCGCGATATCAAGATTTTCTTTAACCGTGAGCTCTGGAAAGAGCCTTCGTTCTTCAGGGACGTATCCTATACCTCTACTCGCGATTTTATGAGTAGGCTCTTTGGTAATGTCCTCACCTTGGAATGTAATCGAGCCTTGCGTAGGATGGATAAGGCCCATAATCGTGATGAGAGTGGTTGTTTTCCCCATGCCATTTCGACCAAGTAGACAAACCGCCTGGCCCTCTTTGACTTCTAAGGAAACCCCAAAAAGTATATGAGCTACTCCATAAGAAGTGTGAATATCGTGAACTTCTAACATCATTTGCTACCCCTGCCGCTTAGATAAACTTCCTGTACAAATCCGTTCTCCCTTATTTCCTTTGGTTTTCCTTCAGCAATGATCCCGCCTTCATGCAATACTGAGATTCTTTGGGATAAATCCATTACCGTATCCAATTTATGCTCGACCAACACGATCGTAAGGCGATTTGAAATCTTTCTGGTAAAGGCCATCATTTCTTTTATTTCAACAGGAGATAACCCCCCAAACGGCTCATCCAAAAGAAGAAGTGTTGGCTCTGAAGCGATGGCCATGCTGATTTCTAAGCGTTTTTTATAACCATGTGGCAAGCTCCCTGCCAAACCATCTTTTCGATCAATCAGGCCTACCTCTTCCATTATTGCGTAAGCTCCCTCTTCAGCCTTTGAATGCCCTTTTGATGAACCAGAAAAGAAAGAAGCCCTAAGATTGCTCCACTTAATATTACGCCTCAGCATAGCAATAAGCATATTATCAAAAACCGATAGGCCTGGAAAGATGTTTACTATCTGGAAAGTTCTGCTTAATCCCTTCATTAATCTCTCATAAGGCTCAAGCTGCGTTATATCTTCGCCCTTAAAGAATACTCGGCCTTTTGTCGGTGGATGCAGGCCAGTTATTAAATTAAAAAAGGTGGTCTTGCCGGCTCCATTTGGGCCGATGATCGAAACGAGCATCCCTTCTTCTAATTCAAAGTTCACCTCATTTACCGCTCTAAAACCAGCGAAATCCTTTGACAAATTCTCTGTTTTTAACAATTTCATTTTTCCCCTTCTCCCTCGCTGGACGAAAGCGACAGTTGTCTTCTATAGTTTCCCACCCAGTAAACCAGTTGGCCTTGCCAAAAGAAAGGCACCCATGATGATATAGGGGATCACATATGAGCCCTCTGGATACACGAGTGTGCAAAGGGAAGTGGCTTCCCCGATTATGATCCCGGCAAGAATCGATCCTCTAATGCTCCCCATTCCTCCTACTACTACAACGACAAAAGAGATCACTAAGATTTCTAACCCAACTTCTGGGTAAAGCCCCATCATCGGGGCCGCTAATATTCCAGCAAAACCCCCTATTGCAATGCCCAAGCCAAAAACAAGGGTAAATATCTTAGAGATATCGATGCCAAGAATCCTTACCATATCGCGGTCTTGAATGCCAGCCCGAATAATTAAGCCAACTGAAGTCTTTTTTAGAAAGAGCCATAGTGCGTAGCTAACAGCTGCGGCAATGATAATTATAAAAACTCGATATGCTGAGACGGAAACCGGTCCGGCATTGATTGTAAAAAGTAATTCACGTGGGTAAGAAAAGGGTTGATAGGCCACTCCCCAAATAAACCTAATGCCCTGAAGAATCGCTAACATAACGCCAAACATCAGGAGAAGAGACCTCACTGGCTCCACATACACACGTCTCACAAGAAAGCGTTCAGCCACGGCCCCTACGACTCCGACCAAGATGGCGCCGATAACCAAGGCAACCCAAAAGTTCCCTACGAACCCTAAGGCGGCGAAGGCTATATATGCTCCCAATGCATAGAAAGCGCCGTGCGCAAAGTTAATGACCTCCATCAGGCCAAAAATTAGGGACAGCCCCAACGCTACCAGCGCTAAGATCATCCCATACGCAAGTCCCATAACCAGCTGGTCAAGTATCAATGATCCTGATATTTCCATTTTCCCTGCCTCGAAATGAGTTTTCCCACAGGGGCTCCCACCCCTTCAGGCAAGTATAAAACGATTACTATGACTATTACCGCGACAAATAACATCCATTCATCCGTATACGCAACAATAAAGTCTTTGAAGAAAAGATAAATGAATGCTCCCAGCAAAGGCCCATAAAATATCCTCATTCCTCCGAGCAATGCCATAAAGATTACCTCACCACTCAAAGCCCAATGGAGGTCTTCTGTTCCACAATAACCAAGTCGAAAGGTCTGTAGTGCACCTGCGAGTCCACCAAACAATCCTGATAGAATGAAGGCATAGAGCTTAAATTTAAAGGCGTCATAGCCGAGGAACAAGGCCCGCTCTTCATTTTCTCGAATTGCGTGCAACATCTTTCCAAAGGGTGAGTCGAGTATTTTTTTTATGAGAAAAACACATACCACGAAAATCACAAGTACAAAATAGTAGTAATTTACCCCGAATAATTCAATTGAGCCTATAGTTGGACTTGGAATACCCCACATACCATCGTATCCGCCAGACCATGGTTCAAGGGGGATGAAGAAAATGTAGTAAAACATCTGGGCAAAGGCAAGGGTTGTCAGGGCAAAATAAGCTGGATTGAGCCAGTAGACCCCTACCTTTTTTAGGCACACATATCCAACCACATACGCGACCGCACCAGCTACGAGCATGCCAATAGGTATTGAAAATAAGTATGCCCAGGGTGGCATGTGGAAATGAATAAGGAAGAAACCTACTGTGTAGGATCCTAAACCAAAGAACATGGCATGCCCAAAGGATATCTTGCCCATATGTCCAAATATGAAGTTAAACCCCATGGCAAAGATGCCCATTAGCAATATGTCTGTAGCTAACGCAGTGGAAGGGAGTATGAAAGGAAATGTTAGGAGTATGACACCCAGAACCACAAAAACTATTACCAGTAATAGGCTCTCTCTTACTCGTTTACCCGCCATTTCACCACCTCGAATCTAACCGACGCAGAACTTTGAAGATATCTCAGAGATTCAAAGCTAAATGAGAGGAATGGGCTCTACAAGGAATTTAGCTTTAGTTTCTCCGTCTCTTGACTGTAATGTAAAACGTCTTCTTATTCAAATCGCGCTTATGCCAATATAATATAGAGACCACCCTCGGGTGGTCTCTATATTGTGCGAGTGCAATTGAGAACGTAAGGATTTGGTTCTGTTTTCCATAGGTATATTCAACTCAACACCGCCGAAAAATTCACGGAAGATCCTACTAGTACCCTAAGTCTTTAAGTGGTGGTGCGTACTTTTCGCCTTCCGCGATCCATTTTATGTCCATGACATCATGCTTGTCTTCTGCTGGAGGCAATTTACATTTAGTTATGAACCAGCGGTGTATTATCATGTGGTCTTGTTTCCTCCACCTAATTGGTCCCTTGTTGTAATCAAAGGACCCTTTTTCTACCTCCGAAATTATCACATCTGAATCTAAGGTTTTCTTTTCATTGGCGATTTTTGCCAATAACTTGAGCGCTGCGTAGGTACCTGTTGAGTAGGAATCTGGTACCTCATTATACCTGTCGAGAAACCTTTCGGTAAAATCTTTCGTGCTCGGCCAGTCATATTTATAGTATAAGTCAATTCCGCCATAGATTCCTTCATGAGCTTGAGGATCTCCCTCCACGGTAAACTGTGATAGCCACACCTGGTAGATCTTCATCTCGTTCTTCAAACCCATTTCATGAATTTGTTTTGTGAGCATCAATTCCGCCATCCCTGGGGCAACTCCGATAAGCACGTCCGGTTTAGCGGCCCTGGCTTTGGTGAGGTAAGGTGTCAGATCAGTGATTCCTAATGGATAATGGTCGATACCTATAATTTCTCCACCATACTCTTTGGCAGCTTTCTTGAGACCATCACGGATATAGTGGCCCCACGCATAATCAACCACAAGCAGATAGACCCTTTTTCCCATGTTGTTAAAGACATACTCACCGCCGGCATAGCCGATCTGCCCACATACATTCAACAGAGGGAACGTGTATTTGCCTATAGTACCCTTCTTGAATAAGCTGTCTGGTGTGTTGCAGCAGGAGAAATAAGGCATCTTTACCTTTTTACAGTAATCATTAATGGCCAGGGCAATCCCTGCGTGCAAGGTACCGGTGTGCCAAATGCACTTCTCTCTTTCAACCAATCCCCTCAATCTCCTTAATGCAAGAGCTGGTTTCAATTCACTGTCTCGTATATGGACTTTAACTGGCCTGCCTAAGATCCCCCCCTCTGAGTTTACTTCATACTCAGCCATCAATACTCCCATCCTCTGTGCCTTGGCGATTATCGCATACATACCCGTCAGGGGAATAACCGAAGCCACATTAATAGGCTTCTTTGCAGCCGTCGCCGGGGGTAGGTATAATAGACCCACCGCAATCACTATTGTGATTCCAACTAATAGTCCTCGCTTCATTTTTTTACCTCCCCATATAATTTTGGTTTTCTCCGAAAATCTCCCGCCCTGAGATCAGCCAATCTCTTCGCTCGCATCACATATTCTCACCCCCTTTCGGCTCTTTAGGATGTGCTCAACAGGGTGTGGAAAATAAAATCAATAATGAACCTCTGCAATCTCATCAACTGGCCACTGGTTCAGCAGGTCCACCCCATTTCGTGGAATGGATCAAAAGGAGTTTGGATTTCGGGTAGGATAGTGTAATTTATAGCACCCCAGAGAGTTCGAGACTGTCCGTACCACACCCTTGGGAGAAAAGTCAAGAAAAAAACTGTGGCAAGCACGAAATATCGGTATTTTTTTAAATTTGTATACGCTCAAGGGGTTATTTCTCTTCTGAGCCCCAATAGGAGTTGCAACATCCATGGACCTGAGACAGAGGGCCGTGGATGCAGGCAGGTAAAAAATCAGTGCCTCGATCGGTAAGGGCAATTTTTTGGTTGACAATTCTGAAGCAGAGCAAATAAAAGAAACATAGGGGATTGTCAGCTAATGGGGCAAAAGAAAAACCTTTAGCACGGAGGAATTCATCATGAAAGGTGTCTGGAATAAACTTTTGAGGGTGGATCTTTCAACGAATCAGATTACCAGAGAAGATATCCCCGATGAGGTCTTTGAGAACTTCATTGGTGGGGGGGGATTAGGATCTTATATCCTTTACAAGGAGGTGCCCGGGAACGTGAGGGCCTTTGATCCGGAGAATAGGCTCATCTTTGCCACTGGTGCTTTTCAAGGGAACGCCCAGACAGGTGCGGCCAAATGGACGGTCAGCTCCCTATCTCCTGCCATGGGAATGAATGCTATTTCCGCCATCACCGCATCTTTTGGCTACGAGTTGAAGGCGGCCGGTTACGATGCCCTCATCATGCAGGGGAAGGCGGAAAAACCAGTCTATATCTGGATACATGATGACGATGCGGAGATCCGGGATGCCTCCCACCTCTGGGGCAAGGATGCCTATGAGACCGACGATATCCTGCTCGAACAGCTGGGGAAAGGCTTCGAGGTAGCGTGTATTGGACAGGCAGCTGAGCGATTGTCATTAATTTCATGCATCGCTACCCAAAAACACTCCTTTGCAGGCCGCGGGGGCCTGGGGGCGGTCATGGGATCAAAAAACCTTAAGGCAGTGGCAGCGCATGGTACCAGGAAGGTGGAGTACGCAGATCCGGATAAGCTTGATCAGCTCAATAGCGCGGTGGCCAAAAAATTGAACGAAAATGCCGCGGCGAGGGAGCCGCACATGAACATCATGACCCATGGAACTGCGATAGTGTCTACCCCATTTTTAAATCTGGGAAATGCACCGGTCAAAAATTGGCAGTTGGGGATGTTTGAGAGTGGCCGGATAAGTATGAGCACACCCACTTTTACCGAGACACTGAACGCCAAACCATGGCCTTGCAAATTCTGCGTAATGGGATGCCACCGCAGGATTGACATCAAGGAAGGTCCCTACAAGATGAAAGGCGCGGGTCCGGAGTACGAAAACTATGCCATGATGGGATTTGACCTGATGATTGACGATTTGAAGGCGGTCTCCTATGCGAATGATTTGGCCAATCGATACACTCTCGATACCATATCCCTCGGAGGTACCTTGGCCTGGGCCTTTGAGTGCTATGAAAAGGGTGTTTTGACCAAAGAAGATACCTACGGAATCGAGCTTACATGGGGAAATGGCGACGCCCTGGTAGAGATGACTAAAAAGATCGGTCTGAGAGAGGAAGGTCTGGGCTGGCTCCTGGGCGAAGGGAGCAAGATTGCCTCTGAGAAAACAGGGAAAGGATCTGAGGCCTGGGCCGTGCAGATGAAGGGATTGGAGATACCTGCCCATGATCCCCGGGCAGCATTCGTGGCTGGGCTCAACTACTGTACTTCTGCCTCGTCCGGACCTCACCACGAAAGGGGAAACCCCCAGCATATCTGGGTGGCCCACGTAAGGCTGCCGGAGTTCGGTGTTTCGGATCCTATCCAAGAAAAGGAACGGTGGTCATGGAATAAGGCGCCCGAGAGAACCATGGCCTTCCAGGATTACGCAGAGATTGTGAATTCTCTGGTGCACTGCAAATTTATGGTATTCGATGGCTTTTCACTGACCGATCTGCTGGATACCTGGAATGCCTCCACAGGCCTGAACTGGTCAATGGATCAGTTCCGAAAGGCAGGGGAGAGGATCTTTAACCTCAACAAGCTGCTCAATATCAGATACGGCAAGGGCAAGGCTGATGACCTGGCCTTTCCAAAGAGACTGATGGAACCGAAGCCCGATGGAGCGGCTGCGGGCGTGATTCCAGAAGGGATCGACCAGGTTGTGGAGGAATACTACGAGAAACGCGGTTGGGACAGCGAAGGTGTTCCCACGAAAGAGAAACTGGCTGAATTGGGTCTGGATCGCGTGGATTAACTTCACGTTACTAGCTGTCTATGTAACCCAAGATCTTAACATTTGTGTCAAGCCCGCCCTGGCGCGACGTGATTGCAACAAGCTGTTGCCTTTTAGATACTAAGGAGGCAGAAGCCACAAAATTCAGCCCTTGCATGCCAGGTCTGGGCCAGGGTTTTGCTGTAACGTGAATAGATCTATGTCTCACCGCGCGCTTCGCCAGACACAGAGATCGCAGAGGAAAACGTTTTTCCCTTTTCTGCTGAGGGGGCAGAAAAGGGAAAGATCTAACGCTTCGCGTAAGTTGTCTGAACTTATCAGGCCTTGCCCGAAGGGCATGATTATTTTTCTTTGCCGGCGTCTCAGCGGCAAAGAAAAAAGATGAGTCATCTCTGCGTGCTCCGCGTCTCTGCGGTGAAATGCTTTCGATTCAATTTTCATCGGTTTGCCCGTCCCGGGCCGGGAAGGCAGAGCTTCGTTAGTGTGAGCAAAACGAAAGGATAATAAGATGATCCAGGGCATAGGACATATAGGGATCGTAGTCAAGAACATTGAAGAGAGTCTCGCTGCCGTTTCCAAGGCGCTCGACCTCCCTATTCCGCCGATACAGGACGTTCCCGAGAAAAAAATGAAGGTCGCCATGGTGGAACTGAAGGGGATAGGGTTGGAATTCCTCGAGGATTACAGCAAGGAGGGTGAGCTTGCAAGACTTGTGAACGAAAAGGGAGACGCGATCCATCATTTCTGTGTTTTGACTGATGATATGGAGGCGGATATCAAGAGCCTTGAGAAGCGGGGAATCGAGATGGCTGACAGGGAACCGAGGATCGGGTTGCGAGGCAAAAGGATTGCCTTTACCAAGGCAAGTGCGCTGAACGGCATCCCCATGGAACTGTCTGAGCCATAAGAGGTACCTGCCCCTCAATCTCCACGACCGCAGCCTTCCTTGGCTCGTGTGAGATCGAGACAATCACGCAACGCCTGGAGCAGGCCCTGCCGATATTCGCCTTCAATCAATCCAGGCTACCACACGGCACATGGCCGCCTCTCCCCCCTCAAAACGCCAGGGGAAGGCGCCAATCTTACATCGTACGGTGCCCACCGTATCAAGGTCTCCGCCCACATTCTCTACATGGATAATATTCTTAGGGAAAGGTATCCTGTGCATACAAAAGAGATGCTCTTCAGGGAATAGCTCATCCACGCTCTTGCCCACCTTTTTCTCATATTGTGTGCGGATATCCAGGCGTCTATTCCGGATGGAAGTGTTCATGGGATGATCCGCCGAACCGCAGTCAACACCGGTCCACTTAAATTCCATCTCGGTGATCCAGTTGGCCATTTCGAGGTACCCACCAGGATGCTTGCACATATAGGTCTCCTCGTTCATTTCCGGCCCTCCGGTATAGTACCGCATCCACCCAGTGTAGTAGATCAAGATGTCTCCCTTTCGGACCTCAATCTTCTTGGTGATGTGTTCGGGCTTGATTATGTCAAATTCTCCCACCTCGTCGCTTATGTCCACGATCACCCCATCTCCATAGAGCTGTTCCAGGGGAATGCTCGCGATATCACCCCTTCCCCCAAGATGCATGGGGGCATCCAGGTGCGTTCCCACATGCAGGGTGGTCTCGATCATCTGACCTACGACCCCTCCATCCTGTAATCGCTGCAAGTAGTATATCTTGGAGGACGGATACCCGGGCCACGGTGGTGTATGGATGTTCCAAAGATGACTTAAGTCAACAAGTTTGCTCATTTTTTCCTCCTTTCTTAAATAGAGCCAATTTGCTTAACAGCAAATCCCGTAACATTTTAGCTCTTTGAAATTAACTGGTGAATGAGCATGGAGATGTCTTTTTTTGTCTCATGCCCTCTATGTGATGCACCGGCAGGGCCCCG
>Ga0209427_10002068_pt1 | contig 23455 bp, 21 predicted proteins | sample DeeMarSWOR136_30_FD_187465 | JGI IMG/M metagenome (GOLD analysis project Ga0209427, IMG submission 187465) | Marine sediment microbial communities from White Oak River estuary, North Carolina - WOR-1-36_30 (SPAdes) (version 2) | ecosystem: Environmental > Aquatic > Marine > Intertidal zone >...
AAGGAGGAAGATCACCCGGACATCGTCTGGATTGGCCAGCATGGCATCCTTATAATGTGATTTCACGTCTGCCAACCTTTTATTCGCCATATCGAGAATGGCATTCCGGTCGCCAAAGTTCATCGTTCCAGTTGGACAGGCCTTCACACAGGCTGGCATCATTCCCTCTTTAATCCGGTCGAAGCACATGGTGCACTTAGACATCACCCCCATCCTCTCGTAGTATCGAGGAATATCATAAGGGCAAGAGGACCTGATCTCCTTAAAATCAGCCGGCTTCACCTTTACCTTCTGATTGAAGATGACCGCCCCGGTCGCTTGATCTTGAATAATGGCTTTGGAGCCCAAAGACTCAGCCGTTGCCTTGCAGGGAGGTTCGAGACAGTGCCTGCACTGGTCGGGGAAGAAATACCATTTCGGGTTTCCACCCTCCTCAAACTCACTGAACCTCACCAATTTATAAGTGAAGAAATTGAGATCCGGAGGATTCTGATGAGTTCCGCGCTGTCTGGTCCTACTTGCTGGATTTCTATTCCACTGCTTGCAGGCAATCTGACATCCCCTACAGGCTGTGCATTTACTGGTATCTATGAAAAAGGATTTATCTGCCATTTATTTCACCTCCTTTAGCTCTTAGCCTTTTTGGCTACCTTACGCACATTAGCCATAAAGGCCTTGGATTCTGGGATCATCGTATTTGGATCTCCAACGGTAGGAGTTAGTAAATTCGCGCTTTCACCACCGTCCTTGGGCCAAATCCAGCCATAATGCCAGGGAAGCCCAATTTGATGAACTGTCTGGCCAGCGATGTTGAACGGTTTCATACGGGATGTCACGATGGCCACGGCTACCACTTTCCCCCGAGCAGTTTCCACAACGACTCGATCACCATTCTTGATTTCTCTTAATTTAGCCAGTTCTTGACTCATTTCGCAGAAGAGCTGAGGTTCGGCCTCAATGAGCCAGGGAAGCCATCGGGTCAGGACACCGGTCTGCCAGTGTTCAGTGACACGATAGGTTGTGCAAACAAAAGGATATTTCGGATCGCAAGTAAGGAATGTATCCGGTCCTCCTTCGAAAATCTTAACCACCGGATTGATCCTCTGGCTGGACATCAGGTTCTTCTCAATGGGGCATTCCAGAGGTTCATAGTGTTCGGGGAATGGTCCATCTTTCAATCCCGGACCAAAAATATGGGCGACTCCATCGGGCTTCATAATGAAAGGATAGAAACCCTCGGTCCCCATCGGAGGCCATCCTCCATCCGGGACATCACCGACCCATTTCTTTGTCGCAGCATCCCATTTGATGACCACTCTATTTGGATTCCGCGGATTCCCATCCAGATCAACCGAAGCACGGTTATAAATAATTCTTCGGTTGACAGGCCAACACCATGACCACCCTGGATAGAGTCCCAACCCGGTTGGATCGTCCTTCTTCCTTCGAGCAGCCATGTTGCCAGCCTCTGTATAGCTGCCAGAGAAGAGCCAGTTGCCACTAGAAGTGGTCCCGTCGTCTTTAAGAGCACCGAAACTGGGGACCAACTTACCGGTCGTCAGATCATAACCATTAATTTCTTTCGCCACTTTATGGACATCGAAATGGCCTTTGGTCTCATAATCCCATTTCAAATTCAAAATAGGTTCGGGGAAGGCTCCTTTCCCTTTTGCATAGAGAGCTCTCACCTTCTTAAACAACTCATACATGATATCCCCGTCAGGCTTGGCTACTCCAGGAGGATTGGCTGCCTTATAACGCCACTGGCTCCACCGGCCACTATTGGTAATGCTACCTTCTTTCTCTAAGAAAGCAGCACATGGGAGCTGGAAGACCTCGGTCTTGATCTTTTTTGGATTCATCCCCGGTCCCTTCCAGAACGATCCGGATTCATTGTCGAAGACATTGACATTAACCATCCAGTCAAGCTTCGTCATGGCTTGGCGGACCTTTCCAGCATTGGCGCTTGAACAAGCAGGATTCATGCCCCAGACAAAGAACCCAGTGAAGGTTCCCTTATACATTTCATCAAAAAGATTCAGCCATGAGGCATCCTGCGTTGGATCCAGTTTCGGCATCCAAGAATACCCAAAATCATTATCCTTGGTGGCTTTGTCCCCATACATCGATTTTAGGAGGCTGACAAGATATTTGGGTCTATTTTTCCACCAATTGGCACTTCGAGGATCTTTGGAAGCCGGTGTGGTCTTGTTGTAATCCTCAATTGTTGCCCACTGTGCCCTGGGCGTGGGTAAATAGGCAGGGATGATGTGGTAGAGCAGAGCATGGTCCGTCGATCCCTGAACATTGGATTCTCCTCGCAGGGCATTCACGCCCCCACCGGCAACACCCATATTTCCTAACAGAAGCTGGATCATGGCCATGGTACGGATGTTCTGGACCCCTACGGTGTGTTGCGTCCAGCCCATGGCATATAAGATGGTTCCGGCCTTATCCGGTGTTCCCGTTGAACTGTAGGCCTTATACACTTTAAGTAAGTCATCGCCCGGAGTTCCAGTGATCTCAGTGACCTTCTCTGGGGTGTAACGAGAATAATGTTTCTTTAAAAGTTGGAAGACACAACGTGGATCTTGTAGACTATTGTCTCTTTTCGGAATCCCATTTTCATCCTTCTCCAGGGCCCAGGTCTTCTGGTCATAAGCTCTCTTGTTTGGGTCGTACCCCGAGAAAAGGCCGTCATCAAAGCCATAATTGGGATTCACGATGAAAGAGGCATTGGTGTAGTTCTTGACGTAGAATTCATCATAGAGGTTGTTGTCGAGGATGTACTTGATCATCCCGCCAAGGAAAGCGATATCTGTTCCTGAACGAAGTCGGACAAAGATATCTGCTTTGGTGGACGTTCGAGTAAATCTTGGATCCACATGGATGAAGAGGGCTCCTCTGTCCTTGGCCGCCTGGATCCATTTAAATGAAACCGGGTGGTTTTCGGCGGCATTGCTACCCATGTTTAAAATCACATCCGAATTTCTAAAATCGATATAATGATTGGTCATTGCACCGCGTCCGAACGACTCTGCCAGAGCCGCTACAGTCGCGCTGTGTCAGATACGGGCCTGATGCTCTATGTAAATGATGCCCAGAGACCTTAGAAATTTCTGAAAGAGCCAACATTCCTCATTGTCCATGGCTGCGCTTCCAACGGAGGCAATCCCGTTCGTCCTGTTGACCACCTGACCTGCAGCATTTTTCTCCGTGAAGCTTGCATCCCGGCTCTTCTTGATATTCGCTGCAATCTTGTTCAGAGCCCATTCCCAGCTGACCTCTTTCCACCCACCGCTGTTAGGGGCGCGGTAACGGACTTTTTGTAAGCGATTGGGGTTAATAGCGATTTGGTAGCTCGAGCCACCTTTCGCGCATAAAGCCCCTTCACTGATGGGATGATCAGGATCGCCCTCAGCGTTGATGACTTTCCCTTTGGCATCGGTGTGGACAATAATCCCGCATCCGACTGAACAATAGCAGCAAATCGAGGTCGTTTCCTTTGCGCCTTTTATGCGGAGGGTTTGAGCATAAACCTCCGCAGGGGAAAGATCAAAACCCAAGCCGCTCAATACGGTCCCTACGGCTGTGGCCCCCGAAACTTTTAGAAATGTTCTTCGGGTAATCTTCATAGATATTTTTCACCTTCCTTTCTTGGAATTTTAGAAATGAGAGCCAAGTTCACCCCCTTTCCAGTCTAATCAGAGAGGAAACCCTTTAATCATTCAGATTTGTTAGACTTCCCCCCTTTGGTCCGTTTAAAGTTTTTCCTGTAAGGCTGGCTAAAAGGCATGGTAAAGAGAATATTGTGAAACATACCACAATGGGTTTTTTTGTGTCAAGAAAAAAATGCCAAAAAGAAGTTGATATTCGAAGAGGTCTGTGATATTCAGAAGTTACATTCATAGGGAGGAAAAAACGGATGGATCAAGAGATGAAAGAATATTTAGAGAGAAAATTAGCGAGTCTGGCAATGAAAGATGACGTCGAAAAATTAAGACAGGAGACCAAGGCTAACTTCCGACAATTGAGGGAGGAGGATAAGACGAGCATCACCGAATTGAGGAAGGAGACCCAAACCGTTCTCGATCAATCAAACCAGGTCTTGGCGTCATTCGCTCAACAAATCAAAGAGGCGGATAGTCTTAGGGAACAAATGAAACAGGTCGAGAGGTTCGGGGAACGGATCGGGCAAGTGGAGAGTCTCAGGGATGAGATCAGAGAGATGGCAGAAATGATTACTGCATTGAGCGGAAAGGTTTCTGAAAGCCTTGTGGAACGGAGAGAGCAACTGGTCCCTGCGACTCCGGGCTCTTACGAAGATTTGGAAAAGAGAATTCGTGAATTAGAGGCCAGAGTGAAAACTCTGGAGAAGATGGTTTTGCCTTGACTCTATTGTTTAAAATAGAGCCTGGACGAATTCAGAGGCGTTGAATTCTCTCAAATCATCCATGCCTTCTCCGACGCCAACGTACCGCATGGGAATTTTTAATTCTTCTGTGATCCCCGCGATGATCCCTCCTTTGGCCGTCCCATCCAGTTTGGTAAGGGCAATTCCTGTGACACCGATGGCTTCATTAAAAAGTTTGGCTTGAGAAATGGCATTCTGGCCTGTCGTGGCATCAAGAACGAGAAGGACTTCATGGGGAGCTCCGGCACATTCCCTGGCAATGATCCGTTTCACCTTCTTCAACTCTTCCATCAAGTTGACTTTCGTGTGGAGCCTTCCTGCTGTGTCGATGAAGACGAGATCCATGTCTCTGGCCTTGGCAGCGTGGATGGCGTCGAAGGCGACGGCGGAAGGATCGGACCCCTTTGATTGCTTGATTAAATCCGCGCCCACTCTCTCTGCCCAGACCTCAAGCTGTTCCACTGCAGCAGCCCGGAAGGTATCAGCCGCACCGATCAGGACCTTTTTCCCCTGGGATGAATATTGGTAGGCAATCTTTGCGATGGTGGTCGTCTTACCCACACCATTGACCCCCACCACCATGAAGACATAGGGTTTCGTCTGAGAGAAATCGATGGCAAGGGGGTTCTCGCCTGATTTGAGGATTCGCAAAATCTCTTGTTTTATAAATTCTTTTACCTTTTGCGGCTCCTGGAGCTCGCCCCTTTTGAGCCCTTTCTGTACACCTTCAATCAATTGAGTCGATGTCTTCACGCCCAAATCGGCGGAGAAGAGGAGGCCCTCGAGTTCATCTAAGAGGTCCTGGTCGACCGCCTTCTTGCCCAGAAAGAGTTGATCGATCTTCTCCGCAAAGCCTTGATGGGTTTTGGAAAGACCTGCTTTTAATTTTTCAAAGAAACCCCAGATCACTCTCACCTTCTCCTCTTTGAAACGGTCTCGATCCTAACATCGCTGGAGTGTAAAATCAAATCATAACAAAAAAGGCGAGGAGAAATCCTCGCCTTTTTTCGAAAGCCGTTTCGACGAACTCATTATTGTTTGTCCTTCACATCCTCATAATCCGCATCGACCACGTCCTCCTGAGCTTTTGCTCGAGGACCTTCTTGAGCTTCCGCTTCGGGGCCCGGGCCTCCGGCCTTCGCTCCATGAGCTGCCTTTGCATACATTGCCTCTGCGAGCTTATGGGAGGAGCGGGTAAGTTCCTCCTGGGCAGATTGGATGGTACTGACGTCGTTCGATTCCATCGCCTTCTTTGCCTTTGCCATGGCGTCTTCGATGTTTTGTTTATCCCCTGCATCGATCTTGTCACCAAACTCCTTCAATGATTTCTCGGTGGTGTAGATGAGGGTATCCAGCTGATTCCTCGCCTCCGCCAACTCTCGTCTCTTCTTATCGTCAGCGGCATGGGCTTCAGCATCTTTTACCATCTTCTTAATTTCTTGCTCGCTCAGACCGCTAGATGCCGTGATCCTGATCGACTGTTCTTTGCCAGTCCCCAGGTCCTTCGCCGAGACATGGACAATTCCATTCGCATCGATATCGAAGGTGACCTCGATCTGAGGAATTCCTCTGGGAGCAGGAGGAATCCCTACCAGTTCAAACTGGCCGAGGGTCTTGTTATCGGATGCCATCTCCCTTTCACCTTGGAGCACGTGAATCGTCACAGCAGGTTGATTATCAGATGCAGTAGAAAAGATCTGGCTCTTGCGAGTCGGAATAGTGGTGTTTCGTTCAATCAGTTTGGTAAAAACAGCGCCAAGCGTCTCGATTCCAAGGGAGAGGGGAGTGACATCGAGAAGAAGGACATCCTTCACGTCACCCTTTAGGACCCCAGCCTGGATTGCGGCACCAATGCCCACAGCCTCATCCGGATTGACGCTCTTGTTGGGCTCCTTCCCGAAGAGTTGCTTCACTTTTTCCTGAACCTTGGGCATTCGGGTCATTCCTCCAACGAGAATCACCTCATTGATATCCCTGGCTGAAAGTCCCGCATCGGCAAGGGCTTGACGACATGGTCCGTCCACCATCTCGATCAGATCCTCTGTCAATTTTTCTAGTTTGGCCCGGGTCAGCTTCATGTTCAGGTGCTTGGGCCCCGAGGCGTCCGCAGTGATAAAGGGTAGATTGACATCCGTTTCCATCATGTTGGATAGTTCAATCTTTGCCTTTTCCGCAGCCTCCTTCAGCCTTTGGAGGGCCATCCGATCCTTTCGCAGGTCAATTCCCTGGTCCTTCAGAAATTCGTCGGCGAGATAGTCAATAACCCTCTGATCGAAGTCATCTCCGCCAAGATGGGTGTTTCCATTGGTCGATTTGACCTCAAAGACACCTTCTCCCAATTCGAGAATGGAGATATCGAATGTTCCTCCACCCAGATCGAAGACAGCGATCTTCTCGTCTTTTTTCTTATCCAGGCCATACGCGAGGGAGGCAGCTGTCGGCTCATTGATGATTCGAATGACATTGAGCCCAGCAATTCTTCCCGCATCCTTGGTGGCCTGACGCTGGCTGTCATTAAAATAGGCCGGAACAGTGATCACCGCATCCGTCACCTTCTCACCCAGATAAGCCTCTGCGGTTTCCTTCATCTTCTGAAGGACAAAGGCAGAGATTTCGGGGGGACTGTAATCCTTATCCCTGACTCTCACCCAGGCATCGTTGTTCTTGGCCTCAACAATTTTGTAGGGGAGGATCTTTCGATCCTTTTGAACCTCGGGGTCATTATATTTCCTTCCCATCAGCCGTTTGATGGAGAAGATCGTATTCTCGGAGTTCGTGATCGCCTGTCGTTTAGCGATCTGTCCGGTGACCCTTTCGCCCTTATCGGTGAAGGCAACAACAGAAGGGGTTGTCCTGCTTCCTTCGGGGTTGGCGATGACAACCGGATCTCCTCCCTCCATAATTGCCACGACTGAGTTGGTTGTTCCTAAATCAATTCCAATTGTTTTTGCCATTGTCTTTCTCCTTCTCCATAATGATTTTAAGGATTATTTCGCTTGAAACTCCTTCTCAGGGAGTTTTGAAACCGAAACCGTGGCCGGTCTTAAAAGACGATCGTTCAAGAGATAACCCTTCTGGAACTCCTCCACGACTTGATTGGGCTCGTGTTGATCGGATTCTACGACGAGCATCGCTTCGTGCCTCGCTGGATCAAAGGCCTTCCCAACCGATTCAAAGGGGGCGAGACCAAATCTGTTCAGGGTCTGAAGAATCTGTTGAAGCGTCAATCGAACGCCTTCGATCATCACTCCTGTGTCCGCCACCTTTTCAGCATGGTTGATGGCCCTCTCGAGATTGTCGATGAAGGGGAGGATCGCCTTCATCAGATCCTCATTCGCAAATTTGGTCCACTCCTCCCTCTCTTTTACCGCTCGCTTTTTATAATTCTCAAGATCAGCGGCCATCCTGAGCAGGCGGTCATAGTGCTCCTTGACCTCTTTCTCCTTCTCCTCCAGCTGCTTCTTCAGTTCTTCAATCTCCTTATCTTTATCCTCTTTCTTTTTCTTCGGATGCTTTTCCTCTGGCTGAGCTTCTGATATCCTCACTTCAACCCTTTCCTCACTTGATTTCGATGCTACAGGCTTCTCCTTTTTTTCCGATTTCTCCATACTCCCCGTTCCTCACTTTCAATGACAATGCGTCTCCAGGATCTCTGTCAGAAGTCTTGCAGAATAATCCACCAAGGGGATAATTCTGGAATAATTCATCCTTCTTGGACCAATCACACCCAAGGCCCCCCAGACCACTCCTTCACATCCGTAGGTCGAGGTGACAAGGCTGCATGTTTCCATCTCCTGGACTTGACTCTCTGAGCCGACCGCGATTTGGACCCCTTTGGGATCTATGAATTTGTCCAAAAGTCTCACCATGGTGGCTTTTTGCTCAAAGGCTCGAAAGAGATCGGTCATCCTCGAAATATTACTGAATTCAGGCTCACTAAGGATATTTGTCTTCCCCTCGATGAAAACATCGGTCTCCTCAATGGAAGCAAAGGCTCTTTCTCCCAGCTTGAGCGCCTGTTCGAGCATGCGATCGTAGGCACCTTTCTCCACCCTCATCTGCTCGATGAGTTTCTCTCTCACTTGGTAAAGGGTGAGACCGGTGAGAAAACTATTCAGATAGTCAGAGAGATGATCCAGTTCAGATTGGGGGAGATCTTCCTCGACCTCTATAACCCGGTTATAGACCAGACTAGTTGTGCTGACTAAAATCGCCAGGACGAGATGCCTCCTTAGTTTCACGAACTCCATATGTTGAAGGACGACCGAGTTCATCCGGGGCGCCCAGACAATACCCAAGTAATTAGAAGATGACGAAAGGATTCGGGAAGTCTCCCGGAATAGATCGGCTCCCTCGATTTGATAATTCGAATATTTTGAACGAATCTCCCGTTGCTCTTCATCACTCAATTCATGAACATCGAGGATGGCATCAAGGTAAAAACGAATGCCCTTCTCTGTGGGCATCCTTCCAGCTGACGTGTGTGGTTGGTAAAGGAGTCCCAGCGTTTCTAAATTCGACATAATATTTCGGATGGTAGCCGGGCTCAAGCCGAGGTTCGACTTCTTAGCGATTGTCCTTGAACCCACAGGTTCAGCGGTCAGGATATAATCCTCAATCACCATTTGAAGTATCTGTCTCATCCGCTCAGATAAAAAAAGGCTCATAACTCCTGTCTGCTCCTAAGTTTGTTGTATCTTCAGACCAACCTTTAATACTCAAAAGCAAACCCTTAATAACCACCGTTAAGATAATAATGAAGGAGTGGTTTGTCAAGAAAAGGATTGAAAAAACTATCGTTCTTAGTTTTTATTTTCATAGGTATTATCAAATACTTATGCTCTTTGTCTTAAACGTCTCAATTCGAAGAATGACGTCACTGGAGAATAGCCCGTTATATGTAAAAAATATTGGCAGGCTAGACTATCGGGGTATTACGACATTAGGGCACCACATTGTGAACCTCCTTGTCCTGGTATCCGAATGCCCTGATGTCCAAATCTTCTGTTATCCTTTAAAATGTTCGAAACCTAAGCGAGATGGAGGGTACTCTTTTCCATCCTTCCCAACCATGAGGAACCCCTTTTTTTGAGCAAGAATCTCTCCGATGCGGGCGATGGGTATCTTTAATGAGCGAGCCAGATTTGAAATCCTTTTTCTCATTTTAGGAGGTGCAGTAAAAAGCAGCTCGTAATCCTCTCCTCCAGCAAGGGCAATTTGGAAAGGGTTCTTCGAAAAAAAACCAATCCATTTACGATAAAGGTTTGAGAGCGGAACTCGATCCTCCCAGATCCGAACTCCTACTTTACTTTCTTCTAAGAGATGGTTCGTGTCCATCAACAGACCGTCACTGACGTCGATCATGGAGGTGGCCCAATGATGTTTGGCAATGGCCTGGCCCAGTTCGATTCTTGGGGAAGGAGAGAGGTGTTTCTCGACTAACCCCGTTGGCCTCTCCTTGAGCCTCTTTTCTTGAAGAATTCTTAGCCCCAGGGCAGCATCGCCCAATGTCCCCGAGACGAAGAGGTCGTCTCCAACCCTTGCCCCGTTTCTGAAAACGAGATCCCCCTTTTTCCCATCCCCTAGAACACAGATGTTGATGGTAATTTCTCGAGAGACGGAGGTATCTCCTCCGATCAGGTCGACGTTAAACTGCTTCGCTCCTTGCTTTAATCCACGGTAGAATGAGGTGACGAATGAGAGGGGGAGGTTCTTGGGGAGACCCAGGGAGATGAGGAAGTACTCCGGAGTACCCCCCATGGCGGCAATGTCACTGACATTAACAGCCAGGGCTTTCTTCCCCAAATGGTAAGGATCGATCCAGGCTCGTTTGAAGTGGATATCTTCGATGAGAATATCTGTGGTAACCAGGAGAACCTTACGGCTCACTTCGACAACCGCAACATCATCTCCAATCCCCCGTATTAAGGCAGGATTGGAGGTGGCCATCCACTTTCGGATTCGACCGATGAGATCAAACTCGCCGATCTCTCTTAATCTAATCACGTGATGCGTGTCCGTGGTCCGTCTACTCTTCATCAAGGTCTAATTGGAACCCCCAAGTGTTTATCTTTGTTTGTAGAAAACTTCAAGGAGCTTTCACCTAATCCCTCGAATTTGCGTACACGTGGAACGGTGCACGGTCACGTTATTTCTTAGAAAGGGCAATACGTAAGACCTCATCCATATGCCTCACCGGAAGAAAATTGATCTTCTTTCGGATATATAATGGAAGATCGGCGAGATCCTTCTTGCTCTGATAGGGTATGATGACGTTATTGATGCTGTTTCGGTGAGCCGCCAGGGCTTTCTCCTTCAAACCCCCAACAGGAAGCACCCTCCCTCTCAATGTGATCTCCCCGGTCATGGCCACATCTTTTTTTACAGGGATGCCGGAGAGGACGGAGAAAAGGGCAACGGCCATCGTAATTCCAGCAGAGGGTCCATCCTTCGGAATCGCACCAGCGGGAACATGAATGTGTATCTCCTTATTATTAAGTTCACCCGGTTTAATCCGATAGGTTTTTCCTCTGGATCGGGCATAGGTGAGGGCAGCCTGTGCGGATTCTTTCATCACCTCTCCCAAATGGCCGGTAAGGATGAGGGACCCCTTTCCCGGAGTGGTCGAAGCCTCAACATGGAGAATTTCTCCTCCCGTCTCTGTCCAAGCCAAACCAGTGGCTACACCGACCTCGTTCCGCTTCTCTTCTTCCTCGGGCAGGAAGGAAGGAGGTCCGAGGTAGTGAAGGAGGTTTCTCGTATGAATTTTGGTTTTCTTCTTCTTACCCTCTGCCACTTCCCTGGCAACCTTTCTGCAGATAGAAGCCAATTCCCTTTCCAAGTTGCGAAGGCCAGCCTCCCGGGTGTACTGTGAGATGATTTGAAGGATGGCCTTGTCAGAGATTTGGAGTCCCTTTGGATTTATTCCATTTTCTTCCATTTGCCGGGGCAAGAGAAATCTCCGAGCGATCTTCAGTTTCTCCAAATCGGTGTATCCAGGAAGGTTGATGACCTCCATCCGGTCTTTTAGGGCAGAGGGAATGGGGTCGGTTAAATTGCCTGTGGTGATAAACATCACTTGAGAAAGATCGAAGGGGAGATTAAGATAGTGGTCACTGAAGGCATTATTCTGTTCTGGGTCGAGAACCTCTAGGAGGGCTGAAGCCGGATCCCCCCGAAAGTCGGTTCCGATCTTGTCCACTTCGTCCATCATAAAAACAGGGTTGCTGCTACCGGCCTGTTTGATCGACTGAATGATCCGGCCCGGGAGGGCACCGACATAGGTGCGGCGATGTCCTCGAATCTCAGCCTCATCTCTTATCCCTCCCAAGGAAATCCTCACAAATTTTCTCCCTAACGCTCTGGCGATTGATTTTCCTAAAGAGGTCTTCCCGACCCCGGGGGGCCCGATGAAGCAAAGGATAGGACCCTTCATCTTTTTTTTCAGTTTATGGACGCTCAGGTATTCTAGGATCCGATCTTTCACCTTTTCTAAATTATAATGATCCTCGTCCAAAACTTTCTTTGCCTTATGGAGGTCAAGGTTATCGACAGTCGATTTGGACCAAGGCATCTCCACCAACCAGTCGAGATAGGTTCGTACCATAGAAGCCTCTGCAGCTTCCGGGTGCATCTGGTCCAGTCGATCCAGTTCTCGAAAGGCCTCCTTCTCGACCTCTTTAGGCATCTTTGCCTTTCTGATCTTCTGCCGAAGTTCCTTGATTTCCTTTGCCCGTTCATCCACCTCACCCAATTCACTTCGAATCGCCCTCATTTGTTCTCGAAGAAAGTATTCCCTTTGCGATTTGGTCATCTCATCCCTCGCCTGGGACTGGATCTTTGCCTGCATGGTGAGAACTTGAACCTCTTTCCCGAGCATCTCATTGATGACCTTCAGTCGTTCCATGGGATCGAGAATTTCCAAGACCTCCTGGGCCTTCACTATTGGGAGGTCCAAATTGGAAGCCACCAAATCAGCCAACCTTCCGGGATCGTCAACGCTTTCAAGAACAAACATGAGATCTGGGGAGAGAAGTCTCCCATAGGAGACAATTCTCTCCAATTGTTCTCTGACATTCCTCATCAGGGCTTCTGTCTCAACGGTGATCTCCGTGATGAAGGGATCCTTAATGTTTTCTATCCTCACGAGGATGTAAGGCGAAGCCTGGAGAGTCTCTTTGGTGGTAGCCTTGGAGAGCCCCTGAACAAGGATCTTTGTCTTCCCATCAGGAAGCTTGAGCATTCTCATCACCAGCGCTACAGTACCTACCCGATAGAGGTCTTTCATAGAAGGGTCTTCTTCAGAGACGTGTTTCTGGGCGACCAAAAAGATGAGACGATCTTTGGAAAGAGCTTCTTCCAACGCTTTGATCGATTTTTCCCGACTGACGAGGAGTGGAAGGACCATGTGCGGAAAGACGACGATATCCCTCACCGGGAGGAGGGGAAGCATTTCTGGAAGGGAAAACAGATCTTTTTCATGTTCTTTTTTCATAACGTTTCAAGATGGTTTCGATGACGTTGGAGGTAGAGGAACCTTCGATAAAAGGAAGGATGACCACTTCTCCACCCAATCTCTCAACCACTTCCTTTCCCACCGTAGTCTCTTTGGTCCAATCGCCTCCCTTGGCGAGAATGTGGGGTTGAAGAGATGAGATCAGCTCCAGAGGGGTCGGTTCGTCAAATATGGTGATGTAATTGACAGACTCGAGACCCGAGAGGATCTCCGCCCTCTCCTCCTCAGGAAGGATAGGCCGGTTAGGGCCTTTCAGGTTTCGAACCGAGCGATCGCTGTTCACCCCAACAACTAATATATCACCGAGAGATTTGGCCTCCTCGAGATAGCGGATATGCCCGATATGGAGGAGGTCGAAACAGCCATTTGTAAAGACGATTCGCTTTCCTTTTGTCTTGAAATCTTCGACGATCCTCCGCAGGTCTTCTCGTTTCTTGATCTTTTCCTTCATCTTCGTCTCCTATTCAAAACGTATCAGATTTAATCTTGGTAGTCAACTTTTGCTGGTCGGTCCCATTTCATTTGTGGAGTCAAGGGGTTGATTCAGGGGAAGGAGACCTTGACAAATCGCAAAGCAGTGCTTAACTTTGCGTTGGTTTTATGAATCTCAGAGAAAAAGGAGGGATGACTTATGGCATGGGAAATTTCGCCTTGGAAACCTTTTAGGGATTTGGAGAGAATGAGGAGGGAGATGGACCGACTGTGGGATTCCTTCTTCGAAGGGAAACCAAGTAGGAAAGTAGAAGAAGTCGGGGAGTGGCTTCCTTCCCTCGATGTCTCCGAGACAAAGAATGACGTTGTCGTCAAGGCCGAACTTCCAGGAATGGATCCAAAGGAGATTGATATCTCCCTGGCTGATGGGATTCTCTCTATCAAAGGCGAGAAGAAGCAGGAGAAAGAAGAGAAGGAAGAAAATTATCATCTCATAGAAAGAAGTTATGGGTCCTTCGTCCGCTCGGTCCGGCTCCCAAGAGAGGTTCAAAGCGACAAGATCAACGCCTCTTATAAGAATGGGATTTTAAAGGTCACTCTTCCAAAGTCAGAAGAGGCGAAGAAGAAGGAGATCAAAATCAAAGTCGAGTAAACTCAAATCCACCTGATCAAAGCAATGGAAAAGGCGTCCAAAGCGGACGCCTTTTTTGTTTTAGGCTTTTTCAAACTTGACAAGCCTACGGATTTCCTTTAGTTTTTAGGAAATGGGAAGCCGATTAATACTTGCCTCGAAGTCTCCCCGCCGATATGAATTACTGAGACAAGTGGGCCTTGATTTCGAAGTCGTTCCCAGCAGAATCGAAGAGGATTTCGTAAAAGAAGAATCCCCGAAAAAGCATGTTCTTCGATTAGCCGAGGCAAAAGCTCTAGATGTGGGAAGTCATTACCCAGACCGCTGGGTCATTGCAGCAGATACCGTTGTCTATGCTGATCATTCCATTTTGGGTAAACCGAGGGATCGACAAGAGGCTATGGAGATGCTTCGCCGTCTCAGCGGAAAGGAGCATTGGGTGTTGACCGGATTTTCAGTCCACCATTTAGAAAAAGGGAAGGGGGACTGCGAAGCGGTTCAAACTGCCGTAAAGGTGAAAAGACTTACCCCGGTGGAAATAGGGTGGTATATACAAACAGGCGAGCCCCTTGATAAAGCAGGGGGGTACGCCATTCAGGGAATCGGGTCTTTTATGATCGAGTCAATCCGAGGATCATACACCAATGTCGTCGGCCTTCCATTGTGTGAGTTGATTCAGATGCTGAGTAGATTAGGAGCCTTAACAATTTCAGATTTCAGATTTCAGATTTCAGATTGAAGATCATGTCAACCATCAAAGAGAATCTTTTAAGTGTAACAGAGCGAATAGAAAAAGCGGCGAAACGGGTGGGGCGAGAGCCGGGGGAGATTAAACTGGTTGCGGTCTCGAAGACGGTGGAGGTTGATCGAATCAAGGAGGCAATCGAAGCGGGAGTCTCTATCCTGGGTGAGAATTATGTTCAGGAGGCGCAGAAGAAGATTGAGGTTCTTGGAGGACCAGTGGCTTGGCACTTCATCGGACACCTTCAGTCGAATAAGGCCAAATATGCTGTCCGCCTCTTCGATATGATACATTCATTGGACAGCCTTCCGTTAGCCGAAGAGTTGAATCGGAGGGCTGAACAGGCGGGTCGGATAATGAAAGTGCTGATTGAGGTCAATATTTCTGGAGAAGCTACAAAATTTGGTTTGGATGAGGCTCGAGTATTCGATATCGCCAGAGGAATTCTCAATTTTAAAAACCTTTCCTTAGAAGGATTGATGACCATGCCCCCTTATTTTGAATCTCCAGAGATGAGTCGGCCTTACTATATTAAGTTACGGGAATTGAAGGAGAGAATGGTAAGAGAAGGCACCCCTTTGAACGAACTTTCTATGGGAATGTCGAATGACTTCGAAATAGCCATTGAAGAAGGGGGTACTTTCGTTCGAGTAGGAACAGCGATCTTTGGGGAGAGGAAGGGAAAACCTTAGCCTTAACCTGAACCTGCGCCGGTCCCATTGAATTAATTAGACTGATATTATGGTAAAGAGTCTTATACTCATAACGGCTCTTCTTGTGGTGATAGGCGCTTGTGGTAAAAAGGCTCCTCCGGTGCCATGGGAGTCGATTGTTCCAAAGAGGATTGTCGACCTCATCGCACTATCGAGGGAAGAACGCCTCCTTCTGGAATGGACATCTCCTAAGGAGAACACAGATAAGTCGGCGCTCATCGACTTAGAGAAGTTTCAGGTCTTAAGATCTGAAGGGATTCTTATTGGGGAGGAATGCAGGGGATGTGGAGAGAAACCGAAGGTTATCTATGAGATGAAGTTGGAGAGCAAAGGAGAGGAAAAAGTCAAAAAGATAACGGTTTTCTTCGAAGATCTGGAGCCGGGGAAAGGCTATGTCTATCAAGTTGTTTCAATCAATCGAAGAGGACATCCCAGTTCTCCTTCGAATCCGGCCTGGGTCTATTGGGATTTACCTCCCCACCAACCAATGGAAGTAAGTGGGGAGCAAGGGGATAAAAGAGTAGATCTCTCATGGGAACCCGTGGAGGGAGCAGCGGGCTATAACATTTATCGGAGAGGCGAAGAAGAGTCCTTCCCTCTCACGCCATTGAACAGAGAACCATTGGCAGTGACACAATATACAGATCTGAATGTGGAGAATGAAAAGAAATATGTCTATTCAGTTAGGGCGGTAAGAAAGGTGGTAAAAACGGATGTGGAAGGAAAGGGTTCTCAAGAGGTTTGCGTCATGCCTACGGATCTCATCCCACCTGGTTCTCCAGAGGGTCTGGTGGCGATTCCTCTCAAGAATGGAATAGAGTTGAATTGGAAGAGGAGTCGAGAAACGGATCTTCTAGGGTACCATGTGTACCGAAGGAGATATGGAGAAGGGGAATTTAAGAGATTGACTGAAAACCCCTTGCTGAAAGAAACGTATCTTGATCCCCATGCTGAATTGGGGCGTGATTACGAATATGCTGTAACTGCGGTGGATAACTCTGTTCGAAAGAATGAAAGCGCACGTTCTGAAGAAGTAAGGGTGAAATATATCTACTAGTTTCAGACTTCAGATCGCACCTGCCTGCCGGCAGGCAGGGATTGCAGATTGAAATGATGGGTAAATAAGAAAACGTATCTTTTTCCAATTTGCAATTTGAAATGTGCAACTTGAAATTGGAGGAGATCATGCATTTCTTCGAATATAGAAACGGCCAGCTTCATTGTGAGGGGATTCCCGTTGCAGAGATCGCTGAAAAAGTTGGGACGCCTTTCTATCTTTACAGTTATAGCACCTTGGTGAGGCACTTCACCGTCTTTGATAATGCCTTTGAGGGAATTCCTCATTTGATCTGCTATTCAGCCAAGGCAAATTCGAATCTGGCCCTCCTTCGTCTCTTCATCAACTTGGGTGGAGGAGTCGATGTTGTTTCAGGCGGAGAACTCTACCGGGCGATCAAGGGGGGAGCAGACTCCAAGAAAATCGTATTTTCTGGGGTTGGGAAAAGGGAGGATGAGATCGAATATGCTTTGAAGACTGGAATCTTGATGTTCAATGTCGAATCCTCCCAGGAGCTTCAGGTGATCAACGAAGTGGCGGGCCGAATTGGTAAAAGGGCTCCAATCTCGATTCGTGTCAACCCTGATATTGATCCAAAAACTCACCCTTATATCTCTACCGGTTTGAAGCAGAATAAGTTTGGCATTGATGTCCTTCGTGCACCGATGGCTTATCGTCTAGCCTCCCAATTGCCCAATTTGGAGGTTGTCGGAATTGATTGCCATATAGGATCTCAGCTCGTCGAAGTGGAGCCCATTGTTGAGGCTTTGAGAAAGCTGAAAGGGGTGGTCGAAAATTTGAGAAAGGAAGGGATGGAGATAAGATATCTCGATTTAGGAGGTGGCCTTGGGATTACCTACGAAGATGAAGAGCCTCCCCATCCTGTGGAATACGCTGCCAATATCCTTGAAGAGGTCAGGGAATTTGGCTGCACCCTCATCCTGGAGCCGGGGCGCGTCATCGTTGGGAATGCAGGGATACTGGTTTCAAGGGTGCTTTACATGAAAGAGAATGAGGAGAAGCGATTCGTGATTGTCGATGCAGGGATGAACGACCTAGTCCGTCCTAGTTACTATGGCTCTTACCATCAGATCCTTCCTGTGAAGGAAGAAAGTCGGGAACAGATCGTAGCCGATATCGTTGGCCCCATCTGCGAATCAAGCGATTTCCTGGCGAAGGGGCGAAAGATTCCAAGGCTCAATCCGGGTGAGCTGATTGCAGTGATGAGTGCGGGAGCCTATGGGTTTTCTATGTCGACCAACTATAATTCCAGGCCTCGGGTGGCTGAAGTTCTCGTCCGGAACGATCAAATGTCTGTCATCCACCAGAGGGAAAGTTATGAAGATCTCATAAGAGGAGAAAATATACCCGATTTCTTAGTGCCGTAAAGCGTAAAGGGCAAGGGGCAAGGTGTAAAGTATTTCCGCCTCACGCCTAACTCCTCACGCCTGACGATTGAGAGGGAAAAATGAAAATTCCTTTTATGAAGATGAGCGGCAGTGGAAATGACTTCATCCTCATCGATCACCGGAAGTCCCTCGTTGGGAAGGGGCGCATGAAGGGGTTTGCCCAGAAGATCTGTCGAAGGAGGACCTCTGTGGGTGCGGATGGCATCATCTTCATCGAGGCATCGAAAAAGGCTGATTTCAAGTGGCAATTCTTTAATTCCGATGGCAGCGAGGCAGAGATGTGTGGTAACGGTGGTCGTTGTGCGGCTCGTTTTGCCTATTTAAAAGGAATTACAGGTTCCTCCCTTACCTTTGAAACCCTGGCGGGGATCCTCTCCGCGGAGGTCGATGGGAAGCGGGTGAAATTGGAGATGACCAAACCTTACGGTCTTAAACTGGATGAGAAGATTTCCATTGAAGGAAAGAGACTGACGATTACAAGCATCAATACAGGAGTCCCTCATGCGGTCCTCTTCTTAGAAGACCTTGATGGAGTGGATGTCGTCGGAATGGGGAGGGCGATTCGAAACCATCCCCGCTTTGCACCGAGAGGCACCAATGCCAATTTTGTCAAGGTCAGGAACAGGTCCCGATTATCGGTCCGTACCTATGAACGGGGAGTTGAGGATGAGACTCTGGCCTGCGGTACAGGGGTCGTAGCCTCTGCTCTGATTGCTGCCTTTAAGGGATTGGTGAAATCTCCTGTCTCCATCAAGACAAGCGGAGGTGAGATTTTGACGGTTCATTTCGAAATAGAGGCCGGAAAAGTCAAGAGGGTGTTTTTTGAGGGAGATGTCCACATCATCTATGAAGGGGAGATGTGGGAGGAGGCTTACGAATGAAAGAGATCGGAGCGATTGTCGTTGGCGCGGCAGGCAAGATGGGTGGTCGCCTGATTCACCTCTTAAAAGAGACTTCTTCGATTAAACTTTCTGGAGCCATCGAGAGACCAGATCATCCATCCATCGGAAAGGATATTGGAGAGGTTGTTGGCTTGGGAAAGGTGAGCGTTTTATTAGAAGGATCGTTGAAGAAAGCGGAAGGAGACGTGGTTATCAACTTTAGTAATCCCCAAGCTTCCATAGAAAGCTTGGAGTTCGCAAAAGAAGCCGGTCTGGCTATTGTTATCGGCACGACCGGTTTGAGTTCGGAGCAGATGAATAGAGTCAAGGAGCTATCCAAAAGTGTTCGGTGTGTTTTCGCGCCCAATATGAGTGTGGGGGTGAATGTGATGTTCCGAGTTGTTCAGGAGGTTGCTCAGATATTAGGTCCAGAATATGACATCGAGATTCTGGAGGCCCATCATCATTTGAAAAAGGATTCGCCCAGTGGTACAGCGGTCAAACTGGGAGAGCTGATTTCGAATGCAATTGGAAGGGATTTTGGGAAGGTGGGAGTCTATGGCAGGAAAGGGATGGTGGGCGAACGGACAAAAGAAGAGATCGGAATGCAGGTGATCCGGGCAGGGGACATTGTTGGAGAACACACCGTCCTCTTCGGAGGGGTCGGTGAACGATTGGAGATCATCCACCGTGCTCACAGTCGGGATAATTTTGCCCGGGGAGCCCTCAGAGCAGCCCTTTGGGTGGTGAACCAGCCCAATGGTCTTTACGACATGCAGGATGTGTTAGGGTTGAGATAATCACTGACGGATGTGCCTCCCCAAGACTTGAGAATTGCGATCGTAATAGCTAAAAGCATGAGTTGGAAGTGGAAATATCGGGATTTTCTTATGCATTTGAGATTCTGTAGCTCATGTAGATGGGCATCGATCTAAAGTTTTTGAAGCCCTTTACGGGGCTTCCCGGAGAGGTAATTATCGGTTTATATTGTGCCCTTATCAGGGCACATTGCCGGTCCTGCACACCCGCCAGTGATTATTTTTTCGTAATTTAAAGGCAAGAGAGGAATCAAGGCATGAAGATCGTTCGATACCAGGATGAAGCGGCCATTAAATGGGGAGTGATAGAGGAGAACATGATTCGTCGGATGGAAGGAGACCCCTTTGGGCATTTCCATCTTTCGTCCGAGATGAAGAAAATGGAGGAGGGAAGTCTCCTTTCGCCTTGTCTTCCTTCGAAGATCGTGGCTCTAGGTTTGAATTATCGGGACCATGCGGAAGAGGTGAAGATGGAACTCCCCACGGAACCCCTCATTTTTCTTAAACCATCGACGTCTGTTATCGGGCCAGGAGAGCCGATCGTCTATCCGAAGATGTCTACGAGAGTGGACTACGAGGCTGAGTTGGCTGTGGTCATTAAGAAGAAGGCGAAGGCTATCCCGGAGGAGGCGGCGGCTGACTACATCCTTGGGTATAGCTGTTTGAATGATGTCACTGCCAGAGACCTCCAACACAAGGATGGCCAGTGGGCTAAGTCGAAAGGCTTTGACACATTTGCCCCGATCGGTCCTTGGATTGTCACGGACATCGATCCAAGCCATTTAGAGATATCGTCCTATCTCAACGGAAAGAGACGACAACATTCCAACACAAAAAATCTCGTCTTCGGTCCTTACCGTTTAGTGAGTTATATTTCCCGGGTGATGACCCTCCTGTCGGGAGATGTGATCGCTACCGGAACACCTTCTGGAATCGGCCCAATGGCCATCGGTGATAAAATCGATATTGTGATTGAAGGAATCGGCACGTTGAGCAATACTGTAATTGCAGAACCATAATTGAGGAATTAGAAATGAATGGGAAGAAAATCAAATTTTGCTAAAAGGGATGCTCTTGTACTAACCATTTATTGACTTATGCTTCTCTTTTCCAGTTTTCTGGACGGAGCTCTCTGACTTTGTTCCCTGCCTGCCACATTTCAGAGCTTCCCATCTCAGCAAGCTCGGCGTCCAATTTTTCCCGATAATCCGGCTGGCTGTTTTTTTCAAGGACGATCCTGGCTTCTGTTCCATTGGCCACACGCTCGTAAAGATCCGAGAACAAAGGAGCCACGGCATCCCGGAATTTTCCCTTCCAATCCAAAGCGCCCCGCTGAGCGGTCGTGCTGCAGTTCGCATACAACCAGTCCATCCCTTTTTCGGCTGCAAGCTTAATCAAGCTCTGGGTGAATTCTTCGACAGTCTCATTGAAAGCTTCACTGGGACTATGGCCGTGCTTACGAAGCTCATTATACTGGGCCTCCATAATCCCCGCAATCGCCCCCATCAGAACTCCCCTCTCTCCGGTCAAATCACTGAAGACTTCTTTTTCGAAGGTTGTTTCGAAGAGATAACCTGACCCCATCGCCACACCGAGGGCGAGCGTTTTTTCTTCAGCCTTTCCCGTGTAATCTTGAAAGATCGCGAAACTGCTATTGATTCCACTGCCTTCAAGGAAATTCCGCCGCACGGAAAGCCCTGACCCTTTGGGAGCCACCATGACAACATCGACGTTTTTCGGAGGGACGACTCCCGTCAGATTTCCGTACGTAATGGCAAAGCCGTGGGAAAAAAAGAGGGTTTTGCCTTGGGTGAGGTGAGGCTTTAGGGTTGGCCAGAATGCCTTTTGACCCGCATCTGAAAGTAGATATTCGATGACCGTCCCTTTTGCAGCCGCTTCTTCCAGGGGGAACAGTGTCAGGCCTGGAACCCACCCATCCTTCAGAGCTTTATCCCACGAAGAGGTATTTTGCCGCTGACCCACGATGACGCGGATTCCGTTATCCCTCATATTGAGACTCTGTCCTGGGCCCTGAACACCATATCCCAACACAGCTACGATCTCATCTCGGAGAACTTCTTGGGCCTTAGAAAGGGGAAACTCCTCACGGGTGACGACCCGTTCATTAACGCCGCCGAACTTGATCATTGCCATGACGGATCCTCCTTAAATAGATAACTTATTAATCTTAAAGCATTCAATGGATAAAGGCAACCTTCTTCAGGATTCAATTCTTAATAAATCCAGATCGATTCGGAACAGATTTTCTATTGCAATTCGGAAGAAAATCCTATTATAAACTATAAAATAGAACTCAGTAAACCGGGAAACATTGGGGGGTGATAAATGAAAAGGAAAAAATCGATCGGATTATATAGCAGAGCCCTGGAGATGATTCCAGGAGGCGTGGACAGTCCGGTCAGGGCTTTTAAGGCCATTGGCATTCCCCCGACTTTTATCAAGCGTGCGAAGGGTTCAAAGATTTGGGATGTGGATGGGAATGAGTATATCGACTATGTCGGGTCCTGGGGTCCGATGATATTAGGCCATGCCCATCCCAAGGTCGTCGCAGGACTGAAGAAGGCCATTTCAGGTGGGACGAGCTTTGGGGCACCCACATCGTTGGAGATGGAACTCGCTGCCAAAGTAAAAAAGGCTTTTCCTTCCATTGATCTGGTCAGGATGGTCAGCTCGGGCACAGAGGCAGTGATGAGTGCGATCCGACTAGCCAGGGGGTATACGGGGAGGAATAAGATTCTCAAATTTGAAGGATGTTACCACGGCCATGGAGACAGCCTTCTTGTGAAGGCAGGTTCGGGTGCCACAACATTTGGCATCCCTGATAGTCTCGGAGTCCCAGAAGATCTCGCAAAACATACCATAACGGCTTCTTATAATGACCTTCATAACGTGAAGGTTTTAATGAGCCAGTATCCTCGGCAGATTGCTTGCATTATTGTGGAGCCTATTGCTGGAAATATGGGCGTGATCCTGCCTGAAAGGGAATTCTTAGAGGGACTGAGGAAGATCTGTGATGAAGCGGGGAGCATCCTTCTCTTTGACGAAGTCATCACTGGATTTCGGGTAGCCTATGGAGGTGCTCAAGAACTTTACAATCTAAAAGCCGATCTCACTTGCCTCGGGAAGGTTATGGGAGGGGGCCTCCCAGTAGGTGCCTATGGGGGAAAGAGGGCCATTATGGAGAAGGTTGCTCCACTTGGAGGAGTTTACCAGGCAGGGACGCTCTCCGGAAATCCTTTGGCAATGACCGCAGGAATTATGACACTCGAGTTATTAAGATCAAAAAATATGTATAAAGATTTGGAGAAAAAGACCTCTTACCTAACCGAAGCCATCTCCAACAGTGCTGAAGAGAACGGAATCCCTATCTCCATTAATCGAACCGTTGGGATGTTCACCCTCTTTTTCACAGAGGGCCCGGTTAGGGACTATCGGACGGCAAAGACAAGCGATACGAAGCGATTCGCTCAATTCTTCATTGAAATGATGGAACAAGGGATCTATCTTCCCCCTTCCCAATTCGAAGCCTGGTTCATTTCTCTGGCTCATACCCAGAAAGATCTGGATCGAACCATCGAAGCCTGCGATAATGCTCTTAGGAAAATTTGATTCTTGAACGATACGGATGCGTTTCCTTTTGCCGTAAACCGTTCGTGTCAATCATACTTTCAGCTACTATGCCTCAATTCATGATAACAATGAGTTTAGGCGATTATGGTAGAAAAGCGAGAATCAATAGCAGGGCTTGTAAACAAGAAGGCAGAGCCATGACGGACTCTGCCTTTGATATTCATTGATTTTGTATCCTGAATCCAATAAGAT
>Ga0209427_10002070_pt1 | contig 23453 bp, 22 predicted proteins | sample DeeMarSWOR136_30_FD_187465 | JGI IMG/M metagenome (GOLD analysis project Ga0209427, IMG submission 187465) | Marine sediment microbial communities from White Oak River estuary, North Carolina - WOR-1-36_30 (SPAdes) (version 2) | ecosystem: Environmental > Aquatic > Marine > Intertidal zone >...
GGCGGCGGGTAAAGTGGCCACGGCGCGGCTGGCCTCGGCCACGGAGTAGCCGAGGGAGGTCAGGGCTGCCAGAACATCGGTGTTCTCCTGGGCTATCTGGGCGGCGGGGGTGGCAATCAGACCAGCACCAATCTTGTCTTTAAGCTCCAGCACCAGTCTATCAGCCACCTTTTTACCGATTCCGGGTACGGTGGTGAGCAGGTCGGTGCTGCCGGTGGCAATGGCAAGTGTCAACTGGTCAACGGTCAGTGAAGAGAGCATCGCCAGGGCCAGTCGAGGACCCAGACCGGAGACACCAATCAGGGTCTCAAAGAGGGTCAGTTCATCAGTAGAACCAAATCCGTAGAGGGATAGGTCGTCATCCTTGACATGGAGGTGGGTGTATACACGCACCTCCTCACCGGCCTTCCCCAGAGTACTCAGCACCGAGGTCGGCATGTAGACGCGAAAACCGACGCCACCAACGTTGATAATGGCATAATCACCACCCAGGGACTCCAATACGCCTTGCAGACTGGCTATCATTCTATTTATTGCCTTTCTTCCGCCAGCAAATTGTTAAGATGCACCTCGCTGAGGTGACACAGAGCAGTTGCCAGGGCGTCGGCGGCGTCATCCGGTTTAGGTACCTCAGAGAGGCCAAGCTGGAGGCTGACCATCTTCTGAACCTGCTCCTTGGAACTGGTGCCGTAGTTGGCCACCTGCCGTTTTATTTGGGCCGGGGTATATTCGTGGGTGGGTATGCCCCGGTTAGCGGCGGCCAGAATAGCTATTGCCTGGGCCTTGCCGATGGCCAGCGCCGAGTTAACATTTTTGGCAACAAAGGGTTGCTCCACAGCCACGGCATCCGGCCGGTAGCGGGAGATAATTTCCGAAAGCTGGTTGTAGAGCTCGCTGAGTCGTTCCCCTATCGATAAGCGTGCCGAAGAACTCAGAGCACCGCAGTCAACCAGCGTTGTTCTGCCACCATCATTATCAATTACCCCGTAACCTATGACAACCGTACCCGGGTCAATACCCAAAACCCTCATCAGCAGATTCAGACCTTCCTGTTACTATAATCCCCCCAGACGGGAACGAGAGAACTCAATCAATAGAATAGATAAATGTAATATAAGGTAGGAAAGACCCTTACCAGTGGGCCTATTCCTGGTACTTCGCCAGGACTTCATCAGCGAAATCAACATTGCTGGAAACATGCCGGACATCGTCGAGCTCATCCAGTTTCTCCATCAACCTCAATGTCTGCACAGCTGCCTTCTCGTCAAGCTCCAGCGTTGTCTTGGGTACCATGGAAAGCTCGGCCGAGGCTACGGGGACATTCTCCTGCTCCAGTGCTGCCCGAACCTTCTCCAGATCCTCAGGCCTGGTGTAGACCTCGACCACACTGGCTTCGACAGTCACATCTTCGGCACCGGCATCAATCGCTTGCAGCGCCAGCTCTTCGGTATCCATCTCTTCAGACTGAACCGTGACAACCCCCTTGGGGTCAAACTGCCAGGCGACACAGCCAGCTTCGCCGAGACTACCACCGCCACGTGAAAAAACATTACGAACAGCCTGGATGGTACGGTTGCGGTTATCACTGAGAGCTTCCACTAAGATAGCACTACCGCCAGGACCATAACCTTCAAGCACCATCTCTACCAGATTGGCACCTTCGGTGGCACCACTGGCACGTTTTATTGCCCGATCAATGTTATCCGACGGCATTGAGGCATCGCGAGCCCGCTGTACCGCCAGACGCAGCGAGATATTGGTATCTGGATTAGGACCACCGTTACGCACTGCCACGATAATCTCGCGGGTCAGCTTGGTAAAAAGCTGGCCCCGGCGGGCATCGGTCACCGCCTTCTGGTGCTTGATTGAATGCCACTTAGAATGTCCCGACATTATGGACTCCCTCTACCCTTCAGATCTCAAACAGACTCTAAAGAAGCGCGTCAATCTTAGGTTCGATGACCTTCTCTGGTACAGCACCTATGACAGTATCAACGACATCGCCACCCTTAAAAAACATCAGGGTTGGTATTGACATCACACGGTACCTGGTGGCCGTCTGTGGGTTCTCATCAACATTCAAGCGGAAGAACTTGAACCTACCGCTATATTTTTCCGATAGTTTATCAACGATGGGGGCAATCAACCGGCAAGGTCCACACCAGGGCGCCCACAAGTCAACCAGCACAGGCAGGTCCGACTTGAGAACTTTTTGCTCAAACTCCTGGTCTGTGAGATCAATCACCATTACAACATACCCCCTTTGACTTGCGATAGTCCAGCAATATGGTAATGCTGGGAGTTCCTCCCTGTCAAGGAATTTTGCGCTTATGTGATAGGCCATCTAGCGGATTGACATTAACGCCCGAGGACATTAATATTTATATGGTGTGCCACAACCTAAGGATGATAAATCGCTACTCGTCATTTGCCCTAAGTCTAATAAAGAATATATAACCGGCAGAAAGCGGGCTGAATCCAGTAAATTAGTGGGGAGTTTGACTTGGATTTTAGCTTGGTATATACTGGTAATGTTAAAGCAGGTTGCCAATAAGGTTTGTTTAGGCTGGGTGCTTCCTCGTGGGAGGCTCAGCTTTGTTATGCCAGCATTCGATTTCTGATGAAGATTGCGATAAGTGGCAAGGGGGGAGTGGGGAAGACCTTATTAGCTTCTCTACTTTCTAGAAAGTTCGCCGCGGCCGGCTACTCGGTGTTAGCCATAGATGCTGACCCTGATGCTAATCTAGCCGCTAACCTCGGTTTTCCGTATCCTGAAAATATCACCCCCATATCTGAAATGGACGACCTCATTGAAGAGAGAACGGGGGCACGACCCGGCAAATCTGGTTCCTTTTTCAAACTGAACCCTAGAGTTGATGACATCCCCGATAGGTTCGCCGCAGAACATGATGGCATACGACTGATGGTGATGGGACGCATCAAGCGCGGGGGGACTGGCTGCTACTGCGCCGAAGGTGTTCTCCTGCAAGCCCTTCTGAGCCATCTGCTGATACAGAGAGATGAGGTAGTTATCCTTGATATGGAAGCCGGGATAGAGCACCTTGCACGTGGTACCTCCAAGGCAGTAGACCACATGATAATCGTAGTGGAGCCGGGCCGGCGCAGTATTGAGACCGCCCAGCGCATTCAGGAACTCGCCAAGGATATCGGCCTGGAGAACATCGCATTGGTTGCCAACAAGCTCCGCAGCCAGTCTGAAAAGGATTTTCTGGTAAAGAGCCTGCCGAACCTGGAATTCCTCGGATTCATACCCTATGACCAGGCCTTAATCGAGGCCGACCTGGCCAACATCCCTATTCAAGACGCCAGCCGACCAATCGCTGAGGAGATAGATAAAATTTTTCAGGCACTAGCACCTACTTCTAAAATGACGAACACGGTAAAGTAGAGTCGAAAGGGCATCAATCTGGAACCTGCGTTTCAGTCTGACGCCCTCGGTTAGAATAGATAAACAAGAACGAAGGAGGTTTCCTGTGGCTTACGATGCGGTAAACATGGAAGACTGGCAAATTGCAGAAGCGGCTGAAGCTAATATGCCTTCACCCGATGAGTGGCGAGACAAGCTCGGGCTGCAGAAGGACGAACTGCTTGCCTACGGACGGATTGCCAAACTGGATTTCCTGAAGATCATCAACCGCCTCAAGGACAAGCCGGATGGAAAGTACATTGAAGTTACGGCGATAACACCGACACCCCTAGGTGAAGGTAAGAGTACCACGTCCGTCGGCCTGATGGAAGGCATGGGCAAGAGAGGCGTCAATGTCGGCGGGTGTCTTCGCCAGCCCTCGGGTGGTCCCACGATGAACGTCAAAGGGACGGCTGCTGGCGGTGGCAACGCCCTCTTGATTCCCATGACCGAGTTCTCCATGGGACTTACTGGCGACATCAATGACATCATGAACGCCCACAACCTGGCAATGGTGGCGCTTACTGCCAGGATGCAGCACGAGCGTAACTACACTGATGCACGACTGGACAGGCTGACCGGGATGCGACGCCTGGATGTCGACCCCACTCGGGTAGAGATGGGTTGGATAATGGACTTCTGCGCCCAGAGCCTGCGCAATATCGTCATCGGTCTGGGTGGGAGCATGGACGGTTTCACGATGCAGTCCAAATTTGGTATTGCCGTAGGCTCCGAACTCATGGCCATCCTGTCAATTATACGTGACCTGGCCGACCTCCGTGAAAGACTGGACAACATTACTGTCGCCTTCGACAAACGAGGCAAGCCCGTCTATACCAAAGACCTCGAGGTTGGCGGGGCGATGACTGCCTGGATGCGCAACACCATTAACCCCACTCTCTGCTCCACAGTCGAGTACCAGCCACTGATGGTCCATGCCGGGCCATTCGCCAATATCGCAGTCGGCCAGTCCTCCATAATTGGGGACCGTGTCGGGCTGAAGCTGTTCGACTACCATGTCACCGAGAGTGGTTTTGCCGCCGATATCGGATTCGAGAAATTCTGGAACGTAAAGTGCCGCTATAGTGGCCTCAAGCCGCACGTATCGGTGCTCACCACCACCATCCGTGCCCTCAAGATGCACGGCGGTGGACCGAGAGTGGTCGCCGGACTGGCCTTACCCGAAGAGTACACCAAGGAGAACGTGGAACTCGTCGAGAAGGGCCTGGCCAACATGATTCACCACATCAACACCATCAGGACCTCGGGTATTAACCCGGTTGTCTGCATCAACTCGTTCCATACCGACACCAAGGACGAGATTGCCGCTGTCAGGAAGGCAGCTGAAGCTGCCGGGGCACGCTGCGCTACCTCCAGCCACTGGGCTGACGGTGGTGACGGTGCGTTGGAGCTCGCCGACGCCGTCATGGACGCCTGCAAGGAAGAGAACGAGTTTAACTTCCTCTATCCGCTGGAGATGAAACTTCGCGACCGTGTAGAGAAGATTGCCCAGGTCGTCTATGGTGCCGATGGCGTTTCCTGGACCGCAGATGCGGAAGCCAAGGCTAAGAGACTTGAAGAAGACTCCCAGTATGATGACTACGCTACAATGATGGTCAAGACCCACCTCAGCCTAACTCACGACCCGACGCTGAAGGGAGTACCTAAGGGATGGACACTGCCCATCCGTGACGTCTTAATCTACTCCGGCGCCAAGTTCCTCTGCCCCTGCGCCGGTGCTATCAGTCTGATGCCGGGAACCTCTTCTAGCCCTGCTTTCCGAAAGGTTGATGTAGACGTTAACACGGGGAAGGTCTCTGGCCTGTTCTAAATAAGCACCAAATACGGAGGGAGTAACCGTTTGGCCTTTAATATCGCGGTAGCCGGTAAGGGTGGCTGTGGTAAGACTTCACTGGCAAGTCTTATCATCCGCTACGTGAAGAATAACGGCATGGTACCGATTTTAGCGGTCGACGCTGATGCCAACGCCAACCTCGGCGAGAGCCTGGGGCTGAGTGTTACGCATACCGTCGGTGAACTGCTGGACGAGTTCCAGGGAGAGAAATTAAACATACCCCCCGGCATGACCAAGGAGGCCTATCTGGACTTCAAGCTGAACACAGTCCTGGTGGAAAGCCCGGGGCTTGACCTGCTGACAATGGGCCGGGGGGAAGGGCCAGAGTGTTACTGCTACCCCAACCTTATTATAAGGAAATTCGCCGACGAGCTATCTGATAACTACGCCTATACTGTAATGGACAACGAGGCCGGTATGGAACACCTGAGCCGCCGGACTACCCAGAATGTAGATGCCCTGCTACTGGTCTCCAACCATTCGGTTAAGGGTGTCCGGACAATCGCACGGATACAGGAACTGGTCACCTCTCTTAAGCTGGTGGTGCGTATGGAGCTGCCTGTAATCAGTATGGTACCGGGCAAACTGGACCCGCTGGTAAGCAAGGAACTGGACCGGCTGGAAATCGAGCCAGCCGCAATAATTCCTGAAGATGAAGAGCTTTACCAATATGACCTCGAGCTCAAGTCGTTGCTTGAACTGCCGGATACATCCAAAGCGGTACGTGCCGTCGACGACCTGATGGGAAAAGTCCTTGAGAAGGTAAAAACATCGTCCCCGTAGAGTATACGTAGAGTATAAATGGCCTCAGGGTAGAGCTTGTTCGTTATTCAATATAAAGCGGGGTAGTTAAGTGTGCCGGGAGATACCTGGCAAGTGGAACTATATAGAATGAATAGTTATAATGAAGGAGGAGGGTAAATGACAGCGCAGATTATCAGCGGCACAGAAATCGCCAAAGAGATACGTGCCGAACTGAAACAGGAAATTGCTGACCTCAAAGAGAAACACAATGTAGTACCCGGCCTCGTGACCGTCCTGGTGGGCGCAGACCCCGCATCACAGGTCTACGTTGGGCAGAAGGAAAAAACTTCACAGAATCTAGGCATCTATTCGGAGAGATACGACCTTCCTGAGGATACCAGCCAAGAGGACCTGCTCGCCCTGATTGATAAGCTCAATAATGACCCCAAGATTAACGGGATTCTGGTACAGCTCCCCCTGCCCAAACACATAAATGAGACAGAAGTGCTCTATGCCATCAGTCCCAAGAAGGATGTTGATGGCTTTCACCCGGTGAGTCTGGGCAAACTGATGATTGGCGAACCAGACTACATACCGTGTACTCCACACGGAATACAGCAGCTCCTCATCCGGTCTGGGGTCAAGATTGAAGGCGCTGAGGTAGTGGTTGTTGGCAGGAGTAACATTGTTGGCAAGCCGATAGCCAATATCCTTCTCCAAAAAGCAGATGGCGCCAACGCCACAGTAACGGTCTGCCACACCCGAACCAGGGACCTGGCATTCCACACAAAACGGGCTGATATTATAATCGCCGCCGCCGGTAAAGCCAAGGCTATCACCGCCGATATGGTCAAGGATGGAGTGGTGGTCATCGACGTCGGAGTCAACCAGATTGGCACAACAGCGGAGGGCAAGAGGATTCTAGTCGGCGATGTCGATTTTGAAGCAGTCAAGGAAAAGGCCAGCGCCATTACACCAGTACCTGGTGGCGTCGGGCCAATGACGATAACAATGCTGATGATGAATACGGTCAGAGCGGCCAAATTAGCCGCTGGTCTAGCCTAGGAAGAGAGGTAAAAGCAGCATGGAATACAAGATTGAGAAGATGAAGGCCCCAGGCAGAGGTGAGGTTGAGATACTGGGAGCCACCTATGAAGAAGGCCTACCCGTAGGTGAAGAGGTCGGCCAATGGCGACAGAAGCTAGACAGTCGCGAAGATAAACTTAAATACCTCCAGAACGGCGAGCGATACTGGTATTCGGACGACTGGTACGGCAGCGAAAAGAGAAAGAATCCGGCCTAGAGGAGGAAGTAATTATGGCATTTGAGATTCCAAAGACGTCCTACACCGGCAAGATAAAGGAGGTGGTACTGGGCAAGGGAGACAAGGCTGTGACCGTTGGTGGCGAGTCAGTCTACCCGTTCTACCTTTTTGAAGGTGAAATGCCACGGCTGCCGAAGATTGCCATGGAGGTTTACGACAGCGAGCCGGAAGAGTGGGCAGAGGCAGCCCTAGAACCGTTTGCTGGGGTAACCAATGACCCGGTTGCCTGGGCAAAAAAGTGCATTGATGAGTATGGTGCAGAGATGATCTGCCTGCAACTGGCCAGTACAGACCCCAATAGCCTTGACAGGGGCGCCGACGAGGCTGCTGAGGTAGTTAAGGAAGTAGCTGATGCCATTGATGTTCCTTTGATTGTCTGGGGAACAGCCAACCATGATAAGGATATTCAGGTCCTGACCAAAGTGGCGGAGGTCTGTCAAGGCAAGAATCTTATCCTTGGGCCGGTTGAAGAAGGCGATCACAAGCGAATCGGTGCCTCCGCCATCGGTTACAACCACACGGTGGTCGCATCCACCCCAATAGATATTAACCTCGCCAAGCAGCTCAATATCCTGCTGGGCAACCTCGGTGTCCCTGATAAGCAGATAATAATGGACCCCACTGTCAGCGGGATAGGCTACGGCGTCGAGTACTGCTACTCAGTGATGGAGCGGATGCGAATGGCCGCCCTAACTCAGCAAGATGAGAAACTTCAACTCCCCATTATTTGTAATGTGGCCAAAGAGGTATGGAAATCAAAGGAGGTTCATCTTCCTGATAATGAGGCGAATATGGGCGATGCCAAAAAGAGAGGCATCCTGTTGGAAGCCATGTCAGCCATGACCTTGCTGCTGGCTGGCGGAGATATCATAGTGATGAGGCACCCGGAAGCAATCAAACTGGTAAAAGAAATGCTGGCTGATTTAACAGCCTAGAATATATGGAGATGTAGAGGAGGAAGCAAGATGGCAGAAGCCGAACAGAAGAGTTTTGACCAGGGTAGTAATGATCTAATAGAAAAGGCAATCAAGGATGAGGCTAACACAGCCTTTGACAGGGCTGATACCATGAAACCCTGCCCTATAGGCTCCGTTGGCAGTTGCTGCAAAAACTGCGGTATGGGGCCCTGTCGAGTCCCCCTACCCAGAGGTAAGGAGGAAACACCGGAAGAGAAGTTAAAGAGGCGAGGTATCTGCGGAGCAACTGCCGAAACTATCGCCGCCCGTAATTTCATCCGGATGATAGCTGGTGGGGCATCTGCTCACTCCGACCACGGTCGGGGAGTAGCTGAGCTTTTCATAGCTGCCGCCAAAGGGGAAGCCCCCGGCTACGAGATCAGAGATGAGCAGAAACTGCTACAGCTAGCGCTGGACTGGGGCGTCGAGATTGGAGACCGTAGCAACAGTGAAATAGCTGTTGAAATCGGTGAGAAAGCCCTGGAGGAATTCGGCAGGCAGGAAGGCGAAATCATAACCATGAGGAAAGCCCCTTTGAAACGTCAGGAAGTATGGCGTACTCAGGGTGTTGCCCCAAGGGGTATAGACAGAGAGGTTGTCGAGATAATGCACCGGACCCACATCGGGGTGGACCAGGACTATCAGAACCTGCTCAAGCAGGGAGTCAGAACCGCCATAGCCGATGGTTGGGGCGGTAGCATGATTGCTACCGAGCTCCAGGACATACTGTTCGGGACACCCGCGCCAATCCTCGGTAAGGCAAATCTGGGGGTACTCAAAGAAGACGAGGTCAATATCATCATTCACGGCCACGAGCCACTGCTTTCCGAGATGATTGTGGCCGTTTCACGAGAACCAGAGATGGTAGAGTTGGCCAAGTCCAAAGGTGCCAAGGGGATAAACCTGGCCGGCATGTGCTGTACGGCAAATGAGATACTGATGCGCCACGGCGTCGGTATCGCCGGTAACTTCCTCCAGCAGGAACTAGCCATAGTGACTGGAGCTGTCGATGCCATGGTAGTAGATGTTCAGTGTATTTTCCAGTCTATCGCCACCGTAGCAGAATGCTACCACACCAAGATCATCACCACTTCACCCAAAGCTAAGATACCAGGGGCTGTCCATATCGAGTTTGACGAGCATAATGCCTTAAAATCAGCTCGTGAGATAGTCAAGGCAGCCGTTGAGAACTTCCCTAACCGGAAGGGAAATGTTGAGATTCCTGACAACGAGACTGACCAGATTGCAGGTTTTAGCCATGAAACCATCAACTACCTGCTGGGTGGTTTGTTCCGTTCCTCCTATCGGCCACTGAATGATAACATCATTAATGGCCGAATCAGGGGTGTGGCTGGTGTGGTCGGCTGCAATAACGCCCGCTACAAGCACAACGAGGCTCACATCGCCATGGTCAAGGAATTGATAAAGAACGATGTGCTGGTAATTACCACCGGTTGCAACGCTATCGCCTGTGCAGAAGCAGGGCTGCTGCTGCCAGAGGCTGCTGCCGAGTTCGCCGGTGAGGGGCTGGCATCAGTCTGCGAAGCCGTCGGGATTCCACCGGTATTACACATGGGCTCCTGTGTCGACAACAGCCGCATCTTGATAGCCGCCACCGCCATGGTCAAGGACGGCGGCCTGGGTGACGATATCAGTGACCTGCCAGTGGCCGGTGCGGCTCCTGAATGGATGAGTGAGAAGGCAATATCCATCGGCCAGTACTTTGTCGCTTCTGGTGTATTTACCGTCTTCGGTGTTACCTGGCCTACCCTCGGTAGCAAAGAGGTAACTGATTTTCTATTTAAAGAAATGGAAGACATGTACGGCGGTATGTGGGGATTTGAAGAAGACCCAATCAAAGCAGCCCACATGATGATTGACCACATTGACAAGAAACGCAAGGCACTGGGCATTGATAAAGCGAGAGAGCGTGTACTCTACGACATGGAAATGAGACGAGAGCTCACTTAGGCATCAGGCTGATTAAAGGATAGATTAGGGAGGTCATACGAATGTCAAAGATAATCGCCTCGGCAGCCATCAGAGGGGCTTACAAGATAGTCGAGAATGCCGAGAAGAAATGGCAGGAAGCAATGGACAAGTGGGGTGCCAACGAGCCAGTTGGCTTTCCCAATACCGCCTACTTCTTGCCCATTATCTACGGGATACTGGGAGAAAAGGTAGAGAAACTGGGTGACATGGAGCCAATACTGAAAAGGTGCCGCTCACTGTTGCCACCACCAGTGAAAGAATTACACCCCCTCCCGTACCTCGCTCCTGCACTCGATGCCGGAATGGCAACGTTTTTTGCTGAGGAGTGTATTGAAGCAATAAGGTATCTGGAAGACCCCAATTTCTACGTACTCGGAGAAGATGTCACTGACGATAATATCTGGCTGGGTGCCGCCGATGACGTCATTATGAGAAAGCGGGGTGTAGAGTTCGTTGACGGCACTGCTCCTGGCTTTGCTGCGATACTCGGCGCAGCCCCGAGCCCAGAGATAGCCAAGAACATTGCCGAAGAACTCCAACGGAAGAATTTATATGTTTTTATGGCTTCTGAATACAACGGAGAGCGATTTGCCGAGCAACTGGTTGAAGCCGGTGTCCAGATTGGCTGGGGTACACGTCTTGTCTCCTTCGGACCGGATGTCAGTGCCACCGTATTTGCCATGGGCTTCGCTACCAGGGCAGCCATGTCCTTCGGTGGCCTCGAACCAGGTGATTTCAGAAAGATACTGATATATAACAAGGACCGTATCTTCGCCTTTGCCCTGCCTTTAGGTTATGTGACCGATGAGTGGTATGCCAACGCTGCCGGGGCGATTAACTGGGGCTTCCCAGTGATTGCCGATACCCCTATCCCGGAGGTCCTCCCCACCGGTATCTGCACCTATGAACATGTTGTCTCCAATGTCCCCCATGACGAGATAGTAGGACGAGCCATCGAGGTACGAGGTCTGAAGGTCACGGTGGCTGAGGTACCAATCCCGGTTTCCTACGGCCCTGCTTTCGAAGGCGAGCGCGTCCGTGGTGAGGATATCTACCTTGAGTGCGGTGGAGGACGAACACCGATGGTGGAATGGGTAACTTCAAAACGCATGGATGAGGTCGAAGACGGCAAGGTAGAAGTAATCGGCCCGGATCTCAGTGAAGTTGAGGCTGGCTCTCAGTTGCCACTGGCGATTGTGGTAGAGGTCGCCGGCAGGGAGTTTGAAGAAGACTATGAGCCTATCCTCGAACGCCAGATTCATCACCTTATCAATTATGCGCAGGGCGCCATGCATATCGGGCAACGGGATATTGCCTGGCTCCGTGTTGGCAAGGGTGCTGTGGAAAAAGGCTTCAAGCTGGAACACATCGGCACTCTCCTCCACGCCAAGCTCCACCAGGACTTCGGACGAATCTTCGATAAACTTCAAGTGAAGCTCTACACCGAGGAAGATAAGGTAAACGAGATAGTGGAGAAGGCCAGGGCAGTCTACGCAGAACGTGATGCCAGAATCGAAGGTATGACCGACGAGACAACAGATATTTACTACTCCTGCACCCTGTGCCAGTCGTTTGCCCCCAGTCATGTCTGCGTTGTCAGTCCAGAAAGAACCGGCCTTTGCGGTTCATACAACTGGATGGACTGCAAGGCTTCCTTCGAGATTAACCCTACGGGACCTAACCAGCCCGTAGAAAAGGGTGAAACGCTCGACGCCAAGCTGGGGCAGTGGAAGGGTGTGAATGACTTCGTCTTTCAGGCCTCGCGCGGCAAGATTGACCACTACAATTTCTACAGCATTGTTTACGATCCGATGACCACCTGCGGCTGCTGCGAGTGTATTGCCGCCATTCTGCCAATGTGCAACGGTGTGATGACAGTAAACCGTGAATTCACCGAGATGACACCCTGTGGCATGAAGTTTACCACACTGGCAGGTACAATCGGCGGGGGCATCAGCACCCCAGGCTTCGTAGGTCACGGCAAGTATAATATCTGCCAGAGGAAATTCCTCATTGGTGACGGTGGCCTGTTACGGATGGTCTGGATGCCCAAGATGCTGAAAGAGGAAATCGCCGAACGGCTCAAGGCCAGGGCAGAGGAAATGGGTGTACCCAATCTGCCTGATATGATTGCTGACGAAACGGTTGGCACAACCGAGGAAGAAATTTTACCCTTCCTTGAGGAGAAGGGACATCCTGCCCTAACCATGGACCCGATAATCGGCTGAGAAAGGAGTGTAGACTATGGCACTTACAGGGATACAGATATTTAAGCTATTGCCGAAAACGAACTGCGGTGACTGCGGCGTGCCCACTTGCCTCGCCTTTGCCATGAACCTGGCTGCTGGAAAGGCAGAGCTCAGCGCCTGCCCGCATGTCTCAGAGGAGGCAAAGGAGCAACTGGCAGAGGCATCAGCACCTCCAATCAGGTCAGTCACTATCGGGACCGGTGATGCCGCCGTGAAGGTAGGCGGCGAGACTGTCATGTTCCGCCATGAAAAGCGGTTTGAGAACCCGCCGGCCCTGGCCGTTCTCGTCAGCGACACCATGTCTGACACCGATGTCGACGGTCGGCTACAGAGGTTCAAGGAACTCCGCTACGAACGGGTCGGCCTTAGTCTTCGTCCTGAGCTTGTGGCGGTACAGGGTGACGATGCCACCAAGTTCGCTGCCCTCGTCGGCAAGGTTACCAAGAACAGTGATGGTGGCATAGTCCTGATAAGCACAAATCCGGATGTTCTTGCGGCCGGTCTGAAGGAGTGCGCTGACAAAAAACCGCTACTGTATGGAGCTACCAAGGACAACCTCGACGCCGTCGCCAACCTGGCCAAGGAGAATTCCTGCCCGATAGGCGTCAAGGCATCCAATTTGGAGGAAGCGGCGGAACTGACCACAAAACTAACAGAGGCCGGCCTAAACGACATCGTCATTGACCCCGGTTCTAGAACGGTCCGCCAAGCTTTTGAGGACGAGGTCATTATCAGGAACGCAGCCCTGGCAGCCAAGTTCCGCCCTCTGGGCTTTCCCACGATAACCTTTCCCGGTGAGATGACGGACAACCCGATGAAAGAGGCTATGATTGCCTCAGTTTTTGTCGCAAAATACGCCGGCATGATTGTACTATCCGACTTTTACGGCGAGAGCCTGTTCCCACTGCTGGTGGAGCGAATGAATATCTACACAGACCCGCAGCGTCCGCTGGCCACCGAGCAGGGCATCTATGAAATCGGCAATCCCGGTGACAATGCACCAGTACTCGTTACCACCAACTTCGCACTTACCTACTTCATCGTCTCTGGTGAAATCGAGGGAAGTAAAGTACCAGGTTATCTCTTAATAATGGACACGGAAGGTCTATCAGTCATGACAGCCTGGGCTGCCGGTAAATTCGTTGCTGACCTTATCGGGCCGTTCGTCAAGAAAAGCAGTATCGAGGACAAGGTCAAGCACCGCAAGTTAGTCATTCCGGGCTATGCCGCCGCTGAAAGCGGGGGCTTAGAGGAGGAGTTGCCAGACTGGGAGATTATGGTGGGACCGAGAGAGGCAGCACATATCCCTGCCTACCTGAAGTCATGGAGACCTTAGGAGGGTAGTTATGATACTTATCGGTGAGAATATCAACGTAATATCCAACACAATCGGACCGGCCATGAAGGAGAGAAACGCCGAACCGATTCAGAAAATGGCCAAGGCCGCAGCTGCTGCTGGAGTAGACTACCTAGACATGAACATTGGCCCTGCCCGGAGGGCTGGCGATGAACTGATGGAATGGATGGTGAAAACCGTCCAGGAAGTCGTTGACCTACCGCTATCACTGGACACAACCAACGTAGCTGCTATAGAGGCTGGGCTCAAGGTACATAAGGGCAAGGCATTGATTAATTCCATCTCCTTAGCAAGGATGGATGAGGAACTGCCATTAGTCACCCAATATGATGCCGACTTCATCGGATTGCTCTGGGGAAGAGAGGGCATGCCTCGTGACGAGGACGAACGGGGCATGATATGTGCCGAGCTGATGATGACAGCCAACACGCTAGGCATCCCCAATGAGAAAATGTGGTTCGACCCCATCATCACCCCGGCTAGCAATGTCGATACCAACCAAGTGAAACCATGCCTTGAATTCATGAGCACGCTTCAGGATATCGCTCCCGGCGCTAAATCAGCGGTTGGTCTATCCAATGTTTCCAATGGCACACCAAACAACCTAAGACCGTACCTGAACCGAACCTACCTGATGATGCTAATGAAATACAACCTTCACTCGGCAATAGTCGATGCCTTTGATGCGGAGCTGATCGCAATCGCCCGCGGGCAGAGAGCGGAGCGGGTTGCTATGATTCACCGGATTATGGATGGAGAGGAACCGGACATCGCTTCACTTGACCCGGAAGAGGCCAAGTACGCCAAGACAGTCAACGTCCTCACCGGCAAATCACTCTACTCTCATTCCTGGCTCGAACTGTAGTAGCACCTAGAGTCAGGCTTAGCGAAAATCTCTGGAGGCCGGAATACCGGATAAGCTACCGGGGCCGGCCTCTATAAATTATTTAAAGGGTATTCCAGCTTACTGCAGTCTGTAAAATCGAGGTAAAGCGTTGCCTGCTGAGAAAGACCATTCAGTCTACAATCTTGATGTTGCCTATGCCCTTGTCGGTGAGCGGCTGACCTCGCTCGATATCGAGGAGCAATGCCACCGAAGTGGCAGCGAGTACACGAAACAGGACTCCGAGGAAACAGCTACTGTCTATTATCTTAACCAACCCTACCTGGTTACTTTCCCCGAGGCTAAGGTCACACCCGCCGACGGTGCTGACCTGCCACTCAGAGAGCAGATCCTGATACTCCACTATCTCGCACAGGCCAAGGGTACAGCCCCTACCAATAACCTCATCACCTTCCGAGACCTGCCCGGTGGGATAGTCTATTACCCGACATTCTCCAAGCGGACGATGGAACCGCTGACGAAGTACTTCGGCAGGGAACCTGAGCTACTGGTCAAAGCGGCTGAGAGACTGGGAGCACATCAGGCTGATATGGGCGATACTACAATAGTCATTAATGCCTTCCGCTACGTCCCGATAACCTTAGTACTTTGGCACGGTGATGAAGAATTACCGCCGCAGTTGAACCTGCTGTTTGATGCCAACATCACGGACTACCTCGAATCTGAGGACGTCACCGTTCTCTGCGAAATCGTCACCTGGAAGCTGGTCGGCTACTCCCGGGAAGTTTGAAACCAGGGGTTCTCTGTATTTATGTCAATTATAGAGAGAGACTCTTCTTGACCCTTGAAACATGCTCTTCTATCTGCTCGTCGCACCCCTTGGTATTATCCTGTATTAGGTCAGGCTCCAGATGTTTAGTAATATCCCCCCAAAATGTCGACATTAAAAGGCTTGATTTGCGGAGAGAGAACGAAGTTGTTCTCGGTGGCAACCAGAACTCTAACGACGGTACTATATCAATTACTACTTCAACTTCTTTGCCCTTACCGACCTTGGCAGAGGAAATACTGATAAGCGAAATATCTGATATTGAGCCTGTAATACTGGCAATATAGGTACCCCCAGCATACAGGTTTACCACAATTCCCTTCAGCGTAATAGCTGAGATAGCTCCATTGTGAATCTTGAATATGAATTGTAATACTGGTGGGTCTGTCCCTGTCACAAAACTCATCCTGAAATCTGAGGTAATAATCGCTTTAGAGAAACGCTTCTCTAGCCAGTTTCGCCACGAGCTGATAAATACTTTCCCGAATATCCACATAACCATTTGGATAACAAACCTGACAACCATGCCGACAATGAATAGTATTTCCACTTATTGCCCCCTTACACCGATGGCGACATTCTACAACTCAACCAGAACCAATACAACAGGACTCAAAACCAGCCACCTTTTGACTTGATATTCCGCCCCAAATCAATTAGCATTACAGGGTGTCGTCGTTGGGATGACAGAATTAGCAATATTGCTCCAAACGCGACACGTCGACATAGAGGAGGATGAGGTATGAGTGATGTTCTTGATGAAGCCTACGGAATAGCCCAATGCAGAACATGTCCCTGGTATAAATCCTGCACGACGCCTATGAGACTGACAGTGGAAGACATGCGCCGCCAGCTTGAATCGTCTACGAGTGGGATGGGATTACCATCTGACCAGGATATAAGCGGTATCCAGAACCTCCTTGCCAGTATGGCCACGGCTGCCCAGAATTCACTCCTCGAGGGCTGTCCTGTCTTCATCAACCGCCTGCGTTCCAGCCCCGAACTTGCTCAGCGTATCAAGCAAATGATGCAGAGCTGGGGCAGAGAGGACGCCGAAAACGAAGATGGAGCATCGCATGAATGACGATAATAATGTCAAAGAAAGACAACTAGCCGAGCTTCAGGAACGTCGCCAGAAGCTGCAAATGATGGGTGGCAACGACCGTGTCGCTGCTCAGAATAAGAAAGGCAAGCTAACGGCACGGCAGCGAATCGACATGCTACTCGATGAAGGCAGCTTTCTTGAGACCGGCATGTTCGCCAAGAGTCGTGGTGCATCCTCCTACGGAGAAGTGCCCGCCGATGCGGTCGTTACCGGCTCCGGGAAGATAGATGGCCGCCGGGTGTATATCTACGCACAGGACTTTACCAGTATGGGTGGCACAATGTCCGAGATGCAGGGGAAGAAGATATGTGAGCTAATGGACAGCGCCATGATGGCAGGCTGTCCCGTAATTGCCCTTAACGACTCCGGCGGCGCCAGAATCCAAGACGGCGTCGACTCATTGTCCGGGTACGGACATCTCTTCCGCAGAAATACCTTGGCCTCCGGAGTGGTCCCGCAGATATGCGCCATCCTTGGCCCCACCGCTGGAGGAGGGGTCTACTCACCGGCATTGATGGACTTCATCTTCATGGTCAAGGGTATCAGCTATGCCTTCATTACCGGCCCGAGGGTGGTCAAGGCAGCTATCGGGCAGGATATCGGTGAAGAGGAACTGGGTGGCGCGGTAGTTGCCCAGCGTAAGGCCGGAGTTGTCTGCCGTTCGGAGAACAGCGAAGAAGAGTGCTTCCAGAGCATCAGAGAACTCCTCAGCTACCTGCCATCGAGCAACCGGGAACAACCACCCAGGGTCGATTGGGGAGATACCCCAGGACGGACCGACCCGCAGCTTTTCGATATTGTTCCCGCCAACCTGCGGCGACCCTATGACATCCGAAAGATTATCGGAAGCGTCTTCGACCGGCGCGACGGGAAGGAAAATTTCTTTGAGCTCTTTCCCTTGTTTGCCACCAATATTGTCACCTGTTTCTCTCGTTTGAACGGATGGACAGTGGGTATTATCGCCAACCAACCGATATCCAAGGCAGGCTCTCTTGATATTGATGCCTGCGATAAAGCCTCCCGCTTTATCCGGTTCTGCGACGCCTTCAACATCCCCATAGTTAACCTAGTGGATGTTCCTGGGTACCTGCCCGGAACCGACCAGGAATGGGGCGGTATTATACGGCACGGGGCCAAGATGCTCTTCGCCTACTCAGAGGCCACTGTGCCGAAGCTTACCCTCACCATCAGGAAGGCTTACGGTGGTTCCTATCTCGGGATGTGCAGCAAGGACCTGGGAGCGGACGCGGTATTCTGCTGGCCGTCCACCGTGTTGGCGGTCATGGAGGCAGAAGGGGCCGCTCCCATCATATTCCGCCGCGAACTGGAAGCCGCCGAGAATCCGGAAGAACTGCTCCAGACCAAGATAAAGGAGTACCGGGAGGAATTTGCTAACCCGTACCGTGCCGCCGAACACCTGCATATCGATGACGTGATTGACCCGGCGGAAACACGCCCGAAGCTTATAGCTGCCCTGGAAATGGCGATGGGTAAAGTGGAGGAAAGACCTGCCAGGAAGCACGGCATTATCCCTACCTAAGCGGGGAAGCGGAGCTTTGCTATACATACTTTCAGGCCCGGATGATTTCTCACTCGGCCAGTCTTTGGAGAAGCTCAAAGGTAGCATTGGTGACCCGGAGGCGCTGGCGGCCAATACGACCGTCCTCGAAGGCCCACAGGTTACCGTAGACCAATTGAGGAGCGTCTGTGAGGCCGCACCTTTCCTTGCGGAGAAGCGTCTTGTCATCATCAAGGGACTGTTACAACGCTTCCAGCCACCAGAGAGAGCCGGGCGTCAGAACCGGGGAAGAAAGACCAGTATGCCATCGGACGGTTACGAAGCGCTGGCTGAATATATCAACACTATCCCCGACAGCACGATACTGGTACTGGTAGAGGGTGAAATAAAAAGCTCTAGCCCACTATTTCGCGAGCTATCCAATAAGGCCAAAGTACACTCCTTCCCCCTTCTGCAGGGCACTAAACTGAAGCAGTGGGTCCAGAGTCGTGTCAGAGAGGAAGGTGGAAGTATCACACCCCAGGCGGTGGAGTTATTAACCAGACTTGTCGGGAGCAACCTATGGGTTATGTCAAGCGAAATTGACAAGCTACTCCTGTTCGCTTCAAACAGACGCGTTGAAGAAGAGGACATCAATCGGATTGTTGGCTATACCCATCAGACCAGTGTCTTCACCATGGTGGATGCCATCGTCGAGTCCAGGGTAAAAGCCGCCGAGCAGTTACTTCAGCAGCTATTACAGCAGGGAGCCAGTCCTGCCTACCTCATGGTAATGCTTGCCCGACAGCTCCGACTGATTGTTCGCACCAAGGATATCCAGACAGCACGGATGTCCCCCAATGAGCTTAATAGCCGCCTTGGTCTTAGGTCGGAGTTTGCTGCCCGCAAGACACTGGAGCAGGCCAAGCGCTATTCTCTGCCCCGACTCAAACAAGTATACCAGCAGCTACTAGAGACCGACCTTGCCATCAAGACCGGCAAATACGAACCGGAGCTGGCCCTTAGTATCCTGGTCGCCGAACTATGCCAGCGAAGACCAGTCCCTTGACATGGCAATCGTATCGCTGCTATGATGTTAATTGAGAATGAGAAACATTCGCAATCTTGATAACGCTATAACTGGTTATCCCATCACGGCACAACGACGACTGCTCCTTAAGCTAATTCGTGAGGCCGATGGGCACATTGATGCCAAGGAGCTTTACCGGCGTGCCATTCGCAGTGATGAATCTATCAGCCTGGCAACCATCTACCGTAGCCTGCGTCTCTTCCGCGAACTGGGCCTGGTGGAAGAAAGACGGCTCGGGCAACTCAGCCACCATTACGAGATAAGCCAACCAGCAGAGCACCAGCATTTTGTCTGCCGTGACTGTGGGAAGGTGATCGAGTTCCAGAATCCACTAATTAACAAGCTTGTCGGTACAGTGCAGGAGGAGCAGGGTTTCACCGTAACTAGGGCTGAGTTCTATCTCGAGGGGTACTGTCCCGAATGTCGACTAAAAAAAGTGAGAAATGAGTAGAGAGCAAATTGAGAAGCTCGAAAATGAAATAGCCGACCTCAAGGCCAGGTGGCCAGCCCATTCAGTGAAACCAGCTATGTGGCAGCGACTTGAAGAGTTGGAGGAAGCCCTGGAGATAGCCAAACGTCAGGAAAGAGATAATGCCCAGTAAGATGGCCCTGGTAGACTTCCCCAGGTGTCACCCCGAAAAGTGCGGGGATGGAGTCTGTGTGGCCGCACAGGCATGTCCCAGAAAGTTGTTGAAACAGGAGAAGCCGGGTGATATCCCGATGACTGATCCATTCATCTGCCAGGGCTGTGCTGATTGCGCCCGTGCCTGTCCCCTGAAAGCAATCCGGATAGTAACAATGTAAGAGCCGATAGACATGACCCCCAGAGCAAAAGCAAAAACACAGAACAACAAAGCTGACTCGGCTGAGGAAGAAGCCAGGAACCGGCAGGAGACCCTGAAGGTTCTGCAGAGATTTGGACGGAAACAGGGAAACCTTATCCCTATCCTGCAGAAGGTACAGTCCCGGCTGGGTTACCTTCCCCGGGAGGCTATGGTAGAGATTGCCAATCATCTCGGTATACCAGAGATAGATGTATATGGAGTGGTCACCTTCTACAACCAGTTCCGGCTTAACCCGCCGGGTAAGCACTTGATTCGTGTCTGTCTCGGCACAGCCTGCCACATGAAGGGTGGTTACATTACACTGGACGCCTGGAAGCGCCGTTTAGGCATCAACCAGGGTGAAACGACCCCCGATCGCGAGTTTGACCTCGACACCGTTGCCTGTGTCGGCTGCTGCACCATGGCACCGGTGACGGTGGTCGACAATCAGCCGGAGGGCAAGGTCGAGCCTACTAAGGTCGATGGGATACTACTGGCATTCGAGCTTGAACGCGGAGCAAAAGGGCAGGAAGCAGCACAATGAAGGCTGTTGAATCATCAACCATCACCTCTATGTTCGAAGAGATTAAGTCTCAGGCCGACTCATACTGGCGGAAGCTGGTTGATAGCGGCCAACCAGTGATTGTGGTTGGCACGGCTACCTGCGGTCGGGCAGCCGGTGCCCTGGATGTACTTCAAACAATCCGGGAGGAGCTGGAGAGGTTGGGGGTCGACTGCCCAGTGTTCGAAGCTGGTTGTCTGGGACATTGCTACGCTGAGCCACTAGTCATCATCAGCAAGCCTGGTTATCCCCCGATATGCTATGGTTATGTCAACCCGGTGATTGCCGAAAGACTGGTACGGGAATTCGTGGTCGGGGACAACCCCTGCCTAGAATTTGTCCTCGGCGCCCTAGAAGCGAACGACCTCGTCCCCAGCTTTGATGACTTCCCCCGTGCCACTTACGAAAAGAAGATAGTCCTGAGGAACTGCGGCCATATCGACCCGACCAATATCAATCACTACATCGCCAACGGTGGCTATGCAGCACTGGCAAAAGTGCTCCAGATGAAGCCAGAGGAAATTATCACGGAGATAAAAGACTCCGGCCTCAAGGGTCGGGGGGGTGCTGGCTTCCCTACCGGACAGAAATGGGAGATATGCCGTAACACGCCGGGCCGACCCAAGTATGTGATATGTAATGCCGATGAGGGCGACCCCGGTGCCTTTATGGACCGGGCCATCTTAGAAAGTGACCCTCACTCAGTAATCGAGGGCTTAATCATTTCCGCCTATGCCGTCGGTGTCAGGAACGGCTATATCTACGTTCGCGCCGAGTACCCGCTGGCAGCTGAGCGCGTCCGTATTGCTCTCCGCCAGGCAAAAAAACTCAACCTGCTCGGTCGGCGTATACTGGGGAGCGACTTCAGCTTCGACATCAAATTATTCGAGGGCTCCGGCGCCTTTGTCTGCGGTGAGGAAACAGCCTTAATCGCCTCTATTGAAGGTAAGGCAGGTATGCCCCGCCACCGCCCACCCTACCCGCCAACCAGCGGACTTTACGGAAAACCGACCGTAGTCAACAACGTCAAGACCCTGGCCTCAGTACCGCCGATAATAGCCAACGACGCAGCCTGGTTTGCCAGTATCGGTACCGAGAAAAGCAAAGGTACGGCAGTCTTCGCTCTGGCAGGTAAGATTGTCAATACTGGACTGGTCGAGGTGCCGATGGGGACGACACTACGGCAGGTCATTTTCGATGTCGGCAGCGGTATCCCCAATGGTAAGAGGTTCAAGGCCGTCCAGATTGGCGGGCCTTCCGGTGGCTGCCTGCCCGAATCGGCCCTGGACCTGCCGATAGATTTCGACTCACTGACCGAGGCCGGAGCCATGATGGGCTCGGGAGGCATGGTGGTCCTCGACGAGGACGACTGCATGGTGGAGATTGCCCGCTATTTCCTCGAATTTACCCAGCGAGAGTCCTGCGGCAAGTGTACCTTCTGCCGACTGGGAACAAAACAGATGCTGGCCCTTCTGAGTGATATCACCCTGGGAGAGGGGAGTCAGGCAGACATCGAAACTCTGAAAACACTGGCCAGCGATGTAAAAGCCGGCTCGCTCTGTGGGTTGGGTAAGACTGCTCCCAATCCGGTACTGACTACACTGCGTTACTTCGAAGATGAATATCAGGCCCATATTACGGAAGGACGCTGTCCCGCTCTGATGTGTCAACACCTCATCGCCTACTATATCCTCCCGGACAAGTGCGAGCGCTCCTGTGACGCCTGTGTCGGTACCTGCACCGTTGAGGCAATCAGTCCCAACAAGAAAAGAATAAAAGTGATTGATCAGGATAAGTGTGTCAAGTGCAACACCTGCCTGACAGCCTGTCCTCCACAGTACAATGCCATCGTGAAGATATCACCTCCGAGTGAAGTGCCAGCAGCAGAGAAATAGCCAGATGAGAACTGTGTCTCTGACAATTGATGGGAAGCAGGTTACCGCCCACGAAGGCGAGAATCTACTATGGGTAGCACTGGACAACGGTATCTACATCCCGAACCTGTGTGCTATTCGTGAAAGACCCGAGCCTATGGCTGCCTGCCGTCTCTGCTTTGTCGAGGTCGAGGGTAAGGAACAATCAGTCACAGCCTGCACTGAGACGGTCACTGAGGGCATGATAGTCAATACCAAGGGTATTAAGGCCATGAACCTGGCCAGACGTGGCTTTGAGCTTCTGATGGCCTCTCATACCCTCGATTGTGCCCATTGTCCCAAGAGCGGCTCCTGCGAGTTGCAATATATCGCCCATCACCTGGGCGTCAGGCTCAAATCGAAACAGTTAAGGGAACTCAGGCGAGACCTGCCTGTAGATGACAGCCACCCACAAATCACCTATGACCCGAACAAGTGCGTTCTCTGCGGGCGGTGCGTCTGGGCATGCCGCGAACACCTCGGAGTGGGGGCACTTGGCTTTGCCCGTCGTGGTTTCGAGAGAATGGTCACCACCTTTGAAGATATGCCGCTGGCTGTATCGAAATGCGACCGATGCGCCGAGTGCATTGAAGTCTGTCCTACTGGCGCTCTGGTGCTCAAGAGAGAGACTAAGACCAGAGTCACCAGCCAGACTTAAGTGCTTCTAGAATACACCTTCCAAAAATGGAAGCGGGTACCCTTCCGGATACCCGCCTCTCAACGTCTATGATGATACTAGCTAATTACTCTAGGCTTTGCCGATTCGGAACATCTTGGTCCCGCAAGAGGGGCATACACCTTGAGTCGCCGGTTTGCCATTCTTCATGGTAATTGCCTTCGGGTCTTTCATCTGTCTTTTGGCACGGCACTTCACGCAGTATGCT
>Ga0209427_10002073_pt1 | contig 23445 bp, 19 predicted proteins | sample DeeMarSWOR136_30_FD_187465 | JGI IMG/M metagenome (GOLD analysis project Ga0209427, IMG submission 187465) | Marine sediment microbial communities from White Oak River estuary, North Carolina - WOR-1-36_30 (SPAdes) (version 2) | ecosystem: Environmental > Aquatic > Marine > Intertidal zone >...
AGCACTTGCTGCTATGTGCAAATTATTTGTTGTCACATCTACACATAAGATTTGTGATGAGGCATTACAAATTATGGGAGGTATTGGTTACACAACCAAATATCCTGTTGAACGATTACTTAGGGATATCAGACTCCACCGAATAGGTGGTGGAACTGACGAGATTATGAAATACATAATTCAAAAGGATATCTATAAAGGATTTAATAGGCAATTCGGGGAAGAAACCAAAAGTAAAAGCGAATTTCAGTTTTAGAAAATAGAATTTTATAATAACAATTGTAAAAAAGGTGATTTTGAACTATGTTTGGTGAGATTGATCATATTGGATTTGTATTTAAAAATGTTGAGGAAACAGTTAAAAAATTCAAGAAAATTTTTGGAATAGAAAAAGTTATGCGGTTTGATTATGGTGTTGTAAAAGGAGCAAGATTTATGGTTGGAAAGCAATCAAAACTACGTATAGATTTGATAGAACCTCAAGATAAGAACTCCATATTTTATACTTTTTTAGAAGAGGGTCATAACGGTCTCCATCATATCGGATTTCAAGTTGAAGATTTGGATGAAAAAATTAAAGAATGGGATTCGATGGGATTTAAACAGGTCATTAATAGCATGATTGGGACAAATAAATTTGTTTATTACGACACTACAGACATCCTTGGGCATATGATAGAGTTTGGTAAGATAGATTATAAGAAACCATAATATGAACTGTTTTAGATTTATTCTATCAAAGAATATTCTCTTTTTGGTCTCCCTGCTTTATCTTCTTTTATTACAATTTCTCTTAGTATTCCTTGATGAATTAAAAAATTTAGAATCTCTCGTAATTTGGCTCCCCCTATTTGGGATATCCTGCTTAAATCACGAGTTTTAATGGTTTCATTTTCTTTTATTATATTCAGAACTTTTTGAATTGGCTCGGGATATTCTATTTCAAGCCTTTTAATAACCGTAAGTACTTTTAAATACTCTTTTGCTTGTTTAGCGAAAGGGCCTCTAAAACCATCAACATGAAAAACATCATCCTCTTTAAAAATGATAGAATTTAAATAATCTTCATCTAATAGGATATTCCCCATATTCACAATATCATCATTATATCTTATAACTTGGCAAGTTTTTTGCTCAGTTTGGATAATTTCTACTCGAATTCTTTTTAAAATATCAGTTATGATCTCTAGATAATTTGAAATAACCTCAAAATCTAATTGGCTAAAGTAAATTTTAATTTTAATTCCTCTCATAAATGCATCATAAAGACTTGGCTCTAATTTTTTTAATAAAATAGGTGGTAAAGCTGTTAATACAATCTCTTTTTGTGTTTTTTCTAGTAGATCAAAGAAGTTTTCAATTGCCAAGTTTAAATCAGAATAATGGTAAAAAGTGATATCTCTAATACATCTACCGAATTTGCTCTCTTGTGCCTTTAATTCTTCATCTAGTTTTATAACTTTATCTTTAAAACTATTGAATTTTTGATTAATTAATTCAGTTAAAGCAATTTTAGGATTGATTCTTATATACACTCTTGGTTTTGAATCTGAAACTACTTCTATAAGTCTTTTTTCTTCTAAATTCAGAAGATTATGATAAACTTGAGTATATGAATAATTGAGTTCTGTCTTGATATCATTAATAGTACCTGATTTATGAATTAAAAGATATCTATAAATGTTTGTTTGAATGTCAGATAATCCTATATCCCTTAAAAACGAAAGAATACTTGAATCCATTTAAGCAAAAATCAAGTTGCTTATTTTTCTATTGAAATAATTTGTGACATGATTTAAATATTTTTCGTAAAAAAAAAGATTTTTTATTGTCACAAATTATATAGTATCTTAATAACTATAAAATATTTTTAAAGTGAAAATGGAATGGCTCAATGTAAAGATTGCAAATTTTATAAACCAATTGATGATACCAAGGGAGATTGTTTCGGACATGAGGTTCCGGCTACTCTTGATGTTTCAAACTGTCCTACTAGTTCATTTGAACCCCGTGATTAATTTTAAAATATAAAATTTTGATGAGATTAATGCCAACGAAAGTAGATTTTAAAAAGTCAATGAAAAAGTTATATCAACCAAGTGCAAAAGAAGTTGTCTTAATCGATGTACCCGAAATGCAATTTTTAATGATTGATGGAATTGGGTCCCCGGGTGATTCAAAAGAATATCAGGATGCACTTGCAGTATTATATCCAGTTGCGTTCAAAACTAAATTCTTGAGTAAAGAAAAAGGGAAAGACTATGTCGTTCCTCCTTTAGAAGGGTTATGGTGGGCTGATAATATGGCTGAGTTTACAGAAGGAAATCGTAATAAATGGAAATGGACCATGATGATTATGCAACCTGATTGGATTACTCGAGATATGATTAATAAGGCAATTAAAAACACAACAGAGAAGAAACCGGAGCTTAAAAATAAAATATCAAAAGTACGTTTTGAAAAATATATTGAAGGAAAGGCAGCACAAATCATGCATATAGGACCGTATTCAGAAGAAGGTCCTACAATTCAAAAAGTGCATGATTTCATTATGAAAGAGGGAGGCAGTTTTAATGGTCAAGATAAAAAACATCATGAAATCTATTTAAGTGATCCAAGAAAAGCTAATCCCACAACCATGAAGACTGTCATAAGACAACCATTTAACTAAATTAATTTACTTTTTTTTGTTTATGCAGGCTCGTAATGTTGATTACATTCATTTTTATGGGATACTTTTTTTAGCTAAGATTTAAATAATAGATAATTAATTATATCAGTAACTGGTAGTCCAGTAACTGGTACTTTAGCAAATCAGAAATAAATTCAATTAAATATGATTTTGATTCATTTATGGTTGAAAATTATCACAAAAACTTCGAAAAAGTATTGAAAAAAAATTTTACCAACATTTTTGTCCTTTCTATCTTAGAAAAGGAACCTTCTCATGGTTATAAAATAGGGAATGAAATAGAAAAACGCACTTTAGGAATGTGGAAACCAACTGCATCAACTCTCTATTGGATATTAAATAACCAAAGAGAAAAAGGATTTATAAAGCTTATCAAGGAAGATAAAAATAGAAAAATCTATAAAATTACGGATATGGGGAAACAAGCATTAAAACTTATGAAACAATCTCAGCGTAAGATAAGACAGTCTTATCGTAGCTTTCTGTCAGCATCAATACAGAATGGTGGCTCAGTTGATATAGAAGAACTTGAGCATTACAAAGATGTTCCAAATATCCAAATGTTGCCTACTGCAATGAAGCCAGATAAATTTAAAGGCGATTTATCTCCTCAGGAAAGACTTAAGTTACTTGAGGAAATGAGAGCGTCAATTATTGAAAACAGAGATAGAATGAATGATTATATTAGAGATTTTAATGAAACAATCTTAAGAATTAAGAAGGAGTTAGATCAAAAGAGTTGATTTTAATATGAGTGTTGAATCTACTAAAAAAAGAATTAATATGCTTACTTTTTTAGTATCTTATAAATGTACAAATGAATGCAAACATTGTGCACTTCAAGCATCTCCAGACCGAGAGAAAATTACAATTAAACCGAATGATGTAAGAAAATATTTGGAGGATATTTCTAAAGATTTTGAAATTGTAGAGGTTAATTTTTTTGGGGGAGAACCTTTACTAAATTTTAATTTATTAATTGATCTTATTGAAGAAGCTAAAAAATTTGATAACCCAAGGATTGGTTTACCCACAAATGGATATTGGGGAAAAGATGATATGATTGCGAGGAAATATGCTCAAAAGTTAAAGAAAGTAGGAGTTAATTTAATTGGCTTTAGTGTTGATGCTTTCCATCAAGAATTTATCCCGTTCGATGTCGTGAAGAGAGCAATTAATGCATCTTATGAAGCGGGAATTGAATCAATACTTATCATTAGCCAAACCCTAGGTTCTCAAGATGATAAAAATACTTATAACGAGAAAACAAATCAATTGATTGATAGTATTTCAAAGGAGTTTCCATTCTGTCAGGTAATAAAAAGTGAATTACAAGTAAAAGGTCGAGCAATAAAAAACCTTACTGAATATTACCCAATGTTGACAATTCCTTTAGATAAGTGTTTAATTTTTAAGGCTCCAATGTATATGATAGATCCCAATGGATGGGTTTTCCATCAAGGATGCCAAGGTATATGTCTGGGGAATGCGAAAAAGAATTCACTATCTGAAATTATAAGAGAGTTTAAACCAAGAAAACATCCAATAATAAGTAAGGTAGTTACTAAAGGAGGGGTAAGTAATCTTCTTGAAATTGCAATTGAAAAAGGGTATAAACCTCAAAACGCATATGCGGATAAATGTCATCTCTGCTTTTCCACGAGGAACTTTCTCCGTCCTTATTATCCCAATATACTTGAACCTCCAAATTTATACTTCTAAAATTTTAGATTTAGAAAATAATTATAATACCTTTTTTCTGAAATTCAAATAAAGCAAGACAAATCTTTTTGAACAGTTTTCTTGTTATAATCTGAAGTCAATAATTCCTCAAGTTCAGGGAATTCGAAGGGAAAGATATTTTCAAAAGCTCGTTTTAGCAGCTCAACATATTTTCTTCTATCATATTCATGTTTTTTAGCATCAAATAGATCTGAAAGGATGACTTTCTTTTCGGGGAAATTGGGGTCTGCATCAGCATTAAGAATAATATATCTCACATTTTTGCCTGCAGTCGCTACCACACCTGAGCGTTCCAATTGTTTAGCAGCAACAGCTTGATATGAATTCACTTTGTATTGCGAAGGCTTTCGAGAGATTTTCTGTTTTATCGTAAGCTCTTCTTTTGATACCTTTCCAGAGTATATTCGTTCTACGTAGTCATAGAGTTTTTTCTTTGCAATTGGTATTCTTTCCATAAACTCATTGACAGTCGTTACACCTTGAAATATATCAATAAAGGCATATTGGGCATCTTTTACAATTTTTGGGATATCTCGACGGCGTACTTCAATCCCTCTCACTTTTTTCTCCCCATTACTTTTAATACCCCAATAATGATTCAATGTAGGAATATCAGGCTCAGCTTGTGATGGGAGAAACACAATAACATTATATCTTCCTTCCCAATTCATTGGAATCCGTGTCTCTTTTGTAATTTGAGCAGTAATTCTTTTTGTTAGTGCATCAAATTCCTCCGGAGTTCTTCCTTTTGTATCTTGAAGCCACATTGAGTCAACAATTCCATGAATAATGCGACAACCGTGCTCTTTGGCAATCTCAGTAGCACGCATGAGAAATTCCCGCGCAAACGCACACACCGTTTGATGCGCCTCAATCTTCCCAAAACGAGCATTTTTGAAACCTAAATATCCAAAACTTACCACTAAGACCCATTTTAGCGCAATATCGGTGAATTTGTATCGCAAATCATTATGTTGCTTGTTATATTCTTTGCATTCAAGACGTTTTCGTAGAGGGAGACTAATTGATTTTGAGATAATTCCTTCACGTTTGGAGCAAATATGGAAATTTGTACCTGGCACTTTAATTCCAGTGCCATCATCTTTACAACATTGACAGTTAATAGTCTCAGAAGAAATGTTAAAATTTGCCATTAATGAGGGATACATTGAAGAAAAATCTAACTCAACAACTTGATCAAAAACTCCGATTATTGGTTCGAATATGTGTCCTCCCCGATCATTTATGATTAAATCCATACCACTTCTAAAACCTTCTGGACTCTTCTTAAAAGGCGGGATAAGGTGATCGAGTTTATATGCATTATAATATTGAATTGATTGAAGGGCGCCGCCAATTGTTACCCTACATAATCTTTGCAAAGGAACTCGAGACACTCTTGCTACCTCAATAACTCCTGGTATATTACCCTCACTAAAATGCAGACTACCATAGGTAGTAGTGTCCAAATGAAAGCGTCCAGTAAAATAGACTTGGGTTTTGGAACGTCGCATTATTATTCCATATGACATGTAATGATCTGAATTTCCTGATAGATTAAATATGCAGTTTTTGAGTGGTGTTCTGGTACGGGAAAAATAGAGATCCTTTGATACTTGATTCACTGATGCTCGTGCAGACAAGTAGGGGAATACAAATTCATCTCCTCCTTGTGTGAGTATTATATCAGGATCTAATCTCTCAATTACCCTACTAATTGTTTTAATGGTTTCAGCTTCATCAGCTTCGTCGATTAAAATCTTTCTTTTTCGCTGACCATCTGCCCTTGGGATGTTGGCTTTTTCATCTTTTTCAACAATACTGATTTCTGCATATGCCAGTGGGTCGTTGAAATATGATCTCATTCCGCGCTGCTGTATTTTGATATCCAACCATACAGCTTTTAGAGGAGGTAACTCATAAAACAACTCTTCGTTGTCATCTTTTAATTCTATTGATATAAGCCCCATTGAAAATCCATCAGTTCTTATCTTATCTCCAATTTTGACCTTGAAACTACAAAAGGCCATGGGAAATAAGTCATTTACATAAAAAAACATCTGAGAGATTGGAAGATCCGTGTTATATAGAGTAAAGAGGCCTATTTTATCAATTTCTTTAATTACTTTTTTAAATACCGAAGGCTTTACCACAGATACTCCAAATATTTTTGTTTTCTCGTGATCTTCAAGTTTGATGTATTTTTCACAGATTCTTACTTCTTTAATGTTATGATGAGACTTGAGAATTTGCTTTAATCGCTTGAAATCCTTACCGACATTCTGTTTTGGTACAGCAAAAAATTCAGGAGAAAATTCGTGATATAATTGTATGACCTTTTGCTCTTTTACCTTTTTTACCCAAAGTATGACTCCACTACTGCAAGTTGAAACATCTAAAAGCCAGCCATCAAATTGTTCTTCAAAATCCACTTCAATCTTTTCCTTTGTTCCCTTCCTCTAATTCTTTTACCTTTTTTTCTAATATCTCAATCTTTTTTTCTTGTTCAATGGCGAAAGCTATAAATAATACTTCTGACAACATAGGACGTGCGCTTAAGCTACCAGCATCGGCGTGTATTCGGGCATAGTTCATCAATTTATTGAATATTCGCTGTTCCTCAGACCTTAATGCTCTTTTGAAATCTTTCCAACTTTCAATTTCATGTTCTAGCGCAGGTCGAAAGGAAGGTACAGTTCTACCCATTTTTCACACTTTCTAGTTAAAATTCCAGATAGAAAGTGTTTTGCGAAATTAAAGAAAAAGTACGTAATCAAATTTCTGATTTCTATATTGGTTTATACTTTCATGTTAGTCTTCATTAGAATTATTTTCCTTATTCTTACATTTAGGACATGCTATCTCATCAAAGTCTTCTAAATCACTACGATAAATATATATTTTACCATAACCTTTACATAATTTGCATTTCTTCACATCTCCCTTTGGATATACATAATAATTCATTTGATTCTTCACCTTTATGGAGATGGGACTCCATCATTAAAAGAAAATTACGCCTATTTAAATGTTTTCATAGAAACTGAGATGTATAACGATTTTTGGCTAAAAAAAGTAAGAAAATAGGATTTAAAATTGGGTTATTACAGCACAATGATCAGAGCCAATAGAGCAAAAAACCTCACTAGATATAGGATTTAAATCTGGAGAACATAGAATATAATCAATTCTTTTTTGTGGATTATGGTTATCATCAAAATAACCTGTATATCCTGGATCAGAATTCAACAACCTATAAGTATCAGTAAAGTTCAGCGGTAAAGTATTATTGATTAATGAATACTCTGTAGAAGTTGGTTCAAGATTAAGATCACCCATCCATACAATTTTTTCAAAAGTCATTTCTTGTGCGATCTGGTTTACAATAAAAGGAACTTGAGCTAAGCGATCATCCGCCTCAGTTGATAAGTGAGTTACAAATACAGTCCAAATTGCTGAATTAATCTCAAATTCTGCTCTAATTAAGGATCTTGGCTCAGCAGATTGAATGGTAAGTGGCAGCTTGATAATCTTTGCTTCTAATATAGGGTATTTGCTTAAAATAATATTACCATAATGTTTGTAGAATGTATACCCATAAAAGTAATACATATTAAGATTATGAGCAAAATAGGAGGGCAAATCAATAAAAGAAGTTTTAAGAGCCCCTAAATCTACCTCATTTAATCCTAATATATCAGGATCGTTATCTTTTATGTTTTTAATAAGGCGATCTAAATGAAATACATCATCATCACCAATAGCATTATGAATGTTCCAAATCATAAATTTTGGATAATCACTTTGTAACGGCTTATCTTTTCGTTCTTGAACTATTACTCCCATAGAAATTCCATAAGTTATTATTATACCAATAAAGATTACAAGAATACTTTTATTCAAAGGTAATCGAAGTTTTTTTATTGAGTATGGTATTTTTAGATTTTTTAGTTCATATAATATGACTAGAACGGCACCAGTAATTATTTGAATTATTACATGAGTTATTAGGGACATATATTCTCCCCATAGAATCTCTACATGGAGTATGATGAAAAAGAAATTAGTAAGAAAAAATATTATAATCCCTATCAACAATTTTTTAGGATCTTCATAAGTATAAAAATTGAGTAGATAAGAGATATATAAAATGATAGAAAATACACCTATGACTGCTATCATTGATATGTAGATTGTAGAGATGATAGTGAAATCACTTTCAACTATGAATAAGGCAAGAACTGTTAAAATACATGTGGTTCCAATGGAAGAAACTATAATAATTCGCAGAAGCTTTGGATTGAGAGTAAAAAGATATTTGTTAATCAATACATAGCTAATTATTGCTGTAATTAAAATAAGTAAAATATAATATGTAAATCCATAGCTTGGCCATATATTCATAGAGTTTGGAATTAGATTATTAATACTTAGATTAATTATATCGTAAGCAGAAAGGGCCATTGGATTAAAGATCCACATCATTGAAAAAACAAAAAGAGTACCTAAAATTATAAATTGAAATAATGAAATACTCTTCTTATCTGATTTATTTGTAAAATCGCCCATATTAGTGAGGATTTCCTTAAAATTGTTAGGATAAAAAAGATAATTATTCAGAATAACTAATATTAAGATAAAAGTTATTGTAGGAAAAATTTTAATGGTATCTGATGTTAGATTTGAGGATATATTAATGGTTAAAAAAATAAACTGAATGCCTAATCCAATTATAGCACTACCAATAAATTGTAAGGAATCTATATAGGATTTATTTGCCTCTATTAAGATAATAAAACCTATAAAGAAGAGCAAAATTGTGAATAACTCTATTAAATTGAGGACTAAAATCACACTGGGGATGATAATAAATTGGGTACTTATTCGAACTCCCGTAATGATGTAAATCATTATATATGGCTTATAGAATTTTGTGATCCTTGCTGACATAAAGAAGAAATATTCCAACACTATAAGCAGGATTACAATTATAAGAGTTGGCAATATAGTAAGAATATCTGAGAAATTCATAAAAATATACGCATTGATATTTACCAAAACGTTGTAAAAAGATTCTAAGAAAAGGTAGAATATGATTCCAACAAGTAAAATTGAACTAATATTGTTGTACTTCTTCATTTTTCATCAAAGAATTAAATTATTGTATAATAGAAAATTGAACCTAAAGGTTTATAATTGTTTTTCTAATATATTAGATTTAAGTTTTATAATTTAAGAAACAATAAAAAAAATTAGAATATTTAAAAGGTTCTAAATATGACAAAAGATTTAAAAATATGGCATGCCCCTTGCGGAATTTATTGTAAAAGTTGTCCAGGTGTAAAAGCTTTTAATTGTAAAGGGTGTCGCGAAGTAAAAGGTCAAATTCTCAAATTTCCCGTATGTAAAACATATGAATGTGTTATGAGTAAAGGGTATGATTTTTGTTATGAATGTGAAGAATTTCCGTGCGAGCGATTACAGCCAATAGTGAATTTTGAAATCTTCACGCCACATAATTCTAAGGTATATAATTCAGTAATGATGCAAAAATTGGGTTTAGAAGAGTGGAATAAAGTCTGTGATGAGAAAACAACACTTTATTATGAGGGGAGAAAAGTTCGCTATGGTGGTGACCCTCTTACTCTTGAAAAGAAGGATCCAAATATGTATAAAAAAAAGGAATAAAAATTGAGAATATTTGTATTTGTTCGCTTATCCTTACAAGCTTTTTTATTTTAACAAGCCAATTTATCATAACAAACTATGTTTTAAGTGATAAAATATATAAATCAGTTTGAGCTATTCGCATACTGTGGAATTACCAGAAAAAAATTATAAACAAAACTATATCAACTTATAATGTTTAAGAAGTATGACTCTCATAGTGTACATCTAATTCTGTTTATTCTAATTTCATTTACTTTCTCTTGGCTCTTATGGACTCCAAGTTTACTTTCCTCAGTAGGTGTTCTTGAATTTTCATATAACTATGAGGTATTAAGATTCTTAGGTTCATTTGGGCCAACCTTCGCAGGATTACTTCTTACAATTCTAGTTGAGGGAAAAGAGGAAACCATATTCTTATGGAAAAGGTGTTGGCATACATATAATTTAAAATATTCCTTAGTTGCTCTGTTTTTAATTCCTGTACTATTTGCACTTTCTTTATGGTTTGTTATTATTATACATGGAGCTTTACCTCAGGAAGAGGGTATTTTGAGAGAATTAAAACTAAGTATACCTACATTTATTTTTCTCTTTTTCTTTGCGGGCCCACTCCAAGAAGAAATTGGATGGAGAGGATATATGTTAGATCACCTTCAATTGAAATATGATGCCCTAAGTTCTAGCATAATTCTTGGAGGTATTTGGGGTGTATGGCATTTTCCATTATTCTATATTGCTGGAACTCCTTATGCAAATCAGACTTTTTTTAATTTTTCTTCCACTTTAATTGTTGTATCAATTTTGTTTACATGGCTATATAACAACACCAATGGAAGTGTTTTAATAGCGATGATATTCCACGCATCAATCAATATGAATTATTTTACTTTTTGGGATTATAATACAGCTTTGGGAAATATTTTATTCTCTATTATGCTTAACATAGTAGCTGCAGTTATAATAATAGTTTTTAGACCAAAAACTTTGACAAGAAAAAAAAGAGATGATATCCGATGGTTTTATAAAAGACCACGTTCACCTCAAATTGTTAAATAAATAGCTTCCAACAATATCATTATGTTTTTTTATACCAATAATCTAACGTAGTATTTCTTAAAGGAGGTTTTTTTTTAGGTTTTCGTGATTTCCACTTTTTCAATCTACTTTCAGGTAAATAAGGATGCTGAACAAGCGTATATTCAGCATACCGTTCATCGTCATTTATCATTACTAACACATTTCCAAAATGAGAAAGAATTTTTCCACCCTTTGGCCTGAAAAGAGAATATTCATTTAACGGAGCTGTTATAATAATTAATGGCTTTGTTTTCCAGAGTATTTTCTTAATCCCATCTATCGCTCTTAGGAGATCTTCAAAAGTTTGTTTTTCATAGCTTTCAAACAAAGTCGTAATGCCTGAGATTAGGACTACTTTCACATCTTCAAGTGTAGAAAGTCTATTCTCCAAAAGTTCCACCATCTGATCCCACGTAAATGCACGAGCAATAAATATGTTTTCTAAAACTCTGTGAGGAGATAATCTTTGTGAAACTGCAAATTTACTTATATCATAGGGATTAAATCGATTATTTCCATCAATAAATGCGATCCTGACACCCTCTCCTAACCCCCCATTGCTAAAGGCTTTTTGAGCAATAACAGACGTTGTTAATAAAATATTGGTTGTTACACTTTTATCCCCATAGAGTAAATATACTAAATCTCGATGGAAACCACCAGAAAGCAACTCGTCTAACGTCTTATCTCCGCTTGAAATGGGTGGAAAACCATTATTCCGTTTGTAGACTGATAATCCTGAGCCAAATGTCATCATATATAGAAACGATTCTTCAAAATAAAACAGAAAATACACCGACAATTTTCTGAAATCTTCGCAGTTACTCCTTAATATAGCAAAGCCATTTCTTTTTTTGAAATAAAAAGTACTTTTAAAAGTAAAATCATTTCATGGACAGAGAGGGGTGATAAAAAGTAAAATTAAAATACCGAAAAATCAATGATAAAGTTTTTTAATAAAATATAGCTTATTTATTATCACAATTCGATTTTGAATTGTAATTTCATCAAAAAATATGTGTAATTAATATGTCAAATCCTAAAGAAATTTACGAAAGTCGCTTCTGGAAGGCTGCTTGGGATCCTGAATTAGACGATATTGACCCGAAAGAGTTTGATATTACTTATCCCGATATGATAAGAGAAATATTCGAAAAGTTTTCCGATAAAATGGCACTTGCTTATCAGGGACTAGAGATCAGTTTTGCTGAGGTAGATAGGTATTCAAATCAATTTGCTAACATGCTGATTGAAAATGGATTTAAGAAAGGGGATGTAGTAGGAATAAATTTGCCAAATACTCCAGAGTACGTATATTCACTATTAGGTACACTTAAAGCTGGATGTATAGTGTCTGGTGTAAGTCCTCTTATGTCAGATGTCCAAATGCATTATCAATTAGACGATCTTGGAAAAGGTGGTAAAAGTGTTGCTTTAGTTACCCTGGATGCGATTTTTCAACATAGATTGACTAATATTGCTGATAAGCTCCCCCAACTTAAAGTTGTAGTGGCAACAAGCGTAATTGGTTCATTTCCAAAAGAGCAACAAGAAAAGATTAAGGCTGTTACAGAAATCCCTTCTGGCGAAGTTACTCCATTGGAAGGCAAAGTTGTGTATAATTTCCAAGATGATATTTTGGCAAAATTCTCTGCTGATTTGCCAAAAGTTGATATTTCACCCGATGATATTGGTTGGATTCAATACACAGGTGGGACAACTGGACCTCCAAAAGGCGCAATGCTAAGTCATAGAAATTGTGTATCAAATATAAAAGCGATTATTGCCTGGCTTCAGTGGGAACAAGGAAAAGGAGTATTACTGTCAGGATTTCCGATATTTCATATTGCTGGCTTAACTGTGTGTGAAGGCGCTCTTTCCAATGGGATGGCTCAAATTCTAATTGCTAATCCACGTGATGCATTACATATCTGTAATGAAATGAAGAAATACAACCCCACCATGCTAGTAAATGTCCCCTCATTGTATCAAATTTTAATCAATTTTCGCAAGTTTAAAAGATTAGATCATTCAAATTTAAGATTGTGTATTTCCGCAGCCTCTCCATTTCCAAAAGAATCTCAGGAAGCTTTAGAAAGTATAGTAGGTGAAGGTAAATTATTAGAACTTTACGGAATGACTGAGCTGTCACCAGTTGTGACCATGAATCCTTCCATTGGTAAGAAAAAATTGGGTTCAATAGGAGTTCCATTTTTAAATGTTGATTTGAAAATCGTTGACCCTGACACCAATGAAATAGTTCCATTAGGAGAACCAGGAGAAATTTGTGTGAAAGGTCCTTTGGTTATGCAAGGCTATTATAATAAACCAGAGGAAACAGCTAAAGCTATAGATAAAGATGGTTATATGCATACTGGCGATGTTGGACTAATGGAGGAAGATGGTTATATCCGGATTGTTGATCGTACGAAAGATATGATCATAGTAGGAGGATATAAAGTCTTTTCAGCAAAGGTGGAAGATAGTTTAACAAAACATCCTGCGGTTGGAATGGTTGCTTTAATAGGAGTCCCAAATCCCGAGAGACCTGGATCTGAAATTGTAAAAGCGTTTATACAAATTAACCCTGATTTTGAATTTGATGGCAATACAGAAGCATTAAAAGAAGATATACTCAAATTTTCTAAAGAGAATTTAGCGCCATATGAAGTTCCTAAGTTAATTGAATTTTCAGAAGAGCTCCCACTCACAACAGTTGGGAAGATTGATAAAAAGCTTTTAAGATCTGATTAATTTATTTAACAAATTTATTAATTACTTATTTTTTTCTTATTTTTTTTATTTCTTCAAGCTAGATTCTGCGTTCAAGTATTTTTTTATGTAAAACTTGAAAATCTTTTTCTGGCACTTTTTCTTCTATGTCTTCTCGTAAAACAATTCTAATTGCATCATTAGGACATCTCTGCATACAAACACCACATCCAATACACCAGTTTCTATCAACAACAACAATGTCTCTCTCTAAAGTAAGGGCATCAGCTGGGCAAATATCAATGCAATTTCCACAACCCACACAATTATCGTTTAATGTTTCTCGAATGAAGTAAGTAGCAATAATTTCATCACGAGGTATCAATCTTCGTCTAATTCGTCCTAAATTCCAGCAAGAACATCCACAACAATTACAATTCTGCTGTACATTATCAATAGAATTATCTGTAAAATGAACTAGTCCTGCTTCCGAAGCTTTTCTACTTATGTCTAATGCTTCATCTACGCTTACCTCTCTTGCGAAACCTTTTTCGATAATAAAGCGTGCTAAATCATTAAATTTCATGCAGACCTCTAAGGGATGAGAGCATCCTTTACCGATTAGTTTAGTTGACTGGCGACATATACAGTGTGCTACAGCTATAATTTTTGCTTCTTTTATAATTTCTTTCATAACTTGATATGGAAGGATCGCCTGTATTTCCGGTTGGATTGTTTCATCTACGGGAACGAACCTAAAGGGAATGGGATCTGTGCTATATGTTTCCTTTGTTACTTCTGTATTATAATACTTAAGCACCTGTCTTGCCATATCTCTTGAATGAGGCGTATCTTCACCTTTCCAGAAAAAAACTTGAGGAAACCCGAATCCCGCTTGTTGTAAAGCATAATTTGTATTTCCTGTAGGCTCATCTCTATAAGAAAACAATAAACCTCTATTTGTAAGGTTTTCAAGGCTAATCTTCAATTGATCCATTGGAATTTTAACAGTCTTAGAAATTTCCTCTACAGAAATCCCTTGAAACGGTATAACTTTTGAAGGTATAGAAAGAATAACTTTAGCTTCTTCTTCACTTAAGTTTGATTTTAAAATTTTTAGTAAATCTTCTCTTGGTGGGCACATCATTGCCATTGATGATAAATGAATCATCAATTTTTCATAAGTATCTTGGTTTATCATAATAAATCATTCTTTAATTCTATTAATGAATGAAAAAAAGAATTGTTTAATGCATTCTTAAGACTTATAATAATTTAATAATTATGCAAAGTGGTTTATAGTAAGAAGAGAAAGAATTATATTAGCTTCTTTTTCACTTCTTCTACACTTAAGGTTGATTTTAAAATAAGTAATTCCTCTCATGGTGGACGGATCATTGCCATTGATGATAAATGGCTCAATAATTACTTTTAATTTTACTTTCTACAAGGGCAACTACTTTTGGAAAAACATCTCCAATTTTATCATGAATCACCACTTCTGCCATTGAATCCATATCAGTCTCTTGAATATTAATTATAGCTAGCTTTGAGCCCATTGAAATTGCTTTTCTAGGATACCAGGCTACAGGAAAAACCAGAAGCGATGAACCAAGTACAATCAACAAATCACATCCTTTTATCATATCATCTGCGTCTGCTAAAACTTTCGATTCTAAGGGTTCTCCAAAAAAGATAGCATTGGGTTTTAGCATTCCTCTACAGTTTTCACATGAGGGCACCATTCCTATCAGAACTTGATTGACCATGGTGGTTATTGGAAAGATTTTTCCGCATGTTAAGCATTTGGCTTCCATCACATTTCCATGAAATTCTATAATATTCGTTGTCTTTGCTTTATGGTGAATCCTATCAATGTTTTGAGTAAGTACTCCCTTTAATTTACCCATTCTTTGAAGTTTAGTTAAAGCCTTATGCCCTTTATTTGGTCTTGCTCTAAAAATTGCTTTACCAGTTTCTAGCATGAATTCTAAATTCTTAGCGGGATGAGCTATATACGCGTTAATGGATGCAAATTCATAGGGATCTACTTTTTCCCATAAACCTGTTCCTGGACTCCTAAAATCAGCTATACCGCTCTCAGTTGACATCCCTGCACCGGTTAAAGCAACTATATTCTTAGAGTCGAGGATTAATTGTGCAAGAATCTCGATTTTTTCTTCTAGGCTACTCATTTATATAATACTCCCAATAAATTAGTAAAAACCAAATTGATAACAAATATTTTTATAAAACTTATATAATAAAGACTAAGTCTATTTATAAATATTCAGAAGATTAACTAGATACATGTTTTAGTTAACCTCAATCGAAAAAATAAAAATTTAATATGATTATTTTTATTTATCAAATATATTATAATAATACTCAATTATTTTCATTCACTAATTAAAAAAATTCAGAATTTTTAATTAAACGGATAGAAACATGGATTGAGTTAATTACTATAACCAAAATGGTGAATTGAGGGATTTCAACTAAATCTTTTATCTTTAAGGTGGTCGTAGTCGGAGACGGGGGCGTTGGAAAGACTTCTATGGTTCTTCGCTACTGTGAAAATACGTTCAAAGAAAACTATATCATGACCATCGGTAGTAATTTTTCTACTAAACAAGTTGATTTAGAGGAATATCCTAATTTTATTGTTAAGCTACAACTCTGGGATTTAGCTGGTCAGAAACATTTCAGCTTTGTAAGGCCACCCTTCTACCGCGGAGCCTCAGGAATTTTATATGTTTTTGACTTAACTCGAAGAAGTTCCTTCTCCAATTTAATAAGTTGGAAAAATGAAGTAGAAAAAGTAATAGGGGAAAGTAAACCATGCGTTTTGGTTGGTAATAAACTGGATCGTGCAAATGGAGGAACCCGTGAAGTAAGCACATCAGAGGGGGAGGCATTGAAAAATGAAATGGGGAGTTTATCCTATTATGAAGGCAGTGCGAAAGATGGAACTTCAATAGAGGAAATTTTCACAAATATTACATTAGCAATTCTCAAGAATACTCAAAAGATCTAGGTTTTTATGTAATATAAACTAATATTTGTCAAAAATTACCTATTAGAACTGAACCTTTTATTTTCTAGGAACAAAATATAAATTTAATTATTTATTTTAAACGATTAATACTCAAATATTATTATTATTTTAAAAATTATAGAATCTTATCAAATTTTATCCAGAATTTAAAATAGGTTGATTATATTATGTTTGGTGGCGGGCAGCGTATGTATGATAGGGCACTAACGGTTTTCAAAAATCTCTTCGATTTTTGAACGGAATTTAGCCCTGAAGGACGCCTATTTCAAGTCGAATACGCATTAGAAGCAGTAAGAAGGGGGACATTAGTGGTAGCAATAAAATCAAAAGAAGATGTCTGTATTGCAGCTCAAATAAAAATCCCTTCCGTGTTAATGGATGCAGATTCGATTGACAAGATTTTTCAAATAGATGAGCATATTGGAGTAGCAATATCAGGATTACACGCGGATTCAAGAGCGCTTATTAATTACGCTCGGGTTCAAGCCCAATCATTTAGATTGACATACGATGAACCTGTAAGGCTAAATATGCTAGCTAAAACAATTGCCGATTTAAAGCAAATGTATAGCCAATATGGAGGAATAAGACCATTTGGTTGTGCATTATTTTTCATAGGGATTGATGCTGGTGGGACTCAAATTTTTACGACATCTCCTAGCGGAATATATCGTTCTTTCAAAGCTTATGCTTTAGGGAGCGGTGAAGCGAGTGCAAGAGAGTATCTAACAGAACATTATAAGGAGGATATGACCTTTGAAGAGATTGTTATTTTAGCCTTAAAGACCTTAAAAGAATCAATTGATGAAGAAGCTACAAAAGAGACTATTAGACTAGCGTGGATAAAAGGAGAAAATAAAATATTCCATATGTGTAATAAGGAAGAAGTAAATGAATTTTTACAAAAAGCAGTATAAATTTCTTTTTTTAAAATAGTTATAAAAGATTTTATTTTTAAAATCTATATTATAGTATAGTGGATCATATCACAAATTTTACTTCTAAGTAATAAAAGTAGGGAATGATTATGGGTAAAAAGAAGAAGATTAGAGAGGAGTTTGAGGAGATTTTCAAGCAGGGAGACGAAGATGCTATTAAAAAAATGCTGGAGAAGTATCCTTGGTTACTTAGTGAGATGGAAACAACTATGGATGAGGGGATGGAAGAACAGAACCAAATTATTGCAGCTTTAGGTGTGATGGAGGATGAACGTGGAGGTCCTGTTCCTATAGATGAGGTTATATTTAGTTTAAGAACAGATTTTAACAATAAAAAAGAAGAATCTGAAGTACTTGATATATTGAAACATGTGGAAACCCTAAATTTAGTAAAAAGGAAGTCAAATGGATGGGTTCTAACAAGCGAGGGGGGAAAAGTTTGTGATGATTTCCTAAATAAAAACTTAGAAAAGTTTGATTTGCAATAAGAAAAATTTAATGTTTGAGATAGGAATTTTTTATTATAACGAAAATATTATTCTGTAGTTAGATAGCAATTTTAATATTATTGATTTATTCCTAATTCCCTTTAAAGATGGATGGATTTTATGAATGAAAAAAAGGATGAAGAATTAGAGAAAGATTTTGATGATAAGGAAATAGACTTAACTAAAGATGCATTTTTTTCTGATCTAATGAGTATGGAGGAAGAAATCGCTTCTGAGGCTTACGAATTAGTTGAGCATGCTTTGAATCTAATAGAAACGAAATATTACGATGATGGAATTGAGATTCTTCGTCAAGCAATAGGATTATATACTCAAATTAATCGAGAAGATGAAATTAAGGCGATAAATGAAAAAATTGCTGATGTTTACATACTCAAAGAACAAGAATTTAGAAAAAGTGAAATTGTACCATTAAAAGGAATAGAAGTAGTAGAGAAAGAACAAGAAATTATTTATAGTAAGCCTGATCTTGAAGAACCGAAAGTTGAATTGTTAAATAAAGCAAAAGAATTAATATTTGAAGCAGAGCAACTTATTAATAGTCAAAAATTTGAAGAAGCTCTTGGTAAATATGATGAAGCTGTGAATTTCTATGAAAAGATGAATCAAATCGATGAAATAGATAGAATCTATGAATTAATTGAAGAATGCTATAATAAGAAAGCTGAATTCTTAAGAAGTGTTAAAAAAGAGAGACCTCTTGAAGAAGTTAAAGTTGAATTAGAGCAAGAAGACTTGTTATCTGCAGAAAAACTAAAAGAAGAGAAATTGCAAAAATTTCTATTATCTAAAAAGCGGGAGGAAGAAATTTCATCTAAAGCTTACGATTTATTAGGTCAAGCAGCAGAATTGACAAAAACTTTTCAATATGATAAGGCATTAGAATTATATAAAGAAGGTATTGCATTATTTCAAGAATTAAATTGGACTTATGAGATCCAAAAAATTGAGGATACAATTAATCAATTAGAAAAGGAAAAAGACGAGCATTTAAAAGAACTCGAAAAACAAAGAATAGAGAAAGAGAAAGAAATGGAAGTACAGATGCAACAAGCAATATTAATCGAACAAATTTCAAAAGAGGAACAAATAGAAAAAAGCGCTAAATTGGAAAAGCTAAAAGAGATAGAAATGCTAAAATTGGAAGAAGACTTTTTTAAAGCCCAAATTGCGAAGATGGCTAATGAAGCAGAGAAAAAAGCAAGGAACTATGAAATTTCTATGAAGAAATCAATAAAAGAGGGAAAACCAATAGAAAATTGTATATACCCAGAAGTTATTGATACTTACAATAACATTAAGAAACTTTTGATTAAAAAAGGGTGGAATAAAGAAGCAATCATTTATGATAATACAATAAATATATATCAACAAAAATTGGAACAAGATAAAAAAATAAGGCAGATTGAAGCTGAGAAACTACTAAAACAACAAGAAGCTGAAGAAGCTCTCAAAGCTAAAATAGAGCAAATAAAAGTTCCAATAGATGAAGAACAACTAAAATTAACTGAAGAACAGAAAAGAAAAGAAAATGAACTCCAAATATTACGCAAAAATTTAGAAGATATGACCGCTAGAGCTGAAAGGTTAGCGCGAGAATATGAAGTAGCCTTAAGAAAAGGAAGGTTTGAGTTAAAATGTCCCTATCCTGAAATAATTAATATTTATGAGAATGCTAACCAGATGGCAATTGAAAAAGGATTAGAGGAAGATATTGTAATTTTTACCAGTCAAATTCAAGCATATTCAGTAAAACTGGAAAAAGATATGAAACTAAGACAAATTGAAGAAGAAAAAGCAATAAAGCAAAAAGAAGCTGAAGAATTGTTAAAAATTCAAAAGGAAGAGAAAAAACTGGGTTTAGATCTCGAAAAATTAAAAGAGATTGAGGCAGAGAAAATAAAGGAAGAAGAAGATGAGCTTAATAAATTAATTGAAGGGATGACAAATAGGGCTGAAAAAATGGCTCGTGAATATGATTTAGCATTAAAAAAAGCTATAAGAAAAGGTAAATTGGTAGAAAATCCTCCATTTGATGAGATCATTAAAATTTATGATAGAGCAAGACAGATGGCACTCTCTAAGGGAAAAGATCAAGAAGTGAAGATATTTCTGAATCAAATACGCGTTTATACTGAAAAAAAAGAAAAAGACAATAAGTTGAGGGAGGTTGAAGCACAAAAAATTCAAAAACAAAAAGAAATTGAAGAGTTGTATAAATTAGGAAAGAAAGCGAAGATTGAGAAAGAAAAATTAGAAGACATTAAAAGAAAGAAGGAAGAAGAAGATTTTGAAAATTATATTATCGAAAAAGTTAATCATGCAGAAAAATTAGTCCGGGACTATGAAATAGCAATGAGAAAGGCTCTAAGGGAAGGAGAAACTTTACAAAGGAGTCCATATTCAGAAGTTATTAAAACTTATGAGCAATTATATGAGCAGGTTCTTGCTAAAGGTTGGAAAGATCAAGCACAAATTTATAGTAATCAAGTAAAAATATATCAAGATAAATTAGAAAAACATAAGAAATTGCTTGAAGTTGAGGCTCAGAAAGCTGACGAGCAAGAAGACGTAAAGGAGTTGCAAAGAACAAGAAAAAAAACAGGATTGAATGAAGGAACATCAAGAGTTATTGAAAAGAAGAAGGAAATAGAAGAATTTGAGTTATTAATTACTGAAATGATGAATGATGCAGAGAGACTAGAAAGAGAATACGAATCAAAATTGAAAAAAGCTATCAAAAAAGGTAAGATAATTGAAGTAACTCCTTATCCAAAAATCATTGAAATTTATAATGAAATACGGGAAAAAGTGAAAGGAAAGGGATGGACAGATCAAGTAAAAATGTATACTGATCAAATTAAATTATATCAAGAAAAACTAGAAAAACATAAGAAGATGCTTGAAGTAGAGGCTCAAAAAGCCCTACGACAGAAAGAAATAGAAGAGATGCACAAACTTGGAAAAAAGGAGAAAATAGATGAGAGAAGTTTAAAAAGTATTGAAATAGAAAAAGAAAATGAAGAATTTGGACTAATAATCACAGATATGATAAATAAAGCAGAGAGATTGGAAAGAGAATATGAATCAAAAATGAAAAAAGCCATTAAAAAGGGGAAGATAGTTGAGACAACACCATATTTAGAAATTATTGATATTTATAAGGAAATACGGGAAAAATTGAAAGAAAAAGGATGGACAGATCAAGTGATAATATATACTAATCAAATTAAATTATATCAAGAAAAACTAGAAAAACATAAGAAGATGCTTAAAGTAGAGGCTCAAAAAGCCCTACGACAAAAAGAAATTGAGGAAATGCACAAACTTGGAAAAAAGGAGAAATTGGATGAAAAAAGTTTAAAAAGTATTGAAATAAAAAAAGAAGATGAAGAATTTGAACTATTAATCACAGAAATGATAAATGATGCAGAGAGATTGGAGAGAGAATACGAATCAAAATTGAAGAAAGCCATTAAAAAGGGAAAGATAATTGAGACAACTCCTTATTTAGAAATTATTGATATTTATAAGGAAATAAAAGAAAAAGTGAAAGAAAAGGGCTGGATAGATCAAGTAAAAATGTATACTGATCAAATCAAATTATATCAAGAGAAACTAGAAAAACACGAGAAGATACTTGAAGTAGAAGCTCAAAAAGCCCGACGACAAAAAGAAATAGAAGAAATGCATAAAGCTGGTAAAAAGGAATTTCAACCAGTTAAGCCTGAAAAAATAAAGGAAATTGAACAAGAAGCTAAAGAAGAAGATATTTTACTAGATAATGCTATGAATTTAATTGATGAAGCAGAGAAATTGGTTAAAAAATATGAGTTAAGTATCAAAAAAGATATTTTATTGCTTGAAAGTCCTTATGAAATAGCAATTTCTAATTATGAAGAAGCACATAAAATATTTCAAAATATTGGTTGGGATGATGAAGCTAAAAATTTAATAAAAACAATTAAATTTTATAAAGAAAAAAAAGAAAAGGATGAAAAATTAAGAGTTTTAGAAAAGAACAAACTAGAAGAGTCAGAATTAGAGGTAGTTTCAGTAGAAACAGAATCAGAAAAAGAAATACTTGAAAGACGGCAAAGAATATTAAAATTTGAACAGCAGAAAAAACAAGTTGATCAAATTGCAGCAGAAATATTTAATATGATTCAAGAAGCTGAAAGAATTGCACAAGAATATGAATTAAAAATAAAAGCAGGAGTTTTTGATTATGAGGCCCCATATGGTAAAGTTATTGAAATTTACCGTGAAGCAAGGAAAAGATTTGAAAAAATTGGCTGGAAAGAGGAATCCATAAAATTAATTGATACAATAAAATATTATAAAGAGAAATTAGAGCAAGATGAAAAGATTCGCGCAATTGAAGCAGAAAAGATTAAAAAACGAGAAGAAGAGCTATTAATTCAGCAAAGAATGCTTAAGATCGCACGAGAAGAACAAGAAAGATTAGTAAAAGAAAGAGAAGAATCCTTATTAATAAGAAAACAGCGTGTGGCTCAATTTGAGACTCAAAAGGATAAAGCATTTCGGTTAATGGATCAAGCTAAACGCGAGTTGAGACAAAATAACTTCAATAAGGCAATTGAATTTTATAAAGAAAGTGAACAAATATTTTTAGATATGAAATGGGATGAAGGAATAATAATGGTTCAAGATTCTATTGGAATGATCAATAATAAGAAAAAAGAATTTGAACTTGAACAGCAAGCTATTGAAGAGAGAAGACGTGAAAAATTATTACTAGAAGAGAAATTTGAAGAAAAATTAGCAGAGGCAGATGCAATAAGAAAAATTCAAAAAGAAGAAAAAAGAAAAGAAATATTAAGGATTCAACGGGAGAAAGAACAAGAAAAAGAGGTTTCAGAAGAAGCATATGAGCTTTTAGAAGAGGGTACGGCATTTATGGAACGTAATAAATTTGATGATGCATATCAGAAATATATTTCTGCTAGAGACTTATTTGAGAAAATATCTTGGGAACGTGAAGTCTCACGAATAAATAATGAATTATTATTTAAACTAAAGCGA
>Ga0209427_10002077_pt1 | contig 23438 bp, 19 predicted proteins | sample DeeMarSWOR136_30_FD_187465 | JGI IMG/M metagenome (GOLD analysis project Ga0209427, IMG submission 187465) | Marine sediment microbial communities from White Oak River estuary, North Carolina - WOR-1-36_30 (SPAdes) (version 2) | ecosystem: Environmental > Aquatic > Marine > Intertidal zone >...
CAGACTAGAATATTGCTGCTTCGTACACCAACTGCCAGGCTCTTGGGGACGAATCAGTGTATGAAAGTCGCTGCCTGAATCCGGCGATATGCGAGTGCTCTGCAACAGAGTGATCAGCACGGGCGGAAGACGTTGTTGAGCTGCTCATAGTGCGTCGGACGGGTGGAACCAGACGAACGAGGAAACGCGGCGATCGCGTCGAGCAAGCCCAGCATGGCGGTCATGGTGGGTCCAGATAGCACTGTGCGCTCAGGCTTGTCGCCGCCATCGGCACGCAGCCACTGATCGTAGTTCTCACAGGAGCCATCGCTATAGCGGAATATGTAGCCTTCCATGCCGCAAATGAGCACTGCCAGACTCATTGGCTCCACAGAATAGGGACAGATGGCAAACAGAATGCGGGTGAAGCGTTCTTCTTGCAGAGCCGGCAACAGGATGTCGTCGGCAATGTCCAGGGCCGAGGTCAGCACGGCAAAACTGGCTCCCGCCTGGAGCGCTGCTCGTCCGAGGATGCGGATCGAGCAGCCAGCGCAGGCCGGCGGAAACGGCGTCTCGGCGTCGCTGTTCAGTGTGACGCGCGAGAGGTAGAGACAGTTGTGGTTGAAACGCCCGGCGGGGCAGTCGTAGAGGCTGCCAGCGCCGCGGAGGGGTTTCTGACAGAAGCCCGTACCCACCAACAGCCGTTCCCTCGCGGCGGCAGCACCCTTGACAAACCCTTCCTCGCCGGCGCGCAACAGGCAGCACTGATCGGCTCGATGCTGTCCTAGCAGCCTTCCATAGGTCAGCATGCCTCGCAGTGCCCCGAGCGGGTGACGCAACGCGACGTCCACCAAGAAGCGACGACCATAGGGCTGGGCAAGGCTGCGCAGGGAGAACGCGAGCAGGGCCGTAATATGAGTTGTCTGGGCACGATTCGCGTGAGTCATCGGACGGCCATATTCTACCACATCGGGCACAAGGGACAATGGGCTCCATACTGTGGCTAGCAGAGATCACCCCAAAGGACGGCGCCAAGGTTGGCGGCAAGGCGCTGAACCTCGCCGAGGTCGCCCGCGCTGGCTTGCCTGTGCCATCCGGGTTCTGCATCACCACGACAGCCTATGAGAGATTCCTGACCGCAAACCGACTTGAAGCGGTTATCCGATCCTTGCCCTCCCTGCCAGCGGATGAGGCGCGGGAAGGCACTCTGCAGCTGCAACAGGCGATACGCGCCGGCCAGATCGGCTCACAGACGCGGGACGAGATCCTGCGCGCCTACCGACAATTGGCTGGCAGTGATTTGAACGCTTGTGTGCCAGTGGCTGTACGCTCGTCCGCCACTGCCGAGGATCTGCCGACAGCATCTTTCGCGGGCCAACACAGCACGCAGCTCAATGTACGGGACGAACAGCACCTTCTATCAGCCATCCTTGAGTGTTGGGCCTCCCTGTGGTCCCCTGGAGCGATCGCCTACCGAAGGCGCCACGGCCCTGCGCAGCGCTTGCCACTTGTCGGTGTTGTGGTGCAGCTCATGGTGGATGCCGAGGCAGCAGGCGTCGCCTTCTCGATTGATCCCATCCACGGCGAGGAGAAGGTGCTCATCGAGGCAACCTGGGGGCTGGGCGAGACGGTGGTGTGCGGCGATGGAGGCCTCGATCGCTACTCTGTGGACCGCAACACGTGTGTTGAGGTCGAACCACCCTCCATTGGACAGAAGGTGCGCAAGAGAGTGCTCTCCACCAAAGGCGGTGTGTTGCAGATTGAGGTGCCTGTAGAGATGCAGGATGCCCGGGCGCTGACCCACAAGCAGGTGACCGAGGTGGCAGAAGCCACGCTTGCCCTGGAGCAGCATTTCGCCTGCCCCCAGGATGTGGAGTGGGCGCTTGCCGGGGGACAACTGTCGATCCTGCAGTCACGGCCCATCACTGCAACCGGCCGCACCTTTTTCACTGACCTTCTCCCTGGAGACAACACTATCTGGACGTCCGGGTTCCTCAATGAACGCTTCCCCTTGCCAGTCTCGCCGCTAGGTTGGTCGGTGATCCAGGAACTCTTGGAGGAACTCGCCTTTCGCGCCCCACTACGTTATCTGGGGCTAGAAGGCGTGGACCGGCTTCGCATCACCAGACTGTACCGCGGTCACCCCTACGTGAACATGTTCGTATTCCAGACCCTGTACAAGGTGTTCCCGGACTCTTTGCTGCCCGAGGATGCGTACCGCTACTTCCCGGACGGGAGGATCGAGCTTCGCCGCTCAGTGGACTATCCCCGTTCGGCGCTTGACCCACGGTTCTTGCTGTCCATGATCTGGCACTTTATGCGGGAGCCGAAGGTGTGGTCGCCGTGGCACAATGATCAGATATGGGCTGCTTTCACTGTGCGTCACGATACGCGCAGCCAGCAACTGGCCGCCAAAGTGCATGGTCTGTCGCAGGCTGACACCAGGATCGAGCAACTCTGGGCGGCCATCCACGAGGCGCAGCAATGGAATGCCAAGTTGCTGGCGCTGCACCGTTGGAGCCTGACGCACGCTGATCTGACCTATTCTCTGCTACGCCGTCTGGTTCGGGCCTGGTCCGAGCATCAAGACCCGGCAGGCCTGTGTGCCCGCCTAGTGACCGGTCTCCCCAACAAGTCCCTGCAGATGGACGACGCGCTGCGCGACCTGGCACAGATCGAGGACAGCGCAGCCCTGTCCACGGCGCTGGAGGCGTTCCTGATCCGCTACGGCCACCGCTCTTTCCATCTGGACATCTACCACCCATCCTTTGCCGATCACCCTGAGCAGGTCCTTGCTGTGCTGAAGCAGTTGAGAAACGAGCCCCAGCGAGGAGTGGAACAGCGCACAACAGACCGGAGAATGGCTGTGCAGTCCATGCACCAGTCGCTCGGCAGGGGCCCGCTGGGGTGGCTGAAGCGCGCGCTGGTCGACCACGTGATGCGTCTAAGCCAGCGCTATGTGCCTTTGCGAGAGGAACAGCGCTTCTACTGGCAGCGAATGCTGGCCATCATGCGCAAGCTGTTTCTGTTGTTGGGCAAGCAAATGGAGGCAGCTGGAGTGGTCCCCCATGCCGAACATGTGTTCTTCCTGACGAAGGCGGAGATCGAGGCATACGTGCAGGACGAGGCGAGCGGCGAGGAGTATGCTGTGTTAGCCGAGACTCGGCAGCGACAGTTTGCGCGCCTGTGCCAGGAATTCGAAGCGGCACCACAGTGGACGTACCCGCCTTTCCTGCGCGGGAATCGGCCGCTGGAGCTGGCAGCGGTCGAGGGGACCAGGCAGTTCAGCGGACGCGCCGTGAGCCCTGGCCTGGGACAAGGACGGGCCGTCGTGCTCTTCTCGCCTGCGGAGCTGCACAAGGTCCAGGCCGGAGACGTACTGGTCACGCGCAGCATCGATCCTGGGTGGACGCCTGTCTTTGGCCTGCTGCAGGCACTGGTCATGGAGTGCGGCGGGCAGCTCTCGCATGGCGCTGTGGTTGCCCGAGAGTATGGACTTCCGGCAGTGGTTGGCATCGCGGGGATTACCGAGCTGCTGCACGATGGTGACACGGTGATAGTGGATGCGCAGAACGGGGTGGTGATCAAGGTTGCCGGAGAATAGACCCGCCGAGATGCCCGTAGCGCCGCCTCTCCGGGGCGCTTCTGCCGGGCTCTCGTTCGACACCACGGCCTGCTTGCGCTATAATGGCACTTGAGAGAGCGAATGGAGAGAGCGGAGCTTGACACCGATCCTTACCGCGAACGCCGTGGATTTCGTCAGTCACAGCACAGAGCAGACCCAGCGCCTTGGCGAGCGGCTTGGGAACCTGCTAGAGTCCGGCGACGTTGTATGCCTGGAGGGTGCGCTTGGAGCAGGCAAGACCTGTCTGACACAAGGCATTGGACGGGGCCTGGGCGTCCGCGCCAGAATAACCAGCCCGACCTTCATCATCGTGCATGAGCACCCAGTGCCCGATCGGGCATTCAAGCTCTACCACATAGACCTCTATCGTATAGAGACCTCGGCCGAGGCCTGCGCTACCGGGCTGGAGGAGTATTTCTACGGAGACGGCGTGTGCGTCATCGAGTGGGCTGAGCGGGTTGTGGACATCCTACCCCAGCACAGGTTGTGGATCACGATGCGTTATGTCGACCCAACGAAGCGTGGGCTTGTGTTCGAAGCTCATGGCGAACGCTACGCAGACCTGGTGCGGCGCTTTGCCCAGGAGGCATTTGGCGTCTAGCCGCAGTTGGCAGGTGTGCAATGGCAACTGGCATCTCGGGCTGGATGTCCCCTACCACGGGCTGCGCCCTTGACCCGCCGAGGAGCAGAACCTTGTTGTTGGCAATTGACACGGCGACGCGCTTCGCAGGCATCGCACTGTACGACCGGAATGGCTTGCTCGTCGAACAGATGTGGCGCACCAGAGACAACCACACGGTGGAACTGATGCCCTACATCGTGCATGCGTGTGAACAGCAGCAGTTGGTTCCTGGGGCATTGCAGGCGATTGGCGTCTCGCTGGGACCTGGCTCGTTTACCGGTGTGCGTGTGGGTCTCAGCGTGGCCAAGGGTCTGGCCATGGCATTGAATATCCCCCTGCTTGGCGTGCCGACCCTCGACGCCGCAGCCTATGCCCACTCGCGGGAAACACTGCCGGTCCGCAGTGTGTTGCCGGCGGGTCGGGGCAGATGGTGCAGTGCCCTCTATCAGACCATCGGTGGCAAGTGGCAACGCCTCAGCGACTACTCACTGATCGACAGCGATGAGTTGGCCACGTCTTTGACCGAGCCGACGCTCATATGTGGCGAAGTTGACACCAATCTGGCTGAGGACCTGCGCGAATCCAACCCAGAGAACGCAATCGTTGCCGGCCCAGCGCTGAGGGCTCGTCGCCCCGGATTCGTGGCGGAACTGGCCTGGGAGCGCTTTGTGTCCGGGGGACGCGACGACTTGACCTCGTTGGCCCCAATCTACCTACAGGCGGCCTGAAGCAGGCATCGTCATGGTCCTTCACGAGATCCCGTATACCGTGGAACCGATGAGGGTTGCGGACGTGCCTGCGGTTGCTGCTCTGGAGAGAATGGTATTCCCTGTACCCTGGCCAGCGCGCGCTTTCGAGTACGAACTGCGGCACAACCCGATGTCCCACTTTGTGGTCGTCCGCCCACGTCGCAGCGACCCGATCCAGAACCGCCCCAGCCACCAACCGGCAGATGCTGGACCGCCACAGGGATTGCCGTCTCCGTCCATCCTTGGCTACGGTGGTTTCTGGTTCATTGTCGATGAGGCACACGTCTGCACCCTGGCAGTACATCCCGACTGGCGAGGCCGGGGGCTGGGAGAACTGCTGCTCGTCGACCTGATCGACCGAGCCACACAAATCGGTGCAGAGTTTGTGACCCTGGAAGTGCGTGCTTCGAACAGCACGGCGCAGACCATGTATCGAAAGTATGGTTTGGCGCAAACAGGCTTGCGCAAGGGATACTACTCGGACAACCGCGAAGATGCTATCATCATGACTACGGATCCAATTTCGTCAGCCGGCTTTCAGCGACGCCTGCAAGAGCTCAAGGCCTCCTTGTGGGCCAAGTTGAGCTCGCAGAAAGTTGCGGCTGCCTCCGAAGACAACGAATCACGTAGCCATGGCGGAACGCAGATAGCCGCGTGATGCTGCATTCGGACACCCGGGCAGGCCCGCAGGAGCGGTGCTCTGAGCAGTTGACTTTGCCAACGGGTGGATGTTAGAATTGTAGCTGTCCGCGTCTGGAGTGGCGAGAAATCCGCTCCGGAGACAGGACTAGCCCCCGTGCACTGCGCGGGTCCAGCAACTGCGCAACGCAGGCTGCCACTACGGGAGATTGGCCAATGCAACGCACGAGGAACTGGATCTTGCACGTTGTCACCGTGGTCATGGACGCTGCGATGATCGCGGCAGCCTTCTATGCTGGCTACTCGCTGCGCCGCATCACGGCATATCCACGGCCCCTCAATCCGCGCCCGTACCGCTACTATGCCGGGATGATGGTGATCGACGTGGCAACCATCCTGGGCACCTTTTTCCTCTACCGACTGTATCAGTTCGGACGCGGCTTTTCGCGCATAGACAAGTTCTACTCGATCGCTGCTGCTGTCTCATTCGGCACGGTGGCATCCGTCGGCCTGACCTCCTTTATATACAAGAACGAGCTGGACTATCCGCGGGCCATGGTCATCTATGCCTGGATTCTCGGCATCTTGTTCGTGGCAATGGGGCGTGTGCTGACTGACTACTTACATACCCGCTACCGCGTCGCTCATCCCACCCGGGTGCTGATCGTCGGTGGAGGCGATGTGGGCAGGATGATCTTGCAGAAGATCACGCAATCCCCAAGGCTGGGCTACGAGCCGGTGGGCTTTGCAGATGACACCCCTGGCCGCAAGCAGGTAGCGGGCTTGCCTGTCCTGGGCCCAACTAGCCACGTGGCGTTCCTGATCCGTGAGCACGACGTAGAGGAGGTGATCGTCGGGCTGCCCGAGGCCAGTCATGCGGAGGTCCTGGACCTGATCTCCCAGAGCGACCGGGAGCAGGCTACGGTCCGCGTGTTCCCGGATGTGTTCCAGATCATCGCTTCGGACATCAGCATCGATGACCTGAACGGCCTTCCACTGCTGACCATTCGCGACGCCGCGCTGCGCGGCTGGCGACTGGGGCTGAAGCGGGCCATGGATGTTGTCATCGGGGCGGTGACCGTGATTCTCCTCTCCCCGGTCATGTTGTTCATCGCACTGTTGGTCAAACTGGATTCGCCAGGACCGGTGTTCTATGCACAGGAGCGCATGGGCCTGGATGCCAGGCCTTTCCAAATGCTCAAGTTCCGGTCCATGCGCGCTGATGCTGAACAGGAGACGGGCCCGGTGTGGACCACAAAGGACGATCCCCGCCGCACGCGGGTGGGGGCTTTTATCCGCCGCCATTCACTCGACGAACTGCCACAGTTCATCAATGTGCTGGTGGGGGACATGAGCCTGGTAGGTCCGCGGCCGGAACGACCCGTCTTTGTGGAGCAGTTTCGTCGGGTTGTGCCGCGCTACATGGAACGCCACAAGGAGAAGGCTGGCATCACCGGCTGGGCACAGGTGAACGGTCTGCGCGGCGATACCTCAATCATCGAACGCACCAAGTACGATCTCTGGTATATCGAGAACTGGTCACTGCTTCTGGACATCAAGATTATTATCAGGACGGTGCTCGGCATCTTCCGCGACGAAGAAGCCTACTGAGTTCCGGGCTGAATGACGCCCGCCCTGGGTGGCTGCCACCTGAATCGAGATGTCGAGCCGCACCATTCGACGGTCCCCTCGACCGCCTCCTTGGCCCGCTCACTCCCAGAGCACATCTCTCCGCGCCAGCTAGCACGGCCAGACAGCACCATCTCCGTGCGAGCCATTCGACAACGGAGCGCTGACGTCACCAGCGGGCGACGTTGTGGACTCGCTTTTGGAGTGCTCTGAGCATGCCGCAGGTGTGGCCGCTCCCCGCGGGACGCGGACCGGGCAAGCGAGGCCTTGAACGTTAGACTTTTATATGAACTGGCTCAAGTATATTGACAAAAGCGCCGTGTCGTGGTATCATCTTAGCACTCTTGCAATTAGAGTGCTAAGTACTGTGCCAGTGAGCTGGAAAGCAGGAGCGTGTAGTGGAGCAACTGAGTGAGAGACAGCGCGACATTCTAGGGATTGTGGTGCGGGAGCATGTCTCGACAGCCAAGCCGGTGGGCTCGGATGTCGTGTGCCAGCTCTGTAGTTTCGGCGTGAGCTCGGCCACGATCCGAAATGAGTTCGCGCACCTCACCGAGGTTGGCTATCTGACTCAACCTCACACATCGGCTGGGCGCGTGCCGACGGCCAAAGGCTACCGCTATTTCGTTGAGCAGCTGATGGAAGAATCGGAACTGCCTGTGTCGGAACAGTTGCTGATACGGCATCAGTTCCATCAGGTCTCTCTGGACCTGGATCAGTGGATGAAGCTGGCGGCCGCGGTTCTGGCGCACGTCTCGGGGAGCGCAGCTCTGATCGCGGCTCCGCAGGCCCAGCGGGCCCGCTTCCGGCACGTGCAATTGATTTCGATCAGTGAACACACGGGCCTGATGATCCTGGTGTTGCAGGACAGCTCAGTACACCAGCAGATGATGTTGTTCTCGCGCCCGATTGCCCAGGAAGAGCTGACCCGTTTGTGCAGCAAGTTGAACGAGCAGTTCGGGAACGTCGATCTGGAAGCACTCCGTGCACAGGCACGATTTGACGTCACAGAACCACAACACAAGCTGGAGGCGGAAGTTGTGGAGCGGATCCTGGAACTGATAGATGCTCACGCTACGATGAGAACACGTGAGATCTATCGGGATGGCCTGGCGCACGTGCTCCGCGCGCCGGAGTTTGTGGAGATCGGACGGGCGCGTGAGATCGTTGAGGTGCTGGAACGGGACAGTGCTCTGGAGGCAATGTTCCGGGAGGCGCAGATTGCCAATGGCGTTCAGGTGATCATCGGCGGCGAGGGCAAGTGGGATGAGATCAGGGATTGCAGCGTCATCCTGTCGGGATACGGTCTCCCTGGTGAGGCGAAGGGTGTGCTGGGAGTCCTCGGGCCGATGCGTATGCCCTACGGACGAACCATTCCTGCAGTGCGCTACGTCGCAGGGGTGATGAGCGACCTGCTATTGCGCCTGTATGGAGAATGACTCGGAGGTAGACACAACGATGCCCAAAGCCGAGAAGGAGCGGGAGAAGGGGGCCAAGGCTCAGCAAGCGACAACGGAGGGCGAAGCAACAGAACGACCGGCTGCCGGGGGAGCGGAAGCGGAGCCAGCGACGGAAGCAGAACCTGTGGACGATGTTGCGGCGCTGAAGCAGGAACTGGAGAAGCACAGGGAGCAGTCTGAGTACCACCTTGAGCAGTGGAAGCGCGCAGCTGCGAACCTAGAAAACTACCGCAAGCGTGCGGAAAAGGAACGGGCCGAATTGCTCAAGTCCGGGCAGGTTGCGCTGATCGCTCAGCTGCTGCCAATACTCGATGACTTTGAGCGAGCATTCCAGACGGTGCCTTTCGCCCTCAGTCAGTTTACCTGGACCGAGGGATTGGCGCTCATTGACCGCAAGTTGCAGCTCCTCTTGAGCCAACACGGGCTGAAGGAGATCGAAGCTCTGGGCAAGCCATTTGAGCCCGCCCTGCATCAAGCACTGATGGAGGAAGAGACAACAGCATATGCGGACGGCCATGTCATGGCTGTTTTGCAGAAAGGGTACATGTTGCACGATAGAGTGCTGCGGCCGGCGATGGTGAAGATCGCTAAGAACGAATCCCGCGGCGAGCCCTCGCCTGAAGGCCAGCAGACGGAATCTGAATCGGCAGACACGGGGTCAAAGAACGATCAAACGACTGCCGAGCAACAAGTCAATGACACGAATTGAGTAGATTGATCCTAGGAGGAATCCAATGGCAAAGATAATCGGTATTGATTTGGGAACAACTTTCTCCGTAGCTTCTGTGATGGAAGGCGGCGAACCGGTGGTCATTCCCACGTCTGAGGGAGAAAGGCTCATGCCCTCGGTGGTGGCAGTGAACCCGAAGACCAATGAGCGCATGGCAGGCTGGGTAGCTCGTCGCCAGGCAATCACCAACCCGGAGAACACCATCTTCTCCATCAAGCGTTTGATGGGGCGGAAATTCAAAGACGCCGAAGTACAGCGGGCGATGAAGCGTCTACCGTACAAGATCATCGAGGCGAAGAACGGCGACGCATGGGTGGAGATGGGTGGCAAGCAGTACTCACCACCCGAAATCTCGGCTATGATCCTTCAGAAGCTCAAGACCGATGCGGAAGCATATCTGGGCGAGCCCGTGAAGCAGGCCGTGATCACCGTACCGGCGTACTTTAACGACTCGCAGCGGCAGGCAACCAAGGATGCCGGGCGGATTGCGGGTCTGGAGGTTCTGCGCATCATCAACGAGCCCACCGCATCCTCGCTGGCCTACGGGCTGGACAAGAAGAAGGATGAGCAGATCGCCGTCTATGACCTGGGCGGTGGCACATTCGATATCTCCATCCTGAGCCTGGGTGATGGCGTATTCGAAGTGATCTCGACCAACGGTGACACCTATCTTGGCGGCGATGACTTTGACCTGCGCGTCATTGACTGGATCGCTGATGAGTTCAAGAGAGAGAGCGGCATTGACCTGCGCCAGGACCGCATGGCGCTGCAGCGCCTCAAAGAGGCGGCAGAAAAGGCCAAGAAGGAACTCTCGACTCTGATGCAGACTGAGATCAACCTGCCATTCATCACTGCTGACCAGAGCGGCCCGAAGCACCTGGTGATGACCTTGACACGCGCCAAGCTGGAGCAACTGGTCGGCGATCTGGTCGAAAAGTCACTGGGCCCTTGCGAACTGGCGCTAAAGGACGCCAAGCTGAAGACGACGGAGATCGACGAGGTCGTATTGGTGGGCGGCCAGACGCGCATGCCAATGGTACAGGAAGCAGTGCGCAAGTTCTTTGGCAAAGAGCCGAACAAGAGCGTGAACCCGGACGAGGTGGTATCCATCGGTGCGGCCATTCAGGCTGCCGTGCTCGCTGGTGAGGTGACTGACGTCTTGCTTCTCGACGTCACGCCGTTGACGTTGGGCATCGAGACGCTGGGTGGCGTCGCCACGTCCATCATTGAGCGGAATACCACCATCCCAACTAGAAAAAGCCAGATCTTCTCCACGGCGGCGGATAGCCAGACCAGTGTGGAGATCCACGTGGTGCAGGGCGAGCGCCCAATGGCCAACGACAACAAGACGTTGGGGCGATTTATCCTGGACGGCATTCCACCGGCGCCGCGCGGCGTTCCGCAGATCGAGGTAAGCTTCGACATTGACGCGGATGGCATCTTGCACGTCAATGCCGAGGACAAGGCCACTGGCCGCGAACAGAAAATCACCATCACTGCCTCCAGCGGACTTTCCAAGGACGAAGTGGACAACATGGTAAAAGATGCGGAGCGCTTCGCCGAACAGGACCGCGAGCGCAAGGAGGAGGTCGAAGCACGGAACACTGCCGACTCGATGGTCTACAGTGCAGAGAAGACACTGCGGGAACTGGGCGACAAGGTACCTGCTGAGGTACGAAGTGAGGTCGAAGGCAAGACTGCTGCCGTCCGCTCGGCACTGCAGGGTCAAGACGTTGAGCGCATCAGGAGCACGACGCAAGAACTGAGCATGTCCATGCAGAGCATCGGTGCATCCATGTATCAGCAAGCCGACGCCACGCAGCCTCCGCCAGGAGCGGAGGGCGGGCAAGAGCCGCCGGACGAAGGTACGGTTGAGGGCGAGTTCCGCGAGGTATAGGCGCGGTCGGGACAACGTCACATAGGGAGGGGGATTGCGGCTCGTGATCCCCCTCCTTCTTTCGTTTGCCCGGCACCTGGCGTTCGTGTATACTACTCCCGGTTTACCCATCGGAAGAGTCTAGGCATGATGACTGCCAAGCGAGATTACTACGAGATACTGGGGGTGGGACGAGAGGCCAGCGAAGACAGCATTCGCAAGGCCTATCGGCGGTTGGCGCGCGAGTATCACCCTGATGTGAATAAGAGTCCCGATGCCGGAGAGCTCTTCAAGGAGATCAACGAAGCCTATGAGGTGCTGAGCGATCGCCAGAAGCGCAGCGCCTATGATCGTTTCGGGCATGCCGGTGTGGAAGGCAGTCTGCGTGGTTTCTCGGGTTTTCCGGATCTGGACGACATCTTCGAGAGCTTTTTCGGTGGCTTTGCTGGTACGCGTGCGCGTAGAGGCCCTCGCCCGGGGGAGGATCTGCGAGCCAGCCTCACGCTGACCTTCGAGGAAGCGGTATTCGGTGCGGAGAAGGAACTCGAGGTGGAGCGCCTTGCGCGCTGCGATCAGTGTGAAGGCAGCGGTTCGGAACCAGGTTCCCATCCTACCCCATGTCCCGAGTGCGGCGGCAGCGGTCAAGTACGTCGAGTCCGCTCATCCGTCTTCAGCTCGTTTATCAACGTCATCACCTGTCCACGGTGCCAAGGAAAAGGCGAGGTCATTACAGATCCATGTCACGCATGCCGCGGACAGCAAAGGGTGCGCGTCCAGAAACGGATCAGCGTTTCCGTACCGCCCGGCGTGGACGACGGTACGCGTATCCGACTGGCTGGTGAAGGTAACGCTGGCACAGATGGGGGCCCTCCGGGACATCTCTACGTCTTCCTTTCGGTCAAGCCACACCCCTACTTCAAGCGCAAGGACAATGACATCTACCTGAACATCACCATCAACATGGCTCAAGCCGCCCTGGGTGATGAGATCAGTGTACCGACTTTGGACGGCGACCGGGCGCTCAAGATCCCGTCAGGCACCCAAACCGGTCGGGTGTTCACCATCGAGGGCCACGGAGTGCCTTACCTGCGGCGCAATGGGCGGGGGGACTTGCTGGTGACCGTGTTTGTCGCCACGCCCACGAAGCTGTCTGAGGAACAGAAACAACTGCTCCGTGAGCTTGCCAAGACGCTGGGGAGAGAACCGATTCCACAAGACAATCGGGGCTTGTTCGACAAACTCAGGGATGCCCTCGGTATGTAGATGAGCGAGTCGCATGTGAGCCCCACTTGCCCAGACCAACCGCCCGTGCGGTCTGATCCGACTGAGCTGGACTGGATCGAGATCAGCATGGAAGCCGACGGTGAGGTGGCCGAGGCGGTCAGCGCAGTATTCCATGAGTACAGCGTGTGCGGGGCTATCGTCGAGGAACTGTGGTCTGAGGCCCCTCAGCCTGATGTGGTCAGGGTGAAGACGTTCCTGCCGACCGATCAAGAAGCCAGCCTGTCACAGATCGAACAGGCGGTTTGGCACCTGGGGCAGATCTACCCTCTTCCACCGCTGTCCGTGCGCCATCTGGCCGAGACTGACTGGCGGGAGGCCTGGAAAGCGGACTATGACGTGCAACGTATTGGACGCCACACGGTGATCAAACCGTCGTGGCAGTCCTACGCTGCTGCTCCTGATGAGATTGTGATTGAACTCGATCCCGGGCTGGCCTTTGGCACCGGGCTGCATCCTTCTACCCGCCTGTGCCTGCTGGCAGCGGAGAAACATCTGCGGGCGAGCGCTTCCGTCTTGGACGTAGGCACTGGCTCAGGCATCCTCGCTGTTGCTGCTGCCAAAATGGGTGCTGGCAAAGTGGTTGCAGTAGATGCGGATGGCACGGCTCTGAAAGTGGCACAGGAGAACATCGTCCGCAATGACGTGCAGGAAACCGTGTCGCTGCAAAGGGCCTCTCTGTACCCGTTGTCGCCAAGTGAGGGGCCTGACGGCCCCGTCGGGACGTTCAATGCCCACGGGCTTTGGGACGGAGCCTTTGATCTGCTGCTCATGAACATCCTGGCCAACGTGATCGTTCGATCGGCGGAGGCGATCTCCGCCTGCCTTGCTGTGGATGGCGTGTTCGTGGTATCTGGGATCACCGAAGCGCAGGAGCAGACGGTGCGCCAAGCTCTGACGGCCGCAGGCCTGACGGTCCTGGAACGATATACACAGAAGGATTGGGTGGCGCTGGTTGGCCGCCAAGCACGACTTGGAAAGGAGAGCGGACACAGCGACACCGCATGAGCTCCGGCGCTGCCCGACCAGCGCAAGTCTGCGTGTCTCTGTTGCCTGTACATGCACCGATTCTTCATCCCCCCTTCCTGGATACAAGAGAATACGGTAACGCTTAGCGGCAAAGTAGTGCACCAGATCCGGGACGTTCTGCGCTTGAGAGTCGATGATTCCATCGTCGTGCTGGATGACTCTGGTTGGGAGTACCAGGTGCGGTTGGTCGAAGTGGGCCGTGAACGGTTGAGCGGACTGATAGAGCGCAAGGTACTGGGCCGCACCGAGCCGAGAGCGAAGATTACGCTGTACCAGAGCCTACTCAAGAGCGTCAAACTCGAGTGGGTGGTTCAAAAAGGCACGGAGTTGGGCATTGTGGAATTCGTGCCCATGGTCTCTGATCGGTGTGTGATTAGCAGCGTGAATGAAGTGAGTAAGAAGAAACTGGAGCGCTGGCGAGTTATCATCCAAGAGGCCGCAGAGCAGGCCCGCCGCGCTCGCCTGCCGCGGCTGCACGAACCATTGTTGTTTGCACAGGCCTGCGAGAGAGCGAGGCGTGCGGATCTGGCCCTCTTGCCGTGGGAAGATGAGAGGGTGATGAGCTTGCGTGCCATGCTCGCGGGCTCCTCCACCATCCCGTCCCGCGTGCAGGGGAGGGAGGTTGTCATCCGGAAGCCGTTCTCGATCCACATCCTGGTCGGCCCGGAGGGTGGCTTCAGCAATCGTGAAGTCGACCAGGCGCGCCGCTACGGCATTACCCCGGTCAGCCTGGGCCCACGTATTCTGCGTGCTGAGACGGCTGCCTTGGTCGCCGCCGCCATTGTGCTGTATCAGTTGGAAGACATCTAGCGAATCACCACCACTGAACCCCTCTTCACAGGGCCATGGCCTGCTATCTGCATACGGTGCCGCGCCCTGCGGTATTGAGGGCAGGGATTGGAGTTGCATGGGTCACACCTATGTCGCCCTCGATATCGAGACCACTGGGCTGGATGAGGAGCGAGACGCGATCATCGAAGTCGCCGCCGTCAAGTTCCGCGATGGAGAGGTCCTGGACACCTGGTCAACACTGGTGAATCCAAAGCGGCGTCTGCCCTACAAGATACAGTTGCTGACTGGCATCCAACCCGAAGATCTGCAAGAGGCACCAAGCATCTCCGCCGTCACCACCCCGTTGGCCAGGTTCGTAAAAGACCTGCCAATCATAGGCCACAACGTACGCTTTGACCTGGCATTCCTCAGACCGCACGGCATCTTGCTCCAGAACCAGACTGTGGATACTTTCCATCTGGCCTCCATTCTGGTGCCAGAAGCCAGCAGCTACGGGCTTGCAGCCCTGGCAGACGTGCTGGGGATTGAGCTCAAGGAGCACCATCGAGCCCTAGACGACGCACTGGCGACCAAGGATCTCTTCCTGGCTTTGTATGAGCGCGGGCTGGCAATGGACATGGACGTGTTGCAGGAGATCAACCGCATGGCCGCTCGGGCCTATTGGCCCCTAAAGAGCGTCTTCCGTGACCTGGAGCGTGAGCGGGCGCACACAGCCTTCACGAGCTCGGTGCGTGAACAACTGCGGGCCAAAGGTGATCTGGACGCAGCATCGCTGGGCTTGGTGCTGGGTCGCAAGGAGCGACTCGAACCGCTGCGCCCAGTGGCCAGCAAGGTCTTGCTTGACGAGGAGCAGCTCGCCGCCATGCTGTCGCCTGGCGGGTTGCTGGCAGAGACCTTCCCAGGATACGAACACCGTCCCCAGCAGATCGAGATGCTCAGGGCAGTTGTTCAGGCGTTTAACGAGGGGTTCGAGATCCTTGCCGAAGCTGGCACGGGGACAGGAAAGTCGCTAGCATACTTGATCCCTGCCATTTACTTTGCGGTGAGCAATGGCCAGCCAGTGGTCGTGTCGACCAACACCATCAACTTGCAGGATCAGCTTTTCAACAAGGACATCCCAGATCTGAAGAGGCTGCTGCCGATTGACTTTCGTGCAGCCCTGCTTAAGGGACGCAGCAATTACTTGTGCCTGCGTCGCTTCAGGCTCTTTAGGAAGCGCCAGTCTGTGGATGCGGACGAACTGCAGGTGTTGGCCAAAATCCTCGCCTGGCTTCCAGTCACGGAAAGTGGTGATAGTGCGGAACTGTCACTCCGCGACAACGAACACGCCGTATGGAGGAACGTGCAGGCCCAGCAAGAGACCTGCCTGGGGGACCGCTGCCCCCACTGTAGAGCAGGACGCTGCTTCTTGTATCGAGCGCGTCGGCAGGCTGAAGCTGCCCATATCATTGTCGTGAATCATTCTCTGCTGCTGTCCGATATGATGGTCAACAACAGAGTTCTGCCCGAGTACCACCATCTCATCGTCGATGAAGCGCATCAACTTGAAGCACGCGCGACAGACCAGCTCGGCTTCGCCTTGAACCGCAGCCAGGCCCAGGCACTCCTGGCAAGCTTGACCCATCGAACAACAACGGGACAGTATCGCGGATTGCTGCCGGGAATCCCGCAGCATTTTCGCGGCAGCACAGTGTCGCCGACCACCCAGGAACAGATCAACAAGTACCTGGGCAAACTGCAGCTGCAGGTCGAGCAAGCGCAAAGCACCACAGAGGTTTTCTTCGACAACCTGCAGCGATTCGTCAGCGATAACCTGCTGTCAGAGCCGCAAAGAGCCAACGCAGCCTATGACATGCGGCTCGAACTGACATCGGGAGTGAGGAATCAGCCGGACTGGTCAGAGATCGAGATACTGGCGGATGACCTGGGCAGCGACCTGCAACATGTAGAACAGGGGCTCCACAACCTGCATACGGGATTCTCCGACCTGGAAGATCTGGACATCCTCGAGTATGACGACCTGCTGCAAGACATCTGGGCGCGGTTGGAACATGTGAGGGAGCTTCGAGAGCAGTTGCAGGCCATCGTCCTAGAGCCGGTGCCAGCGGGGGTGTACTGGCTCCGTATTGGAGCAAGAGATCACGAGATTGCGCTGCATTCGGCCCCACTGCACGTCGGCCCGCTGCTAGCGCAGAACCTGTTCTCAAAGGTGGAGACAGCGGTGCTGACTTCAGCCACGCTGCGAACGGGCGACAGCTTTGGCTACATCCGCGAACGATTGGAGCTGGGGGATGCCGAGGAACTGACTGTCGGCTCTCCCTTTGACTATGCCAATTCTACGCTGCTGTACCTGCCGATGGATATCCCAGAACCTGGCCAGTCTGGATACCAAAACACAGTGTCAGCGGCGGCCACAGAGCTGTGTCTGGCCACGGAGGGACGATCATTGATCCTCTTCACCTCGCACAGCCAGCTACGGGCAACGTATCGGGCCATTAGCAGGCCGCTGGAGGAGGCCGGGATTGTCGTCTACGGTCAGGGATTGGATGGCTCGCGGCGGCAACTACTTGAGCGGTTTAGAGCCAACCCGCGTTCGGTATTGCTAGGCACAAGGAGCTTCTGGGAGGGCGTAGACGTTGTCGGGCCGGCTCTGAGCTGCCTGGTCATCGTGCGCCTGCCCTTCTCGGTACCGACTGACCCAGTCTTTGCGGCACGCAGCCGGGCTTTCGACGACCCGTTTCGACAGTACGCGGTCCCCGAGGCTGTGTTGCGCTTTCGCCAAGGATTCGGCCGCCTGATCCGCAGCTGTACAGACCGTGGTGTGGTGGCCGTGCTCGACCGGCGAGTCACGAGCAAGAGCTACGGTTCATCCTTCCTTGACTCCCTGCCAGAGTGCGAGGTCTATCGCGGTCGCCTCAGGGAGCTACCACAGAAGGCTGCGCGTTGGATCGAGGGACGTCAGGTAGATCCAGCCGGCCTGCGATCGCAGGAACCCCCGGAAGTGGACGGGGAAGGGTAGCCGCAGCACATCGAGCACGGCAAGCCGATTGGACTGCCCCTGGCAGGGCAGTGCGCAGACAAGTAGGCTGATAGGCTGTCAGGCTGAGCTCACATCGAATGGGCGGGTTCGGCCCAGCATGAGCGGCTGACGAACCTCTCGGAGACCACTTCCAACACCGCACCCAGCCGGAACGGCTTGCGGATGAATGGGACACCGCTCGTCTTCAAGAGCCTTCGAGTGCCTGGATTGTCCGGATCACCAGTGCAGAACACGATGCGCTGGCTCAGGCTTGGATGGGAACAGCGCAATTCGCGGTAGAACGCCTCCCCGTCCATCACTGGCATCCTGACATCACAGATGATCAGCTCATACTCGCCAGCAGCGACCTTCTCGAGCGCCTCCCGGCCATTGTAGGCGAGATCGACCGGGTACCCCGCAGTTCTCAGCAGGTACGCCAAAGCATTGGCTACAGGTTGGTCGTCCTCGACCAGAAGGATTCCACCGGACGTCGACTCTTGACTGAGCTTCCCCATCCTTTGTCCCCCCTTGGCCCGCGCTACACTCAGCCAAGCTCGCCCGTTCAGCCGCGCAACGAGCCTCTCAGCAAAGTTCTCCAAGGGCCCGGCACCTGCCGATCACGTGCCCCCTTGTGCAACAGCTTCTGGGTCGCGTTGAGCGGGCAAGTTCCAGACCAGCCGCGGCGTGCTCACTTACGAAGGTCTCTGACCCGGTAGGTGAACACTTCATGGTGGTGTATCGCTCAGAATGTATGACGCAGATTGGACGCTTTTATTGCGCGAGGTAACCAAAAATGTAGAGCCGTTCCCAGGAGCTCCCTGCACGGGGGTTTGCCGAGACCGACATGGCAGCATGCTCACGGGCTGTTGACACGTGGCTACGTCGCCCTATAATGTGGCTGACATGACTTTGCCTGGCCTGCCAGCACTCGACCTACATCGATTCATCGCACTTTTTCTGAGTGGTATCTGCCACCAGCTTCCACAGCACTCGATCTCCATCGGCGGGCTCCAGCTTCCACTCTGCGCACGCTGCATGGGCACTCACCTGGGAGCAGCGCTCGTCTTGGGCAACTTGTGGCTCAGAGGCCGTACCCGCGCCAGTCGGCTACCACCGGTGAGAGTGCTGGCCATCCTAGCCTTGTTCTTTGTCGTGTGGGCGATAGACAGTGTGAACTCATACGTGTACTTTGCCACCGGACGTGTGATGGTCTACACACCCAACAACCTGTTGCGTCTGACGACAGGCATGCTGAACGGGCTGGCCCTCAGCCTGATAGTGTTTCCCATGTTCCATTTCACAGTCTGGCGTGAACCGGGCCAGGAGCGACCTGTCAACGGTGTTGGTGAATTAGGGATCATTCTTTTGCAGGTTCTGATCCTGGCGATCGTGCTGCCGGCCGATGTCGCCGTTCTGGCGTATCCCACACTGCTGCTGAGCCTGCTGAGCGTTCTGCTTACGCTGACCACTGTGAACAGTATGATCGTACTCATCTTGCTGCGCCGAGAGAATCAAGCAGAGCGCTGGCAGCAAACCATACAGCCCCTCGGCCTTGGACTCTTGCTGGCCATTGCGGAAGTGGGCAGTATGGCCGCACTGCGATATGTGCTGCCGGTCCCCCTGCCGTCTCCGTTCCTCTGAGAAATGATCACGTCCAGTGCCCTATCAAGAGGGGATACCTGCCAGTCGATATCAACCCAGCTAGTTTTTGAAGCATTTCCGATTCTATAGTATACTAGCGCTAGCCAACACCAGCGCGAGGAGGTCCCCATGAAATTCTCCTGTCTGCAAGAGAACTTGGCCAAGGGCCTGGCCATCGTGGGACGAGCGGTGGCGACGCGCAGCACCCTTCCCGTCCTCTCAAACATCCTGATAGCTACAGATGAAGGGCGGCTGAAGCTATCGGCGACCAATCTGGAGATTGGGATCAACTGCTGGATTGGGGCCAAGGTGGCAGAGGACGGAGCCACGACCGTGCCAGCTCGTCTTCTCACCGACTTTGTGAGTTCCCTGCCCCCAGAGCGTATTGACGGCCAGTTGATCACCCGCACACAGACCCTCAATCTGAAGTGCACCCACTATGAAGCCAACATCAAAGGCATTGATGCACAGGAGTTCCCGCTGCTCATGGCGTTGAGCGAAGATACGGGCATCGACCTTGATCCCATCACACTGCGTCGGATGATCAACCAGGTCTCGTTTGCTGCTGCCATTGATGAGAGTCGACCCGTACTGACCGGGGTGTTGGCTGAGATCTCCGGAAGCAGTCTGACGATGGCGGCGGCAGACGGTTTCCGACTCTCGGTGCGCAGCACTGAGTTACCGGGAGAGCCGCCTGCTTCGGCCAGTGTGATCATCCCTGCCAAAGCCTTGCAGGAGCTGGCGCGGGTGAGTGCTGAACAGGACGAACCAATACGCATGACCATAGCTCCCAATCGAGGCCAGGTCTTTTTCAGGATGACGGACATCGACCTGATATCGCAGTTGATAGAGGGCACCTTTCCGGACTATAAGCAGATCATACCGACGAGTTATGCCACACACTCAGTAGCAGATACTGGAGAGCTGCTGAATGCGGTCAAGATCGCATCCTTCTTCGCGCGCGAGTCGGCCAACATCATCCGGTTTCGGATTGCGCCGGGCGAGCAGGGCATGGGTGGCAGGTTGACGATCATGGCCACCAGCTCCGAGCTTGGAGACAACGTCAGCGAGGTGGACTCGGCAGTAGAAGGTGAGCCCATTGAGATCGCCTTCAACGCCAGGTACCTGATGGATGTGCTCAGCGTGCTCAGCGCGCAGCAGGTAGCCCTGCAGACCTCCAGCCCCTCCAGCCCAGGAGTGCTCAAGCCAGTGGGCGACGAGAGCTTTGTGCACGTCGTGATGCCCATGCACATCGCGCGATGAGCGCAGCACATACAGCCGATTCCACTAGAGACGTTCCGAGGGGAACGTCTCTGCTCTTTTTGACGGTTCCCGTCGCGCGAGGCCAGCCGGGTGGGGACCTCGGAGCAGAGGCAAGTCGCGGACCGGCCGCTATGGGGCCGTCGCGGAGGGAGAGAGACCGCCTAGCGAGGAGGGAACTTGGAAGGACCTGCTCGGTGGTTTCCGGCGTAGCGCTCGACCATTTCCTCTGTGATCACTCCGCCGCGGCATATCTCGCCGTACAGCCTGCCGCTCCGTTTCAGCGTACGCGCTCCGGTTTCGAGGTCGAGGTGCAACAAGCCAAACCGCGCGCTGAACCCCTCTGCCCACTCGAAGTTGTCCACCAGTGACCAGAAGTAGACCCCCTTAACCGGTACCCCCTCCCTCAGGGCACGGTGCACTGCAGCGAGGTGGGTCAGGAGGAACCCCGGCCGCTTGGAGTCATCGTTGTCTGGCACCCCGACCTCTGTGACATAGATGGGCTTGCCATAAGGCTGCAGGCGTTTGAGCAGACGATAGAGGCCTTGTGGATAGATCTCACCCCAGCCGTCCATGCTGAAATCTGCACCTGGCATCGGGAAGCGCCGGGTAAACAAGAGTCCTGGCTGGCGAATGTCAAAGGTAACCATATCTCGCGAATAGTAGTTCAGCCCGATAAAGTCCTGCGAATCGACCGCCTCCGGGACGTGGGTTCTCCATCCCAGTGGAAAACCGAGCGCGCCGCTCGCTGGGAGATCAAGCACAAGCTGGTTGAACATCCGATCCTGCAGGTACGCGGCCCAGCGATCCAGTGCCGAGCCCGGCCGGAAGGGGTCAAAGATACGCAGATGCTGGGCCAGACCGACTTTGGCGGTGGGCTGGCGCCGGTGGATGGTACGGTAGGCGCGGACATGTGCCAGCAGTTGGCGGCGCAGAACGCGGATTGTGGCCAGGAAATCGGTCCTCTGCGGCGGCCAGATGCCCAGCAGGTAGGAATAGATAGCGTAGACACTGGGCTCGTTGATGGTACACCAGGTATGGACAAGATCGCCGAAGGCTTCCACGGCCTTGGCTGCAAAACGCGCAAAGTAGCCAAGCACTGCCTCGCTCTCCCACCCGCCCTGGCGGGTCAACCACAGCGGGTTGGTGAAATGGAAGAGCGTGACCATCGGCTCGATGCCCCGCTCGCACAGCGCGGCCAGCATCTGCCGATAGCGTGAAATGGCGCTGCTGTCCCACTCTCCCTCGCGCGGTTCAATGCGGCTCCATTCGAGGGAAAGGCGCAGCGCGTTCTGGCCCATCGAGCGCGCCCAGTCAAAATCCTCCAGGTACCGACCGGACCACCACTCGCAGGTTCGGCTGGAATCGGTGCCATCTCTGATCTTGCCGGGGATCCGTTCCCATTCTGACCAATCGTTGTCCTGCTGCCCTTCCACCTGATGAGAAGACACCGCCGTGCCCCAGCGAAAGTCAGGTGGGAAGCGGAGCGTGCCAGACCACACTAGGGGTAGATCCTCTCCAGCATGCGGGGGAAAGCGATTGTCTCGCGGATGTGGTGGATTCCGCACAGCCAGGTGACGGTGCGTTCGATACCCAATCCAAAACCAGAGTGAGGCACGGAGCCGTAGCGGCGCAGGTCAAGGTACCACTCATAAGCCTCACGAGGCAGATCGTGCTCTTTGATGCGCTGCTCCAGCAGTTGGCTGCTGGCCGTGCGCTGCCCACCACCGATGATCTCGCCGTAGCCCTCAGCCGCAAGCAGATCCACAGAGAGACAGACCTCGGAGTGCGTCGGGTGAGCCTCCATGTAGAACGCCTTGCACTGAGTGGGATAATGATACACAAACACCGGCCGCTCAAAGCTCTCTCCGATCACAGTCTCGTGCGGCGCACCAAAGTCATCGCCCCACTCAAACTCCAGGCCTTTCGTGTTGAGAAGCTCAACTGCTTCATCGTAGCTGATGCGGGGGAAGGGCGGCTCGACCTTCTCCAGGCGCGAAGTATCGCGGCCCAGCGTGTCGAGCTCGGTGGCACGGTTCTGGAGTACTGTCTGCACGATGTAGCTGACGAACTGCTCCTCCACCTCCATGCAGCCCTCCAGGTCCACGTAGGCCATCTCCGGCTCGACCATCCAGAACTCGGTCAGGTGCCGTCGCGTCTTTGACTTCTCGGCGCGGAAGGTAGGCCCAAAGCAGTAGACTCTGCCGAACGCGCCGATGGTAGCCTCGTTGTAGAGCTGCCCGCTCTGAGTGAGATAGGCCTGCTGCCCAAAGTAGTCCGTCTCAAAGAGCGTGGTCGTGTCCTCACAAGAGGATGGGGTGAGGATCGGCGTGTCTATGTTCACAAACCCGTTCCCGTCCAGCCAGTCGCGAATGGCTTTGACCACCTCAGCGCGAACGCGCAGGATAGCGTGCTGCTGCGCAGAGCGGATCCAGAGGTGGCGGTGGGCCATGAGGAAAGCGACGCCATGCTCTTTCGGAGTGATAGGATAGTCCTGGGTGAGCTGCACAATCCGTACATCATCGAGCTGCAGCTCGTATCCTCCGGGGGCACGCCTGTCGGCCCGCACCGTGCCCGTCACGACCAGAGATGACTCCTGCGTCACGCGCTGAGCGTCTTCAAATGCTTGCGGGTCCATATCCCCCTGATAGGCGACACACTGTATGATGCCGGTGCCATCACGCACCAGGAGAAACTGCAGCTTGCCCTTGTCTGTGCGATTGTAGAGCCAGCCCTTGACGGTGATCCGTTGGCCGTCACAGGCGGCGATATCCTTTATGTAGACCCACTCTGCCATGTCAAAACCTCCTCGAGGTCGCACACGTTGATCACGGGGTGTTGGCCGCGGTCGGCCGGGCCTGCGGCCGGTTTTCGCATTCTAGCGACTGACCTTTGCCCCGTCAAGCACCACTGATAACAAACGGCAGACGCTCTCTCACCCGCGCGGGCAGAAGAGCCGTGATGAGGGCCACATCTGGCTGCCGAAAAGTGCCCACCGCAACAAGCATGGAGATGTAGACCACGGCAGCGAGAGGAACTGTGAGCAGCACCGACTGGCTGCGCAGCATCCACATCACGGCAGCCATGACCGCGGCAGCGACGCCGGG
>Ga0209427_10002082_pt1 | contig 23414 bp, 18 predicted proteins | sample DeeMarSWOR136_30_FD_187465 | JGI IMG/M metagenome (GOLD analysis project Ga0209427, IMG submission 187465) | Marine sediment microbial communities from White Oak River estuary, North Carolina - WOR-1-36_30 (SPAdes) (version 2) | ecosystem: Environmental > Aquatic > Marine > Intertidal zone >...
CAGGCGTTCCGGAGCCTCGGCCCCAGCTCTGACGGCCGCCGAGGCGCCGGAATCGGCCTGGCCATCGTCAAGAAGATCGCGGAGACCCACTCGGGACAGAACCGCCCCATGCACGCGGAACCCTTCGTACGCCCGGCAACTGTCATGTACAGACATGCCCAGATCGCAGGCCGAGAGAAACGACGACACCGTGCTCTTGTAGCGTTCGGAATTCGGATCCATCAACGTATTGTCAAGATCAAAAATTACTGCCTTTATCATAAATGCGCTCTTATAATGCTTGCTGCCTTTTCGGGCGCGAAACGATTGATATAAAAACCTGTACCTAGTTCAAATCCGGTTCTCCTATATATACGCGGTGTTATCTCAATGTGCCAATGAAAATCATGTTTGATTGTTGTCCAGTAATCTGACCTTGGTAAGAGATTTGGGCTATCATTCAAGATGAGATTATACGGCGGATCTTCAAGAATATTATTGAAAACGCTAAAAACCTTTTTCAAAACACAGGCGAGGTCTGCTACTTCAGATTCGTCGATGAGTACATAGCTGTAAGAATGTCGCTTAGGGATAATTAAAATCTCAAATGGATATCGTGAAGCATACGGAGTTATAGCTACAAATCTGTCACTCTGGAAAATAAGTCTATCTGACATTTCTATCTCTTGCTGAATTATGTCACAAAACAAACACCTTTCTTTGTAACTATAATACTCACGTGCACCATTCAATTTTTGTTTTACCCGAACAGGCGTGGCTGGAAGCGCAATAAGATCCGAGTGGGGATGATCAATAGTCGATGCACCAGCAGCACTACCATGGTTCTTAAAAATAAGTATATAACGTAACCTTTTGTCCTTATGGAGATCTTCGATCCTCATGCGATATGTATTAAGGACTAACCGAACTTGTTCGTCGGACAGCTCAAAGAACGCTGGTGTGTGCTTCGGTGATTCAATAATTACTTCATTTGCGCCTATGCCAGTCACCATATCATATACGCCAACCCCGCTCTTTTCGAGCTCACCTTCAATCTTCAAAATGGGTTTGATATTCGGAATAACCCTAACCCTCCACCCCTTCTTATTTGCAGGAGAGCCCTCTTCTCTAATCGCGTAGATTTCATTTGGCGTTTGATTCTCATGTCCTTCACAGAATGGGCACTCATCCGGTGGTTCCTTCTTCTCTCTTGCAACTTTAGGAATAGAATCGTTTTCAGTATCAATAATTACCCACGTATCGGTGACAATATCTCTTCTTACCTCAGACATGCAATCTCCTTAGTGCCAGATCTTCTCCCATGTATCACGTTTTATAAACAAATATTATATTCGGAATTTGAAATCTGTAGTTAATCATTAAGGATGGCCCCAGTTTATCCATGCTGCCTTGCCCTTTCGCCCGCCGTTCTATGTGCAAATCTCAGTGGTTCAGGAATTCTGTATTTGGTCAACGAAGACAGAACATAATGCTTACAATCTTCAAAATCAACAAGATGACCTGGTGATACAAAGAGAGGGTTAACATTGTCCCTGGTTCTCAGCACCAAACCGATCTTCTTCTGACCCTCCCTTATTGGATAATAAGAACCCTTTTTCCCAGATGGTATCTCATAATCCCCATAAAAATGTGATTTTGCACAACCTATTGTAGGACATTTAAGAATAACACCCAAATGTGAAGCAAGTCCAAGAGCACGCGGATGTGCAATACCCTGTCCATCAACGAGGATGAGATCGGGCTTTTTTTTCAACTTCTTATAGCACTTGACTATAACTGGTATCTCACGGAAAGATAAAAAACCCGGTATATAAGGCATACTTATAATTGACACAGCATAGGTATGTTCAACTAACTCTAAGGAAGGATAAGTGAAAACCCCAATACAGCCGATTAGATTATGCGGGGTAACGGCAACATCAGCACCAGCGATATAGTCTATTCTCTTCCCTATTTTTTCAAGTCGTATCTTTTGTGACAGTCTTAGTTGATTAAGTACTAAGTGGTCTAACCTCAAATGAAATCACTCAACTGTTACGCTTTTTGCAAGATTACGAGGCTTGTCAACGTCAAGTCCCTTTAAATCTGCGATATGATATGCAAGCAGCTGCAGGGGGAGTACTGTTAAGAGTGGATATAGATGATCGATCGTGTGGGGAACGTAGATTACATAATCAACATTTTTTGCCAATTCTCTGTCCCCATCTGACCCAATCGCAATAACAATTCCCTGCCTTGCTCTTGTCTCTTCAATATTAGAAATGACCTTATCATAGATCGCATCCTTTATAGCAACCACCACCACCGGCATATCTTTATCAATAAGAGCAATTGGTCCGTGCTTCATTTCAGCAGCCGGATAACCTTCAGCATGGATGTATGATATTTCTTTCAGCTTTAATGCACCTTCCAAAGCAACAGGGAAATTATACCCTCTACCCAAATAAAGAAAGTTTCTATGATCTTTGAATTTCTCAGCGATCTCTTTTATCTGATTCGGTAGTCTTTCAAGCAATCTGCTCAACTGATCCGGAATTCCCTTTATCGCATCAATGATGTTCCGTCCTTCATCCAGAGAAAGCCTACGCAATCGGCCGAGAAGCAAAGATAATAAAGCAAAAGTCATAATCTGAGCCATGAAGGCTTTGGTAGACGCGACCCCTATTTCAGGACCAGCATGTATATATATACCTGCGTCAGTTTCACGGGCAATGGAACTACCCACAACATTGCAAATTCCAAGTACAGAAACACCATGTCTCTTCGCCTCTCTTAATGCAGCAAGTGTATCTGCAGTTTCGCCAGATTGTGAAACTGCAATACATACGGTGCCTTTTGAAAGTACTGGTTTCCTGTAACGAAATTCGGATCCGTATTCGACATCAACTGGTATTCCCGCTAACGATTCGATCATATATTCACCAATGAGTGCGGCATGCCATGATGTTCCACACGCTATGATCGTAATACGTTGAGCATCCCTTAGTTCTTCGATGTAACTTGCGATGCCATTAAGGCGCGCAATACCCTCGTTATAGTTGAGCCGACCACGGATTGTATCCTTAAGAATCATCGGTTGTTCGTAGATCTCTTTGAGCATGAAATGATCATAACCACCACGCTCAATTTGTTCGAGTGTCAAAGTGACCCGCTCAATCTCTGGGGTTATTGCACCTGAATCCCGGCTTTCAATATGAACGTCATCCTGTTGAACATCAGCAATATCACCCTCGTTGAGATAAATAACCTGGTCAGTATGGCTTATGATTGCAGCGAGATCAGAAGCCACAATATTCTCATCCTTGCCTTTACCAATCACCAGAGGACTACCCATTCTGGCGGCGATAATTCTATCTGGATTATCGAGTGAGAGTATCGCTAATCCATACGTGCCTTCGATATAGCTACATGCTTTTTTAACGGCAGCGATCAAATCGCCACTGTAGAATTCCTCGATTAAATGGGGTAACACTTCCGAATCAGTGTTGGACACGAATCTGTGCCCCCTTTCTACAAGAAATTTCTTGAGGGTTCGATGATTTTCTATTATCCCATTGTGCACCACTGCGAACCTATTCTTACAGTCAACATGAGGATGGGCATTTATATCATTTGGCACCCCGTGGGTCGCCCACCGCGTATGAGCAAGTCCTACATTCGACTTCGGAGTTTCAGCCTTTGTCACTTGTGCAAGCTCATTTACTCGACCGGCAACCTTTCTCACAAAAATATTGTTGTCGGTAATCAAAGCAATACCTGCAGAATCATAACCGCGATACTCTAAGCGGTACAAGCCATTAATCAAAATTTTTGTAGCATCATTTTTTCCAATATAGCCGACAATTCCACACATCATGTAATTATAGTGGAAGTCCAAAGAATGTCAACCTGGGAGTATACTGACTCCTCTTCACTTTTTTTTCTTGCGACATTCCTCAATTATTCCCCTCCCTTGATGGGAGGGGATAAAGGGGAGGGTGTATTATCTCGCCTGATTCTATACCATAATCTCCGCTCTGCCTCGGTCATATTTTTCCTTAAACACCGGGCACGGTCAGAACGTGACAAGACTAAAGATATTGACTACCACCCCCTCCTTAGTCCTCCCCCATCAAGGGGGAGGGAATAGAAAAGAGAAACTTCCCCATCAGGAAGGAGGGAACGAAGAAAAGAAATCCCTGCATTAAAGACAGAATATTTTCATGGTAACAACAATCAGTTTCCTTTACAATGTCCATTCTATAGAAACAGCGTGTAATTTCAGGACCACAAGTGAAGAGGAGTCACATTGGAATTGGAATAATCACGAAATATAAGCAATGTACAAGGTTATATCTTCAGTAAGGATTGAATTTACCGGACGATCGCTGGTTTAACGTGCTGTGAAATAGGTGATACCATAGTGGTTATCAGTCTACCAGGACATCAGGTAGTGGATATCAGGACAACAGGATATCAGTTGAAGATTATGGCCTGATGTACTGATGTCCTTCTTCCTGGTAACCTGATGATCTGATATCCGATTTAGTGCCGTTTTATGCCTTCTCATGCCATTCATTCAATAGGTAAATAGACCTCTTTTCTGCAAGGTTTTTGTATAGGAAAACCGTGTCCTTGACTTGATATGTTATTTTAATATAATTTTAGCAAGGTATGATTAACCGTACAGTCAGAAATTTCGAGATAAAAGAGCTCATTGCCACAGGTGGAATGGCTGCCATTTACAAAGCCATTCAGACGTCATTGGATAGGGTTGTGGCCATTAAAATACTGCATGGACACCTTGCACAAGACAAGAATTTTATAACAAGATTTGAAAGAGAAGCAAAGGCAGCGGCAAACTTAAAACACGAAAATGTTGTAAATATTATCGATTACGGCAAAGCAGAGGATGTATACTTCATAGCTATGGAATATGTTGATGGACGGAGTTTGAAGGAATTAATAAGCTCAATAAAGTTCGTGCCCCATGACATCGCTTTTGGCGTTGCTGGTGCGATCGGTCAAGGTCTCGATCATGCCCATAGAAAAGGTGTGGTACACCGTGACATAAAACCCGCTAACATCCTAATCAGCTATGACGGTATAGTAAAGATTGCCGATTTTGGTTTGGCTCAAGCTCAAGATTTAACATCTGTGACTGTGACCGGATCCATTGTGGGCACACCAGCGTATATGTCGCCCGAACAGGCAGCTGGTAAGAAAGTGGATAGTCGCACAGATATTTTCTCGCTCGGCGTTGTTCTTTATGAAATGATAACAGGGATCAAACCTTTCGCTGGTGAAAATTATTCATCTGTGATTCATGAGATACTGATGGTAAAACCGCCCAAACCTGTTGATGCCAATCCATTGGTCACTAAAGAAGCCAGTGATATTATCGAAAAGATGCTAGAAAAAGATTTTGATAAAAGATACCAAAATATTTCTGAGGTTAATGAAGATATTTCTTCATATTTCCATAGAAAGAACATCAAGATTTCAAAGAAAAATATCGGTGAATTCATAAGCACTCCAGCTGAGCACTTTAAGAATTTGGTGGAAAAAAGAAAAGAAAAACACTATGAACGTGGGTTGTACTTCATGACGCTTGGTTTAGAAAAAATAGATGATGCAATTAATGAATTCAGCAAAGTTCTGCATCTTGATCCCAATGATGTGAAGGCACAGAAATACTATTCGGATTTGAAGAAGAAGAAAGAAAAGCGAGTTATTACAAAAGAGAAAAAGAAAGAAGTCCCTGCAAGAAAAAATATGTTTCTTCCAATTGGAATCGTTGCAGGAGTTCTTGTTATTGTTATGTTGTTTGCATTTTTGAAAAGGAGGGGGAGACATGGTCGTTTGGAAGGACCGGCAAAAACCTTCGCTGCCGTTGATATTCGGTCTGTGCCGAGCCAGGCATCTATATTTATCGACAACGAAGATACCGAATTAATTACTCCCGCACATATTGAGAGCGTCTCTGTCGGTGAACACAGCTTAAAGTTACAAAAAACAGGGTTTTCTCCTTATATTGAGAATTTTGTGATAAAAGAAGGTGATACATTCGCCTTAAACGCAGTTCTTTCAAAAGAGGCAGAACCGATAAGTTACGGAACTATTGTTGTCAAATCTGAGCCAACTGGCGCAGCGGTTTTTCTCGATAATGTTAATCAGAAACTATTGACACCCTGTACACTTGAGAATATAGAAGAGGGTGAACATAAGATAAGAGTTGTAAAGAAAGGATACGAGTCAGTTGAGGTAAGTCGGAATGTTTCATCTAATGAGCCTTCACAGGTTTCAGTGGCGTTAAAGAAAATTGAGAAGAAACCTGTCTCTAGCAGTGGGTTTTCGTACATAAGAATAAATGTCGATCCGTGGGCTAAGATTTATATTGATAATCAGTATATTGAGACAACACCGATAGCAGCACCGATAAAAATCGCTTCCGGCGTACATACCGTGAAATTCGAGAACCCAAATTTTAAAACGTGGCAGAAAAAAGTTGTTCTTAAACCTGGTAAGACGGTCACTTTAGATGTCAAGCTTGAACCTCGAGAGGGTTTTCTTAGACTTACTGTCAAACCGTGGGCTGATGTGTATATTGACGGTAAATTCTATGAAACAACGCCAATCGCAAAACCTATTAAGCTATCCGCAGGGAAACATAATTTGAAACTAATTAATCCGTCATTTAAACCTTATGAGGAACAGATTGTAATTCCGATTAATAAAATGCTTAAGAAATACGTAGAATTAAAGCCAAAATAAGGGAGGCATTATGTTAAGGAAAATTATTGCAATATTGCTTTTTGTGGCATTAGGGGTTGGGTTTGCACAGCATGTTCCCGAAGATTCACTCCTGCGCATGTTAGAGCGAGCCAAGAGTTACTATAATAATGGCGAATACGAAAATGCGATCAGCGAGTTGGAAAAAGCGCTTCAGTATTTGAAACAAATGGAACAGGGTGATCAGGTAGAATACTATAAGTACTTGGCATTCAGTTATGTTGCTCTTGGAGATAGAGAGAAAGCAAGAGAGACATTTAAGAAAGCGCTAGTACTTGATCCGACATTGGAATTAGATCCGGCAACTGTTTCGCCCAAGATCATCAAGGTTTTTGAGGAAGCCAAAGCAGAGATGGCAACGGTGACGCCCAAACCTCCTCCAAAACCACCAACACCACCACCAGCAAAGAAAGAAGTGAGCACCTTGAGTGCTACGTGGCGTTCTTGCTGTCTTCCTGGTTGGGGCCAGATGCATAAAGGAGAATCAAGCAAAGGAAAGAAGATAATGATCGCCACTGCAGTAACATTTAGTTTGGCTTTTCCTTCGCTGATCATGAGAGAATTGAAACATACCGCATATAAGGATGTGGAACCAGGTAATACAGAGCAGATGAATGATGCCTATAAAGCTTATAAATTCTGGCATAACGCAACAATCTACACTGGGGTGTTATTCATTGGTGTTTATCTCTACAACCTGTATGATGTGATATTCACAAAACCGCACTCCACATACTCGAAACTCGAGTTAGATAAAGGTATTTATTGCATCGCTGAAAAAGATTATATTAAAATCGGCTATAATTTGAAATTTTAAAAGGAGGGAATCATGAAGAAATGGTTTCTTTTACCCATTATTTGTTTCCTCTTGCTGGTTTGCTTGAAACCAGAACATGACAACGAATATGATCCGAATAATCCAAACAAGGCTTATCTTGAAGGGAACGTGTATGGATTTGATTCTTTTCCTGTAAGGAATGCCAAGGTTGCCCTCACCTATGATGATTCGAATTTTATAGAGCAATACAGCGATAACGAAGGCTGGTATAGTTTTGATCGAGTTGATCCGGGTATTTATAAAATTGTTGCACATGGTGAGTACTACAAATTTTTCGAATATTATCCTGAAAGTCTATCTGCGGGCGCGAGTGATACTTTCGATATATACTTCTATGAGGCATTTTGGGATTTTGAAAACGAACCATTGAATACACATGAACCTTTAGGATTTAGCGCAGTAGCTGGAGCTTGGTCAGTAATCGATAATCCTGATCAGGGTCATGTTTATAACGGTATTACGCCTGGAACCGGGCTTGCCGTTGCCATTACTGATGTAGTGGTAAATGATTTCTATTATGAAAGCATGATTAAGGTTGATACATCCTCTGGCAATACATTTGTTGCAGGCATTCTATTTAGATATCGCGACGACCAAAATTTTTATGTCGTAATATTCTTTACCGATCATATAAAGTTAATTGAATCACATCTTGGTACGTGGACGACAATTGATACAAAGTGGCGTGGATTTTCACTCAATCATTGGCATACACTATCAGTTGATTGTAGTGGCGACCATATACAGGTTTTCATAGGCAATGAGACCACCCCTCTGTTCGACGTCCATAATGGTACTTTTGCAGACGGTCGTGTTGGTCTATTTGCTGAGAATAACTCGTCGGTCAGTTTTGATGATATCTACATTGATATATCAGACTGGGAGTGATTATCGAAAAAAAATGTGTGTACGAAATCGATCGTAGTTGAGGAGGAAATCATGAAGAAATGGGTTTTTATATCCGTTTTTCTTTTGCTCCTGACAGTATGCTTAGAACCGCCAAGAGATAACCTGTACGATCCGTTAAATCCAGACAAAGTCAATCTTGGAGGAACAACATACCGGCATGATGGTTCAAGATTACCTGAAGTCTCCATAAGATTGATACAGCGCGATTCGCTTGTCGAAGAGGCCGTCAGTGGCAGTGATGGATGGTTTGAATTCTCTGACATTGATCCCGGTATATATAAGCTTGTGGCAAAACCGACAGAATATTATTACATGCCAGTTGAATTTTTATCAGAGAGCCTATCAGCAGGTACTGATACGATCTTGGATATACATTTCTCTCGTATGTTTTTTGATTTTGAAAATGAACCTGTAGGAACAAGAGAAATTCCTGAATGGACTGTGCAGACCGGATGGTGGCAGGTTGTCGAGGATACATCACATGGACCATTACACAGCGTTCCAAATGTATTTAGGGGTTATGTACCTGACACGATTATTGGTGTTGCACTTTGTTTGACGAATCAACCGCTAAACAATTTTTTCTATGAAGTCATGATGAAATCAGACGATGTGAGTCCCCTTGGTTGGCAAATGGGTATGGTGTTCAGATACCAGAATGAACATAATTTCTATAGGGTTCGTATTACTGAAACCTCTCCAAATAGGCTGGTAATCAATAAAGTGGTTGATGATAACGTAACAGTACTTTATATGGATGATCCTCCTATTGCCAGAAATGTGTGGTATAAGATGACCGTTGAGTGTGTTGGTACCGAAATCACATTTAAATTACAGGGGCATAATGTAGATATCGTTCAAATCATGAATGACCCTAGTCTTGATCACGGGAAATTAGGGATGTTGATCATCAATCCTGGTGCTGTTCATTTTGATGACATATCTGTTAGCGTAAAATAATAGAACTGTTTTTCTAATAATGGCAACTTTTTTGATCCATAAACCAGAAGATGAAACCCAGGTGATAAAATTAGAAAAAGATCACTTGACCTTGGGGCGTCGCGACGATAATGATATTGTCGTCGATGATGTGTTTGTCTCTCGTCACCATGCAGAAGTTGACAAGAAACGTGAGAAGTATACTATCAAAGATTGCAAAAGTCGATACGGCACTTTTATCAATGGAGAAAGAATATCTGAAGCACCGCTCAGTTATGGTGATGAAATACAGGTTGGAAATACATTAATAACGTTTGTAGATGAACGAACATTAGATCGTATTCCTGAACGAAGAACACCTTCGCGAAAAATCGGGGCAACGGTCGATTTGGCAGAGAAAATAGAGTTGATAAAAAACCAAATTTCCCGAGGTGATAAGAAAAATGTTGTTTTGAGATCCTTGGCTGAATTGAAAACCGAATGTGTTTCATACCAACAAAAATTAACAGAGGCAGAGAAAACAAAGGAAATTGCGTCAACCCTTTGCGAGGTTGGTAAGATTATAAATTTTGTTTTTGACCTGAATGTTTTATTAAACCTACTGATGGACTTAACGCTGAAAATACTGCAGGCGCGAAGAGGATTCATAATGTTGTACGATGAAGAGGTAAAGGGGTTGAAAGTAAAAGTCGCTCGGAATATGGGAGGCGAGCTCGAATCGAATAAGGCAATTGGCATAAGTCAGACTATTGCGTGGCAGACATTCAAGAGCGGAAACCAGATAACAACTGAGGATGCAACCAAGGACGAACGATTCAGAAGTCAGGAGAGTGTCATAAGTTATGCGATCGGTGCAGTCATCTGTGCACCTCTTATCTCAAAGGAAAAAGGCGCAATTGGCGTAATCTATCTTGATAATCCTGTGGCGCAAAGGCAGTTTGATCGGAGAGACAGTGAATTTATGACCTCATTTGCGAATCAGGCTGCCATTGCCATTGAAAATGCACAGCTGTACGAGAAAATAAAGGAGGAGGAGAAGATTAGGACACGTCTTCAGCGTTTCTTTTCACCGACTGTTGTGGCAAAGATAATGGTGGAGGAGGAAGCAGTCACGCTTGGGGGGGAGAACCGTATAGCCACGGTTGTCTTCTGTGATATCCGGGGATACACATCACTTACTGAGAGAATCAGTACGCTGATTGCTGTTCAAATTCTTAATGATTTTCTAAGTAGCATGACTGAGGAAGTTTTTGTGCACGAAGGAACACTCGACAAATATATTGGCGATTGCGTAATGGCCATTTTTGGAGCTCCAGTAGCGCATCCTGATGACTCGTTAAGGGCTATTAAGGCTGCCTTGGGTATGAAGAAGCGTGTATCTCAGCTAAAAGAGGAGTGGCATGAAAAGATGAAAGTTTCACAGGTTGAGTCATTTGAAATTGGGATAGGCATTCACACTGGAGAAGTTATTGCCGGAAACATAGGTAATATTAATAGAATGGAATATACGGTCGTATCGACAGCAGTCAATTTGGCATCAAGGCTGGAAAATGCCGCGCATCCAGGACAAATACTTATCAGTAGTTCGACATATGACCTAACTAAAGATTCAGTCGATGCAAAAAAATTAAAGCCTATCAGACTTAAAAACATAAGTAAACCAGTTCAAGTTTATGAAGTTATAGGTTTAAAAAAATTGAATCATTGACTTGCTAGATGAAGTTAAGTTATCATCAGGACTTGACAAAAAAATAATCCCGTGTATTATTTCTATATGATCTTTTTGTGGATAGTAGGGCAAATGGTTTCCCATACAGAAACTGGCGCAGTTATTATTTCAAACATTCCACCTGTGGATGGCAGTTACATTGTTACAGAAACTGTCTGTGATGATTACAATCACATTATCAGACATTATTGCAGGCTTTACGGAGTCGATCAAGAATTGGTGAGGATAATTATCGAAAAAGAATCTGAATTTAACCCCAGGGCCGTGTCAAGCAGTGGTGCCATTGGTCTTATGCAGTTGATGCCTGAAACTGCGGAGATCCTTGGCGTTAAAGATCCATACAACCCATGGCAAAACATAAGAGGGGGAATCAGGTATCTGCGTGATCTTTTTGATATATTTGGCGGTAACCTCGAACTGACACTTGCTGCATACCATGCTGGCCCCGGTCTTGTGCGAAGATTGAACAGGGTGCCCGCGATACCTGCAACGATGGAATACGTAGATTACATCATTTCGCGATATGGTGCAGGAGAAAGAAATACTACTATCTACTTTTCTCTAACAGAGGAAGGAACACCACTTTTTACAAATAGACCCAAATAGTTACATAACAAATTACTCGAATGATAACGAATGTATCGAATATTCGTGTTATTCGCTGATATTCGCGCAATTCGAAAGTTATATTTTCCTAGCAATGATTCCTATCGAAAGTACTGTGTATAGAAAAAAAATTTTCTTTTTCATTCGATGTTGTAGATGGTAAAATCTATCAGTTAATCTTCCAAAGTATTTAGGAAACATTGGTAATTTTATGCCGCATTTGAGAAAAATTTCTCTTAGTATTTTATAAAAGATCCCAGGTCTGGACCAATCGCCGTAACAATGTACCGGTCGAAATTCGGTTTTTCTTAAAAGCTTTGACAGTGATCCTATTGTAAACTGCCGCTCCCATCCGCCGAACCACAGACCAAGGAGTATAAAAATCTGTTTAATGATTGTATAGATATGAAATGTTTGTGGTACGTCAACGACCAATAAGCCGTTTTTTTTAAGTATTCGATGATTCTCATACAACAGGTTATAGGGTGAAGGGAAATGTTCAAGGAGTCCCTGATGGAATACAATGTCAAAGGTATCATCTCTGAATGGACAGCAACGTGCGTCAGCACGTATTAGTGTTAGTGTATTGTCCTCCATATATGAATGTGCGAGACGAAGACTTTCTCTCGAATAATCAAGAAGATAAACGTCGCCACCGCCTTGGCTTATCTTCAGACCGTCACGCCCAGTACCAGCACCAACCTCTAATATTTTTTTTCCTGAGATATCTGTAATCTTTGTGATTTCTTCTACAATATTAGTTACTGGTGGATATATAGAAGTCGAGTCTTTGCTTGCCCAGAATTTATCCCAGATTGTTGCCGATGTGTCTTTTCCTATTTTTTGAACCGAAACTTATCAGGTAGTGTATCGATTACAAGTTGAATAGTTGTTCTTCTCGCTTTTGAATAATTGTTGTAACTGGAGAATTCGTAATCACCAGGCTGTTTAGCTAATTCTCTGATAACAGGGAGTGTATGAATGTAATCTAGACGTTCCTTAAACTCCGTTGCGTTCTCAATGATCTCTGCGTCAAAGCTTTGACTCCAGACTGTGCCTTCTCGTTTTTTGTATTCATTGTACTTACGTGCAAAGTTTCCCTTAATTAATTTCATTATCTTTGATACGGTGAACATTCTGCCTGGTTGCACAATCAAATAGAAGGATTCAGGCATTATTAAATAGGCGAATATCTGATAGTTAAGCATGTAACGATGATATCCGATTGAAAGAAGCAAAAATCGTGCCCAGTGTGCATCACCGAGAATCTCAATACAGCCTTTGGTAGTCGTCTCTATCGAATATATTGCACCTGGTTTTATTATTCTTTTAGGCATATTCCCTCCTTACGTTATGATTTGTTTTAGTGCTTCTGCGTTCAAATTTTTTACTATCAAAGTTACCAAATTCAGCATGTTTTCATAATCCTCCAGCGAGATAATGCTGGAGCCAGAGTGTGCATAGCGTGTTGGTATGCCAAGCGCCAAACAAGGAACACCAAAATTTGTCAAGTGTATTGTGCCAGTATCGTAGCCTCCTTTGATCGAAGTGAAATGGTAAGGTATGTTATTCAGATCCGCGAGTTCACACACGAATTCCCGCAATTTTGTGTGCGGAATCATTGTCCGGTCATGGATCAATATACCTACTCCTGAGCCCAGTTTTTCAACCGCTTCATCCTCATTCCCGGGTGTGTCTCGGCAAAGGCTTATGTCAAGTGCGAAACCTATATCTGGGGATATTGCGTATGCTGATGTCTTTGCACCCCTTAAGCCGACCTCTTCTTGAACAGTTCCAGTAAGAAAAACTGTGTTTGGATGCTCAGTTGCTGTTAGGTTGCTTAATAGTTCAACCAAGAGAGCACAGCCCACTCTATCATCCCATGCTTTAGCCATGTAGAGATCACTGTTGGCCAGTTGCTCGAATTGCACATCCGGAACTATCGGATCGCCTGGCCTAATGTTAAGTTTTTCTTTAATATCGAAATTTTCAGTTGTTCCAACATCAATGTACATATCTTCAATCTTTGGCAGTTGCTTCTGTTCGTCAGGTGATAAATCATGAAGCGGTTTCAAACCAATTGTTCCGGGGATGTACTCATTTTTTTTCGTTCTTATTTTTACTCTCATTCCTGGCAGATTACCAACCCACCACCCGCCAATCGGGATGAATCGGATAAATCCTTTTTTTGTAATTTCCTTTACCATAAATCCGATTTCGTCCATGTGAGCAGCAAACATAATTTTAGGTTTTTCAGTTGAACCCGCTTTTTTTGCAATGATACTGCCAATTCTATCTCTGGCTATAGTGGCATGCTTAGCAAAGCGTTTTTTAAGGATCGTAACAATTTCACCTTCGTAACCAGAAACACCCATTGCATCTGTTATTTCTTTCAATAGCTTAATTCTATCCATCAAACCTCCTTATCATACATCTAGATTCTCTACGTATCGTGCATTATCTTCAATAAATTGTCTTCTCGGTTCAACTTCGCCGCCCATAAGTATAGAAAATAACCTATCTGCCTCTGCAGCATCCTCCATTGATACTTTCTTCAAAATTCGTTTTTCGGGGTCCATGGTTGTCTGCCATAATTGTTGAGGGTTCATTTCACCAAGTCCCTTATAGCGCTGGATATCATACTTCTTTGTATGTTTCCCTTTTAAAAATTCTTGGAGTTCTTCATCTGAGTACAAATACTTATGTTGTTTATTAACTCGTACCCGGTATAATGGCGGTTGAGCAATATATATTATTCCTGCATCGATTAAGGTTTTCATAAATCTAAAAAAGAATGTTAATAGAAGAGTTCGTATATGTGCTCCATCGACATCAGCATCTGTCATAATTACAATTTTCTTGTAACGAACTTTTGAAATATTGAAATCATCTTCACCAATTCCGCATCCGATTGCTGAGATTAACGTTCTTATTTCTGCATTGCTCAGAATCTTGTTCAATCCGCTCTTCTCAACGTTAAGGATTTTTCCACGCAGTGGGAGGATTGCTTGAAATCTTCTGTCTCGCCCCTGTTTTGCGCTGCCACCTGCGGAATCACCTTCAACAACGAACATCTCACACTCATCTGGATTCGTCGAGGAACAATCTGCCAGTTTACCTGGTAATGTTTCACTTTCAAGCAATGATTTTCGACGTGTCAATTCGCGTGCTTTTTTTGCCGCCAATCTAGATTTTGCAGCTGCGAGAACCTTATTGATGACGATGTTTGCGTAACGTGGGTTCTCTTCTAAGAATCCTGATAGTCTTTCATTCACCAATGATTCAACAGCTCCCTTTGCCTCCGGGTTACCGAGTCGCGTTTTTGTTTGCCCCTCAAACTGTGGGTTCTTTATTTTTATTGAAACAACAGCAGTGAGTCCTTCACGTGTATCTTCTCCTGAAAAACTAAGATTATCCTTCAGCTGATTATGACGCCGAGCATAATCATTCAATGTTCTGGTGAGAGCAGATTTGAACCCGATAAGATGTGTTCCTCCCTCATGTGTATTTATTGTATTGGCATATGTGAAAATGTTCTCTAGGTAGGAGTCGTTGTATTCTAATGCTATTTCGATCTCAATCCCATTCTGTGTTTGTGTAAAATAGATTGGTTTATGCAACCTCGTTCGACCGGAATCAAGATATTTGACTAAATCAACCACGCCTCCCTGTGAAAGATATCTTTCCTTTGTATTTGTATTCTTTTCCTCGAAATCAATTTTCAAACCTTTGTTTAAAAATGCTAATTCTCTAAGACGTTGGCAAATGATTGCTTTATTAAATTCAACTTTTTTAAATGTTTCTTTATCAGGTTTGAAAGTTATCTTTGTACCTCTTTTTGTCGTCTTACCGATTATTTTAACCTTGCCTTCAGGCTCACCGTACTTGTAAGTCTGAGAGAATATTTTGCCATCTCGGTACACTTCCGCCTCGAGTGATTCACTTAGTGCATTGACTACGGAAACGCCAACTCCATGAAGTCCACCACTGATGCTATATATTTTATCATCGAATTTTGCACCAGCATGGAGCATAGTCATTACGACTTCCAGGCCAGATTTTTTCTGTGTCGGATGCATATCTGTTGGTATTCCGCTTCCATTATCCTCTATTTCAACAATTTCTTTATCGACTGCCACTTTTATGTGGTCGCAGTTCCCCGCTAATGCCTCATCAATACCATTGTCTACAACTTCGAATATCAGATGATGTAATCCCCTGATGCCAACATCGCCAATGTACATGGCCGGTCTTCTGCGTACAGCTTCAAGGCCTTTGAGGACTTGAATTTTTGATGCATCATATATTTCAGACGTACGTTTGCGCTTATTGTCAATCCTGGTCTGTTTTTGACTTTTCTTCTTTTTCATAGCTGCTCCTTTTTCTCATTGCTCTGCAATTTTGAATTTTATATCTCTTATATTCGTGTTATATTTTTTTATTTTTTTAATGATCGTTTCCTTAATGAGAAACAATTGGCTCTGCCAGACAGGGGTGTCGACTTCAACAAACACGTTTTCCGTATCGACGCCAACCGCCTTGGAATGCTGTGCTACTTTTTCTCCAACTATCTCCGTCCATTTTTCAAGAATCTGCCAGTTTTCTAATCGTGTTTCGATTTTCATATTTCTTAAGACCCTTGGCATTATTCTGTTAATTCTTCTTGGAAATTTCAACAATACCTCGCTCGATAGTGAAAATATTATAGTTCTTGTTTTTGAGATGGGCGATCTGCGGGAGCTGCGTACTTGCGTAGAAGACCTGTCCTTTCAAGAAATTAAGTAGGATTTCTTTTTTCACCTGGTCAAACTCAGCGCCTGGTTCATCAAGAAGCAGAATCGGACGTTTCGCAGTTTTCCGGTGTAGGATTTCGGCCTCTGCCAGCTTCAGAGAGATCGCTGTAGCGCGTTCTTCACCCTCAGAAGCAAACTGCTTGAGTGGATGTCCGTTGATTGAGAAAACCAAGTCATCGCGATGTGGTCCGACAATTGTATATCCATAAACGATTTCCTTCTGCCTCATTTTTTTTAGGAAACCATGACTGAGCCTCATTTCCGGGCATGTGCTTTGATAATGGGTATTCAATTTTTCTAACCCAAAATCAGCGCTCAGTGTTGTAATAGTTTCTTTAAGTTCGGATAAGTTAATTTCACGTTCTTTATAGATCTCGTTGCCAAACTTTATTAATTGTTCGTCAAAGATCTCTAAGAGATCAGAATCACCGTTTTCTTTCATTGACTGAAGCACCCTGTTTCGCTGTCGTAGGATTTTGCGATATTCAATCAAATTACTCAGGTAAACCGGAGAGAACTTAGCGATAACCCAATTCAGAAAACTCCGTCTTTTTGCAGGTGCACCACGGACTATCCAGAGATCTTCAATCGACAAAATTGTAATGCCCAGCCACCCGACGAAATCACTTAACCGATTAACTTCATTTCCTTGCAGGGTGAGTTTCTTTGTATTGTTATCAAGATACACGATTGCTTCGCTTCCGTTTGTTTCGGCATTTACTCTCAAGAATTGGTCATCAGAGCGAATAAGGCTTCTTTCTTCTTTTATTCTGAAAGAAGAACCCAGGCCTACGTAAAAAATGGCCTCGAGCAGATTAGACTTGCCGGCGCCATTTCCACCGATTATGAAGTTGAAATCATCCGCAAATTGAAGTTGTGTGTCCGCCAAATTACGAAATCCTTGATAACTAATCCTTCGCAATGCCATGAGGTTTTGTTTTCTCCATCGCAATTATAACATTCTTTTGCCGAAAAGTCAAGCAATTTATGCAACTCTTGCGTCCAATGATGAGCTAAAAACGCGCCGGGAAATCTTTCTGGAAATATGGATTGTACGTTGCAGAAACAAGCTTAAAATATACTGAAATATCTCGATTTTTGTTTACGGCAACTCCTACCTTGGGGATAAATCTCAAATAGCCAAAGGCAGCCTTCAATTCCACACTGAATTCACACCCGGCAGAATAGTATGTTTCTCCGTTTTGGTCTATGCCATAATCAATGAAGATTGCTCCAAAGAGATCTTCAAGATAAATATTTGGATTCCAAAGACCTTTTCTTAAAGATAATAGATGATGTGAATATACGATATTTGCTATTATTCCTTGAGTTGCCAAGATACTATCAGGGTCATAACCGCGGAGTGGGAGACTCATTGTGTCCGGATTATGTATATCTGAAGCGCCGATGGTTTGCAATCTTAATTCACCGCCGAACATGTGCTGATTCATGCCTAAAGCAAGAAATTGAGCACCTCGGTCTATAGAAGATCCCCATGCTCGTCGTTCATAGGGGAACCATGCATTCACAAAAATTGTGGTGTGAGGGTAAGAAAAATTGAATGCAAGACCAGGCGAGAATTCTTTTCTTGTAAAATGATCATAAGATCTTCCATTTAAATAAGAGGTTATGCCACTTAATCCAGGACCCATTTTTGCATAGAGTGGATAGATTAATCTATAATGAAATGCATTATTGTACTCGAATGATAAATCGAAGTATAGGGGAGATAAGAACCACGAATTCCACGATATATCGACAATTGGACTGTCTGCTTGAGCGTCATATGCTAAAAAAGCGTAATAGGTGTTCTCTAATGTGGCGTCGCCGCCAAGGATCAGACCTCCTATTAACCAGTTGGTAAAGCTGTCGTCTACCGGGAGAATTAATGGTGTTCGCACTGCTGGGTATAGTGTCTTAAACACATCCAAATAAGTTCCTTGGGCGATTTTGCTTTTCTCAATATGCAGATAGGGTTTTGCTGTAAGAGGCCAATCGGACAATTCATATGGCTCACTTATGCACTCCTTTGCGTAAATGTCGTAACCGCCACTATTAAGTCCAATATAGTATAGTAAATTGTTATACTTTATACCTGATTGTGCAAAATTGTTTGAAGTAAGCCGCCAAATACTGTCTTCTTCAAGATCTATTTCATAGAGTGAATGACTCCCATCAAAGTTTGCGGTAAATAGCAAAGTGTTTTCTTGAGTTAAAGAGAGATAACCTTCTTTCCAAGGTGTTGATAAAAGAAGCGCAAGCGTCTTGTCCTCGAGGTTGAATGTATATAGATCAGAATTTTCGTATTCTTTGCCCGCAGCAAAGACAATCCGGTTGTTATTCGATTCCATCTCGAAAATCATATACTCAGTTTCCCATATTTTTTTTCGAGAGTGTGACTTGTAAAGCCAAAGTTCTGAACCGAATTGGTGTAACCTATCTCTGCTATAAAGAATGCTACTATCTTGCAGGACACAGAAGGCGCGTATCTTATCGGTGAATAACATGCTATTTTCTCCGGTGATTAAATCTTTTCTCCACATAGTAGAGGTAGCGCCAAATCCGCTTAGATAGATATTTGCCATTCCCTTTTCCAATTCTCGTGTAGTATAATATAGTCCGTGCCCTTTGATTCTTAGCGGTGTAGTAACCGAGCTAGTAAGTTGTACTAAGGTCTTTTCAGTTCCTGTAGGGATTTCCAATTCTAAAATTTCAACCCTGTACAGGCTATGAAAAGCATCCAATTTCATCGGTTTTGAGTATGTGAAGTAAATCTTTTGCTTATCGGCGACTAATGACGATATAAACCATCCTTTTTTAGTTAATCGCCTATCCGCATTATGCTGATCGCAAAATTCTTTTTCTGAATAATGCTGCCATTCTTTGAAAAGTGCTGGAAATGATTTTCCATATACTTTTTTAGCTGCCAGATCGATTCCAAAAAACGGGAACATTGTCGATATAGGGGACCAAAAATATGAGCCATATTCATCAAAGAAATTGCTGAAACTCCCTGCTCCATATCGATTCGATAAGAAATCGAAAAATTCGCCACCATAGAGGTAGATTCCATCTAAGGGGAATACCAAAGGTGTATTTGTTGCTTCAGTGATTGAAGGGAATTTTTTATCAATGACTCTTGCTCTTATATAATTCTTGGAATACCCATCATTCAATCTACCTTCATAATTAGAAAGTTGAGATTCGCTAAACACCGCAATCCCTTCTATTAGCCAACCAGGAGAGTACATATTAGATTGAAATGGTGCACCAAATATGCTCGTCAGAATTTCTGAAAAACCTTCTGTTCGTGTGAGGTGGGCGATATGCGTATATTCGTGTACAGAAACTGTTCGGTACCAGCTTTCAATACCTTCTAATGAATAACCCATACCAGGGGGATATGTGAAGATATGTATATTATGTAAGAAGGGATCAGCGAATCCGTTGCTAATGGTCCCCACATCCTCAACGACCACCGGGACATTTCTTGTATCATTACCGGTAAGTTCCGCAATATTTTGTCTATAATACTCGAGGTTTTCTAATGTCTGGAATGCTTCCCACTGGTACCCTGGTTTGTAGATTACAGTGAAATACTCAGTTTTAAGCGTTTTCCAGTCAACCCAAGTGATTAATAACAGGGCATAAATCAGAACCATAACAAATTATAACCACTGATGTATTGTTTGCAAGAGAATGGATATGGGATTGCTTCAGAAAGAAATTGCTAGAATTATTGGAGCAACGCCTGATACAATCACTCTATAGGAGAAAGGAGGAACGAAGCCATGTTGGAAGAATTTGAGAATAATTGAGGGGGATTCCTGCTAAACGAAAAATATGTACAGGAGTAATGGAGAAAAGCACCGACCCCACTTATAAATCGATCTATTGACATCCACGACAACAACATTATAATTAATCGAAGGGAAAGATGAGAAAGAATAGTAATTTACTTTTTTTTGGTATTTTGATTAAATGTTGTTTACTCCTTACTGCATACTCCATACTCCCTAATGTCTTTCTATTTGCCCAGGCAGGCTGGGGGCCGGATCAAAGGTTAGTCTTCATGCAGGGTGGTGGTTGGTATCCACGAGCTGCATGCTGTGGGGATACCATTCATTTAGTATGGTGGCAGGCGTATATTGGGCATGACGAGGTCTTTTACAAACGCAGTACCGATGCGGGTGAGACCTGGGAAGCGGATGTTAGGTTGAGTGTGGAGGATGCGCAGAGTTCGATTGTTCCAATAGTTGACTGTATGGATTCGATAGTAATCGTTATCTGGGCAGAGGACGATTTTGGTGCATTGTTAAGAAAAAGCACTGACGGTGGTTTAACATGGGGTATCATCGATTCGTCGTTAGGTGGGGCGGGTTATATGGATATAGATATTACTGGTGATACAATATATCTTGCTGGTGGTCGTAATCCAGGTGACATTGTTTTTCGAAAGAGTACTGATGGGGGTAATACCTGGTTACCCCTACAAGTTGTTGGATATGGCGCCTATGTGCGGCATGCAATAAGTCTGCCAATGATTGGCTTTGTCTATGAAGTTAATCGTTATGCGATGGAAATAATGTTCAAACGTAGTACAGATAACGGAACAACCTGGTCTGACAGTATGATTATATCTGATATAGACTCGATGGGATCATTCAAGGCACGTATTTCTTCGGATACTATAGCAAATGTGCATACCGATTGGTGCGACTACAAATACTCTCCCTATCCCTGGACAGGTGATATTTTCTACCGGGCGAGCAGAGATTCAGGGAGTACCTGGGAGCCTATCGACTCATTGACCACTCAGCATCGTGCCGTGGCATCGGATATTCTTGCCGAGGGCAGCAATCTGCATTTAGTCTGGGAGGACGACAGACATGATTTTGGCAACAACTTTGAGATCTATTATCGCATGAGCACGGATTTGGGGCAGACATGGGGTAATGAAGCTAGATTAACCGATGCGCTTTACCATTCTTACTGCCCTTCTCTTGCCTGTGGTGGTGGCTATTTGCATCTATTCTGGCAGGATAGGAGAGAATATGGAAACAATGGATCGAGCGCTCCGCTTTACTATAAGCGCAAGACGCTCACTGGGATTAGTGAGGAACCAGCAACGAAAAATGATATATATGGCTTGTCTATAGATTGTCCCACGATTTTGAAGAAGAATGCTTTGATCTTCTATTGTTTAGGCCGTTATCGAGAAGGAGAGGTATTAATAATGGATGTAATCGGGAGGGTAATAGTGGAGTTTCCGGTACGTCGTGTATCTGGTGAGTTTGTGTGGGACTTTAACAAGGATGTGTGCCATGGTGTATATTTCATAATGCTCCGGGCAGGAGCGAGCTACACAACCAAAAAAGTGCTGGTTGTGCGTTGATGTGTTTTTTTGGCTATTGGTTTTTGCATAAACAAGTAATAGTAGCACCAAAACAAGAGGAGGAAACATGTATACGAAAATCTTGATTCTTATAGGTTTGCCGCTCATGATATTTGCGGCTGAGTGGCAGTCATTGAATGGACCGCCTGCGGGCAGGGCCGATGATATGTCAATAGGATGGGATCCACTTCATGGATATTATGTCATCTACGCAGCTGACCAGACGCATAAGTTGTATAAATCAACGAATGAAGGGGAATATTGGGATTCGTTGCCACCTGAGGGACACCCCAATCCCTACATTATTAATCCAACCTGTGTCATAACTAACCCTGACAATGCCCAAGTGGTTTACATGGGCAGGAATTACTCAACACCCGTTTATAAATCCACAAATGGCGGTGTCGATTGGGAGCCGAAAAGCGCTGGCATCACCAACGAAAATCCCCGCTGTTTTGCCATGCATCCGAATAGTTCGAGTATTCTTTATTTGGGGTGCAAAACTGACGCCTGCGCGGCTTTTAGAACTACGAACGGTGGTACTCAGTGGTATCAGAAAGATATGGTTGCTTCACAGGATGACCCTACAGTTAATGAACTTGCCATCAACCCAGGTTCTCCTTCTGATCCTGATGATCATGTTCTTGTTGCGGCAACTGATGATGGTATCTATTACACATCGAACGGCGGCGGAAACTGGAGCCTTAAATTAGACAAGTCTGATATGGTCAGTGTATCTTATGCGAATCAATCTATTGTGTATGCTGGCAGAAATGCAAGTGATGAAGGTTTGTTCAAATCGACTGACGGTGGCTCAACATGGGATACAAATCCGATTGAAAGTTTCAGCTATGTGCGGGCGGTTGCAGCAGTCAGTCCTAATGAAGTCTACATTGCAGCAAATACAAGTAGTGATGGCAGAGGTATCTATCGAACCACCAATGGTGGTAGCAATTGGAGCTATTACGGTAGAGGAGATAGCCTTTTCTGTAATGATTCGATCATTGAGATTTGATAATAAGGGTGGCAGGTCTTGACATTAGACATATTGTGAGTAAAATGTGTTATGGTACGACCGTTGAGGATAGAATTTCCTGGCGCGCTATATCATGTGGTGTCACATGGTAATGGTAAGCTCTGGCTCTTCAAAAATGACGATGCCTATAGCATGTTCTTAGATATTTTAGATCTATATATTGAGAAATATCACGTGGCTATCCATAATTTTGTAGTTATGCGTAATCACTGCCACCTTATAGTTGAGACGCAACTGGCGAATTTGGGTATTTTTATGAATCAAGTATTGAGGGATTATGCGATCTATTTCAATCGGATGAATCGGCGACGGGGTAGTGTGTTTCAGCATCGTTATGGTGCTTTTTTAGTCCAGAAAGATGTCTATTATAAACAATTAACCAAGTATATTTTTTACAA
>Ga0209427_10002083_pt1 | contig 23413 bp, 21 predicted proteins | sample DeeMarSWOR136_30_FD_187465 | JGI IMG/M metagenome (GOLD analysis project Ga0209427, IMG submission 187465) | Marine sediment microbial communities from White Oak River estuary, North Carolina - WOR-1-36_30 (SPAdes) (version 2) | ecosystem: Environmental > Aquatic > Marine > Intertidal zone >...
TAAGCGGTCCTGCCGAAATTGTATTTAGTGGAGAGTGGCCAGATGAGAATATCGCGACGGATTGAGAGCCTACCACCTTATCTTTTTGCCGAAATAAGCCGTAAAATCGCTGAGAAAAGGGCCAAGGGCGAAGATATTGTCGACTTCGGCGTCGGCGACCCCGATATCCCCACCCCAGCCCATGTAATCGAAGAGTTATGCAAGGCCGCCAAAGACCCGCCTAACCACCGCTACCCCGAAACCGCGGGCCTGCCCGAGCTACGGCAGGCTATCGCCGCCTGGTATAAGAAGCGCTTCGGTGTTGAGCTCGACCCCGATAAGGAGGTTTTACCCCTCATCGGCTCCAAGGAGGGCATCTTCCATATCGCCTTCTGCTTTATCGACTACCGTGATGTCGCCCTGGTGCCCGACCCGTCTTATCCCGTCTACGCCATAGGCACCACGCTGGCCAGCGGCTCGCCCTACTATCTGCCTCTCACCGAGGAGAACAACTTTCTGCCCGACCTAGACGCTGTGCCTGCCTATATCCTGAAGAAGGCCAAGCTGCTCTGGCTGAGCTACCCCAACAACCCCACCAGCGCTGTAGCTGACCTCGACTTCTTTAATAGGGCGGTGGAGTTCGCCCAGCGCAATAACCTGGCCATCTGCCACGACGGGCCCTATTCCGAGGTCACCTTCGACGGTTACAAACCGGATAGCTTTCTACAGGCCGAGGGAGCCAAAGAGGTAGGTATGGAGTTCCATTCCCTGTCCAAAAGCTACAACATGACGGGCTGGCGGATAGGCATGGCGGTGGGTAACGCTACCATGATTGACGCCCTCAAGAGGCTCAAAACCAACATAGATTCAGGCGTCCCTCAAGCTATTCAATACGCCGCTATCAAGGCCTTAAACGGCCCTCAGGAGTGCATTGAGGAGCACAATGCTATCTACCAGCGGCGCCGCGACCTGGTCATTGAGGTCTTAAATAATATAGGTCTTAAGGCTCAGACGCCCAAGGCAAGCCTCTACATATGGGCCAGGGTGCCCAAGGGCTACAGCTCGATTGACTTTGCCACCGACCTGCTGGAGAGGGTAGGGGTGGTGGTCACCCCGGGCACGGGCTACGGCCAGAACGGCGAGGGCTACATACGGCTGTCGCTGACCATTCCCGATGCCTCGCTGGTAAAGGGGCTATCCAAGCTCTCCAACTGGCGCGACAGCCGAAGGAAGCTAAAGCCAGGGGTGGACTTTACATAATGTTAAGGAGATCTGCCTATTAAGACTACGGTTGTTACCCGTCCGTCGCCGGAGCGGGCCTTCCTGGTAGCTGTAGCCGGCAAGGGCAGTGCTGACCGCTGGTCGGCGGAGGACTCGCTTGAAGAGATGACGCAGCTAGCAGGCACGGCCGGAGCCACCGTAGTCGGTAAGCTCATACAGCGGCTGCCCCGGGCCACCAAAACCCATTATATGGGCAAGGGCAAGCTGGAAGAGCTCATAGCGCTTAAACCCAGCCTCAAATACAGCCTAGCCATCTTTGACGATGAGCTTACGCCACTACAGCAGCGCAACCTGGAAGAAGCCCTGCAGGTAAAGGTCATTGACCGCGTGGCCCTGATTCTGGATATCTTTTCGCGAAGGGCACACACCCGTGAGGGACAGCTTCAGGTCGAGCTGGCGCAGCACCAGTATCTTTTACCACGCCTGGCCGGGCAGTGGAGCCACCTGGAGAGGCTGGGAGGCGGTATCGGTACCAGGGGCCCTGGCGAGACTCAGCTGGAGACGGACCGGCGCCTTATCCAGCGCAAGATACACCGCCTCAAGGGCCAGATTGACGATATAAGAAAGCACCGCCAGCTTTACCGCCAGCAGCGCCGCAAGAGCGGTATCCCCGTGGTGGCCCTGGTCGGTTACACCAACGCTGGCAAGAGCACCTTGCTCAACGCCCTCAGCCACGCCGATGTCTTTGTCGAGGATAAGCTCTTCGCCACCCTGGACCCCACCACCCGCCGCCTGACCCTGCCTGATAAGACCGTAATTCTATTGACCGATACTGTGGGCTTTATCAGGAAACTGCCGCCGACCATCGTTACCGCCTTCAAAGCGACACTGGAAGAGCTTGACGAAGCCAGCCTCTTGCTTCACATCGTTGACCTCACCAGCCACAACGCACCGGAGCAGTGTCAGACGGTGGAGGACATTTTGTCCGACCTGAAGTTGAGCGAGAAGCCGCGCATCACGGTGCTCAACAAAATCGACTTATTGCTTGACGACAGCCGCCAGTGGGATGAAAAGTCGGCCCTCGATTTTCTTTCCGGCCAAGCCGAGGCCGACGAAAACACGGTACTCGTTTCGGCGGAAAAAGGCTGGGGGCTGAAAGCTCTTTTGGAGCTTGTCGGCCGCACTTTGAGCCACACCATGCAGCCCGTCTAAACCCCTCTAAAAATGACGCGCTGAGAGCCAAATTTAGGCCCCTAAAATCATTTACGAGTATTCTGTTACCTTGAAAGCCCCGAGAGGGCGGATTTTCTCTTTCTTTTGGTAACAGCACCTTCTGAGAAAACAACCCCGTTTTTACACCATCATTATACCATCATTATACAAGGAAGTAAGAGCATTTTCGGTGGTTCCGGAGGGGCTGTTGCAAAACCGTGATATAATCTAGGCTGCAGGAGGTGCAGCCATGTCCGAAAAAACCCTTGAAAGCAGTTTAAGGAAGATAGAGGCATATATTGTCACTAGCGAAAAAACGAGAGACCAGGAATGGAGAGCCGCTGTTGCAAAAAAGCTAGATGAAATTGAAAATCGTATCACGAAGCAAGACTTGGAAAAAAGGTTGGAAAGAAGACTATCGAATGGCCGAATGTTACTTGCTGCCGGATTACCAGTTTTATTAGTCGGCCTGGGAATGTTCGCTTACGGAGCACTGAATATTGATAGATACTTTGAGAGCTACCAGGTTTTTTCCAGCTCTGAGCTTTACATGTTGATCATCGGCATAATTATGGTTTGGATCGGCATCAGTTGGTCAAGGGAGCCGGATTACTAGTTACTTTCTGCCCCCCCAAAAAAGACGCGCTGAGAGCCAAATTTAGACGCTTAAACATTATTCTGAGTGGGTTGTTAACCGCTAAGGAGGTAATAATGGCTCTAGAGGAACTAGAAAAGAGGATCGGTGTTCTGGAGGACATCGAGGCAATTAAGAAGCTGCACAGAAAGTATGTCTTTTGCCTTTCCTGCCGTGCCTGGGATGATTTGTTGGATTGCTTTGCCGAAGATGCCACCGCCGATATCTGGAAGCACGGGTTACGGCGGGGCAAGAAAGAGGTTGCCGAGCTGGTCTATAATGTTTTTGACAAGCTAGAAAAAACGCCCGGGCATCTAGTGGGTCAGCCAGTTATAACCGTTAATGGAGATAGAGCCAGCGGCTACTGGATATTATATCTCTTCCCCCATGTACCTGAAGGTGAGCCGATGATATGGATGCAGGGTAGACATGATTGTGACTATGTGAAGATAGACGGTGAATGGAAGTTTAGTGCCGTAAGGTTTACGCGTCCCTGGCCACCGGAAGAGCCGGAATAGGAAACTTTTACCCAACCGAATCAGCCCGTCTAAAGCCCTCCAAAAATGACGCGCTGAGAGCCAAATTTAGGCCCCTAAAATCATTTACGAGTATTCTGATACCTTGAAAGCCCTTTAAGGGCACTTTTCCTCTTTCTTTCACCCCCAGCACCTTTTGTAAAAAACAACCCCCGTCATTATATAAGGATAAGGGATAGGCCTTTTCGGTGTCCCCGGGTACGCTAGGGAGCTTGTTTACATAATATAGCTTGATTTTTCGTGTTATAATGGGGGCATGGAAATTGGAGATTGGATAACCCTGGCCGCAGTACTAGTAGCGCTCGGTATAGGCGTAGCGTCTATATGGCATACGCGGAGTATGCAGAAAAAGGAACGACGAGAAAGATTGTTAAATGAGATTATTGAGTGGGCAGCTGATGCGGGCAAACCTAAATACGCTCTAAATGTAGCAAGTCTATCATCCAGCACAGTTAGCGAAAAGGACCAACAATTGTTTTATCGAGTTGGCCAGGATTCATACATAGATGCCTTGATAGTTAGAAGTGAATATATAAGTAAAATCGCCTCAACTTTTACTCAGAATTTGGGTACAGCAGTTGAAAACCTCAAAAACGATTTAGAAAATCACTCACAACTTATTCAGGACTGGATTCAAGATAAAGTTGATGCAGCTGATATAGGCAAAGATGAAGCCGTATTAGGTAAATCTGCAAACGAAGTATTACGAAAAGCCGCCAAAATAAAGACCCGGGGCATAAGCTGACCGGCCCAAACCCAATTTCTTGCCCCCAGCCACCCCCTGAATAATACTGGGGCGCACTATATATGTTATGTAGAGTTCATACCTAGAAAAAGCCTAAACCGCCGCCCTTCTCAATCCCCCTACCGGATATCAGCCGATTTGCAACCAGAGTGTATAAAGGCTAACTGTCAGCGCACCCAGCGCGAATGTTGCCGTGGCCCAGACGACCTCGCGGTTAGCCGTGTCCCTGAGGTGTTGGGTAAGGTCCTCATACTCCAGCATGAGCTGGTTCATGGTTTCCCTGAATTCTGAGAGCTGCGGTTTTTTGCGGCTGGCCTTCTTAACGCTCTCAGAGATGCAGGTCGCAGCGCTCTCAAGCGGTAGAGTGACCCAGCTTGATACGGGCTTGGTGCGCTGAGGCCAGAGCCAGCGTGCGGCTCTCCTGAAGCTCTCCAGGCGCTTCTCCATGCCCCTCTGCAGTTTCTCCGCCCGTTCGTCCAGCTTACGCCTCTTGCCGCTCTCCTCCACGACCACCGGCCCCGCCTCGAATTCTTTAATGGCGTAATCAATGGCTTCCCTGGCGCCGTCGCTCATCCAGACCAGCCTCATCCATACCAGGTACCGGAAGACTCGGAAAAGCCCTAACAGCCCTAAAGCCGCCCCTATAGCGAAGATAGCCCAGTACAAAACGATCTCCCCACCCTTAAATTATTGGTAAAAATCAGGACTTTTAACATTATGTTTAGTTATTTTAGAAAAGCCCCACGCCTGACAGTTGTGCCTAACTTTACAATAAATAGCCAAAATGCCTGGTTTGACTGATATATTATGTCAACTCCCCTGCTGGGTATATAGAAAAGTGGGCTCGGTAGGATTCGAACCTACGACCAATCGGTTATGAGCCGACCGCTCTGCCGCTGAGCTACGAGCCCACGAGGCTATCCCCTCCTAAAAGCCTGCCTTCTTCAGGTGCTTTTCCACCCTGGCCAGTAGCTCTTCGGGGCTGACAGGCTTATCGATATAGTCCTCGGTTTGAAGGTCAAATCCCCGACTGACCGGTATTGAGGTCTCCCGGCCCTTGGTGGCGAAGGCGGTCAGCATCAGGGTGGGGATTTTTCTGAGCTGGGGGTCTTTCTTAAGCTGCTCGGCGGCGGTAAACCCATCCTTGACCGGCATTATCACGTCCAGAAGAATCAGGTCGGGCTTTTCCTCCCTGGCTTTACGCAGTCCCTCATCCCCGTTGGAGGCGATAATTATCTGGTAAGGCTTGGTCTCCAGGACGATCTTGGTCGTCTCGATAAAATCGGGGTCATCGTCAACGAGGAGGATTTTAGCTATTTTTTCCATCCGGTCACCCTTTCAGGATTTCTTCTTAATGAGCCTCCCTACCCTCTCCAGCAGTATGTCAGGGCTGAATGGCTTCTCTACATAGTCGTCCACGTCCAGCTCCAGCCCGGTTTCAAGCTCGTAACGGCGGCGGCTGGCTTCCTCCCGCACCGAGGTCAGAATGAGGATAGGTATATCGCGGTACTTCGACCACCTCGGATCCTGCAGCTCCTTGCATACCGCCCAGCCATCCATCTTGGGCATCAACAGGTCCAGAATCATCATGTCAGGCTTCTCAGCCTTGAGGTTGGCCAGGGCCTCGATGCCGTCGCGAGCGGTAACTACCTTATAGTCCTGGGACTCCAAAATCATGGTTACCGCGTCCAGGATATCGGGGTCATCGTCAACTACCAGAATCTTCTTCGCCATTATCTCTCCTTGCCATTATAATACAGGTCTGGGCAATAATCCAGCCTGTTCTACAATCTCAGGGACAATGTCCTCCCAGCCCACCGCCATAATATGGACGCCGTGGATACCGGGTATTTCCTTCACCCGCTCGATAATCTCCACGGATATCTTCTTCCCCTCCGCTTTGGCGTCCTGGGCCTGCTCCATGCGGGTCACAATCTCGTCGGGCACGGTCACCCCCGAGACATAGTCCCGCATGTAGCGCGCCATACCCGCCGACTTTATGGGGATGACCCCCGCCAGTATGTGCGTCTGCTTGTCCAGACCCTTGTCAACGACCATCTCCATCCATTTGGCGAACTTATCGAGGTCGTAGACTGCCTGTGTCTGGATAAACTCGGCCCCCGCCTTCACCTTCTTGGCCAGCCGGGCGACACGGAACTCGAAGGGGTCGGCGTAGGGGTTGGCCGCTGCCCCGATAAATAAAGGCACCTCACCCGAAATATCGTCGCCGCAGAGGAACTTCCTCTCGTCCCGCATGGTCTTAAGCAGCTGTATAAGCTGTATGGAGTCGATGTCGAAGACGTTCTTGGCGGTGGGGTGGTTGCCGAACATTTGATGGTCGCCGGAAAGGCAGAGTATATTGCCGATGCCCAGCGCTATTGCCCCCAGCACATCGCTCTGGATGGCGATGCGGTTGCGGTCGCGGCAGACAATCTGCATCACCGGGTCGACACCCGCCTGCTTCATGAGCACGCAGCCCGCCAGGCTCGACATGCGCACGATGGCCGTCTGGTTATCGGTCACATTGGCGGCGTCACAGCAGTTACGCAGTGCCTCGGCCTTCTTCAGCATTACGGCAGCGCTTGTCCCCTTGGGCGGGCCTGCCTCGGCCGTTACGGCAAAGCGGCCGCTCTCCAGGACCTTCTCCAAGTTCGTTCCCGCTTTCATCGCCTCACCTCCGTTCGCTTCTTTTTCCTGGGCAGGGTAAAGCTGAACCTGCTCCCCTTACCCGTCTCCGGACAGGGGCTTTCCACCCAAATCCTGCCCCCGTGCGTCTCAATAATCCTCTTGGCTATGGACAGACCCAAACCCGTTCCTTTCATCTCAACGTTACTGGCTCTAAAAAAGTCCTCGCAGATATGGGGCAGATCCTCGGGAGGAATACCGATGCCGGTGTCCATCACCTCGACCTTTATCTCTTTATCGTCCTGAGTCACCCTGATGGTCACTGTGCCCTCGGGGGTATAGTTAATGGCGTTATTGAGCAGGTTGGTCATAACCTGTTGCAGCCTGGGCGCCGAGCCACGAATCCGCGGAAGCGACCTGGGCATCTCCAGCTCCAGCTTCAACTTCTTTTGCTGGGCCAGGTCGCTCATATCCCCGACCGCGGTTTCTATTACCTTCTTCAAGGATATATCCTTCATCTCCTGGACTATCTGACCGGTTTCAATGCGCGGAATATCCAGCAAATCGCTGATCAGGCTCAAAAGCTCTTTGATTCTCTGGCTGCTCCTCTCCAGCATACCCCGCTGCTTTTCGGTAAGCTTGCCAGCAAAACCACCGAGCATAACCCAGAAATAGCTCTGAATAGCGGTCAGGGGTGCTTTCAGATCGTGAACCGTTACCCCCAAGAAACGGAGAAAGCGGTTCCGGGCTTCTTCCATCTTAGCTATCTCTTGGGAAGCCTGTTCCAGCTCTCTGGTCCTCTTACCCAGGAGACGCTGGCTCAACTGAACCACCTCCCGCTGCCTTTTTCTCAGCTCACCGACAACAGAGGTGGCCATGTAGCTAGCGGCGAAGAGGGCGCTGCCTAAAACAACTAGGATGGCCAGTATATAGCTGCCCTCCTGGTAAAGCCCAGGGTCAGCAAATCCGACCAAATTTATGTGGGGTACTATCCCAGCATACTCTAGTCCCACTAGCAGTGAGACCATAACAATCACCAAGGTGGCTAACAGGTACACATAAGTATAGTGCAGTATTATACTAGCGCCGATGATGTGTAGTACAAAGTAGAAGACGAAGGGGTTCTCAATCCCGCCGGTGAAGTGAAGCAGCACAGCGAAGGCGACAAAGTCAAGTAGGAGGTGAATAGTGCCGTAGATTCTGGCTCGATGGATAGCCAGGCTGGCTGGTATTTTCCTCAAGCTCCGCGCCTGGAAAAGGAGCACCAGGTTGAACAGGGTGACAAAGGCGCACACTACGTAGGCGGGCGTGGTGGGAAACTCGATGTCGAACACCCTGGAAGCGATGAAGGTGGCCGCCAGGATGCCCAGTACGGTAATCCACCTTACGGTGACGAATACCCTGAGCCACATCTTGAAAGCGGCTTCTTCAGAGTGGTGCTCGTGCTCACCGCCTTCGGCCAGGAAATCGCTTTCTTTATCATTAGTCATTAGTTTCATCCGAGAGGACGATTCGACGCGGACCTCCGGAAGAGCTGGTGCTCCAATCTCGCACCGGCACAATCTCCTCCATCTTATCCAACTGCCCCAGCGCCTTCAAGCGGTCGTAAATCAACTGCCAGGCGCAGGGTGTATCGGGCGATACCTCACACTTGCCGTCAACCGAGCCGCCGCAGGGTCCGTTGAGCAGGCTCTTGGCACACCTTACCAGCGGGCATATGCCCACCGTCGTCGCCAGAACGCAGTTCCCACACTGCATACAGACCTCGATAAAATTCCCCGGTGTCTCTTCCTTGCCGACAAACAGAGTATTTAAGGCCGGATAGACGGGTTTATCGCTGTACATGGTAACGGTCTGAACGCCGAAGGCGCAGCTCATCACCAGTATGGCGTCGGCTGCCTTAATGGCCTCGGCGTTTTCGGCCAGGGCTTCGCGGGTAAGCTCATCGCAGGCAGTGGGGATGACCATCCACCCCGTAACCTTCTTGCCCTCCGCCTCCAGCTTCTCTTTCATCTCCAGCACCTCGGTCTTGCCGCCAGTATGGCATATGGTAGCACAGGTGCCGCAGCCGATGATATACACCTTTTTAGCCTTACCCAGGCTCGGTAGAACTTCTTCCAGCGGTTTTTGCTTAGTTACTGTTATCATAGCCACCCCTAACTTTGGCGAATATGGTTGTCGTAGTCGTCTCTAAAGTGCTCCAGACTATCCACTACCGGAATCGGAGCCGCCTGCCCCAGCCCGCACATCGAGCAGAGCATCATGGTTTCGGACAGCTCCTCAAGAACCCTGATGTCTTTCGCCACCCCTTCTCCCCTCCCCAACCGTTCCATAGTCTCAGCCATAACCTCGGTACCCTCGCGGCAGGGTGTGCACTTGCCGCAGGACTCCTCGGCCAGGAATTCCATCGTCTTGCCCACGATATCGACGATATCGCGGCTTTCATCAAAGACGGTGATAGCACCTGCTCCCAGAACGCTCTCAAAGGACAAGGGGGAATCTATCATGGTATAGGGTATGATTCTACCCGTAGCGCCGCCTATCTGCACCGCCTTGACCTTCTCAGCCTTAGCCAGGTTTTCGACCAACTCCCTAAGCGGGCTGCCTAGCACTAATTCGTAGACTCCAGCCTTAGTCACATCCCCGCTCACCGAGAAGACCTTGGTTCCCTTGCTCTTTTCTGTGCCCATCTTGGCAAACCAATCGGCTCCGTTGAGTATAATGCGGGGTATATTGGTCAGCGTTTCCACATTATTGATAATGGTCGGCTTGCCCCAGAGGCCGCTGGTGGGCGGGAAAGGCGGTCTATAGCGAACTTCGCCTCTTTTACCCTCGACTGAGTCCATCAGCGCTGATTCCTCGCCACAAACGTAAGCGCCAGCGCCCTCCCGAACCTCGATATCGAGGTGAGTTAAAAAGCCCTTCTTTTTAGCCTGAGCGATGGCATTATTAACTAAATCGAACAGGAAGTGGTACTCAGCGCGGAGGTAGATAAAGGCTTTCTTAGCTCCAATAGCGCAGCCAGCGATGGCTATGCCCTCGATAAGGCTGAAGGGGTCGTTCTCCAGTATATACCTATCCTTGAACGTGCCCACCTCTCCCTCATCGGCGTTGGCGATAACATACTTTTCGTCGCCCTTAGCCTTGTAGCAGAATTCCCACTTCAAACCGCAGGGAAAGCCGGCCCCTCCCCTGCCCCTTAAGCCCGACGCCTTGACCTCTTCTATCACCTGGGCAGCCGGCAGCTTCAGGGCCTTTTTCAGCGCCTTAAAGCCATCTGTCTTCATATAGCTGGCTATATCCTTGGGGTCAATGACCCCGCAGTTCTGTAGTACTACCCGTTTTTCCATTATTTATACGTCTCTAATATTTTGGCTATCTTTTTCGGCGTCAAATCGCCGTGGACGTCGCTGTTTATCATCATTGCCGGTGCCTTATCGCAGGCGCCGATGCAATTGGTCAGCTCAAAGGAGAACCTGCCATCGGAACTAGTCTCACCGGGCTGAATGCCGATTTCCTTACGTATGCTTTCAATAATGATCTGGGCGTTTTTGAGCAGGCAGGGCAGGCTCTTACATATACGGATAATATTCCGGCCCTGGGGCTTGGTGGAAAGAAAAGAGTAAAAGCTGGCCACGCCATAGACCTCGCCTATGGAAATGTCCAGGGATTCAGCTAGCTCGACCATGGTATCGCGGGATATATGCGCTGACTTATCCTGGGCTGCTTCCAGCAGCACCAGCAGCTTTCCCCGGTCTCCACTTCGGCTGGCCTTCTTCATCTACCCTACTCTCCTAAAAGCAGAGAATTAGCTAGTTACCACCAAGGGCTTCCCCTTCTTCTCGGCCTTCTTCTCTCTCGGCAGGCTCAATGCCCCTGTTGGGCAGTAAGGGATACAAATACCGCAATCACGGCAAGCTTCTTTATCTATGGGCTGGTCGAAATCGACAATAATCTTGGAATCAAATCCCCGGTAGGCAATGGCGAAGACATCTTGCTTGGCAATCTCGTTACAGGCACGTACACAGCGGCGGCACATAATGCACTTGGTCAGGTCACGCATGATATAGGGGCTGATATCTTCCAGGGGGTAATAGTGCTTTTTCACCTGGAATCGGGGCAGCCCCACGTCAAGCTCAGCGGCGATTTTGCGCAGCTCGCACATGTTGGCTTTATCGCACATATAGCAGTTACCGCTGTGGCTAGCCAGCAAAAGCTCGATTATGAGCCTGCGGCTTTCCAAGACCTTGGGGGAATGGGTGTGGATAACCATACCCTCAGTGATAGGCGTGTGGCAGGAGCCGACCAGCGTCCGCGAGCCTTCCACCTCGACCACGCAGATACGGCAGGCGCCGAGGGGAGATAAATCGGCGTGGTGGCAGAGCGTGGGGATATCGACGCCGTTTTCCTGCGCCAGCTCAAGAATGGTCTGCCCCGGGCGACCACTCACTTGAGTCCCGTTTAACGTCAGCTGTAGCGCCAAAGCTGCTCCCTTGGTCTATGCCTTCTCTACTTTAACGGCACAGACCTTATACTCGGGTATCTTGGCTACCGGATCGAGAGCGGGATTGGTCAACCTGTTAGCCGGGCTTTCGGCGAAGTGGAAGGTCATAAAGACCACCCCCTGCGGCGAAGTCTCGGTGACGTTAGCTTTAGCCACCACCTCCCCCCGCCGTGAGGCTACCTTTACCCTGTCGCCGTCGGCGATGCCCAGTTTGGCGGCGTCGGCAGGGTTCATCTCCACCTCCCCTTCTTTCCTCAGGACGTTCAGTCCCTCCACCTTACGCGTCATGGTGCCGGTGTGGAAGTGGTAGAGGCTGCGCCCGGTGGTCAGCACCAGCGGGTATTTCTTATCGGGCAACTCCATGGGCGGCTTATATTCTAGCGGGATAAACTGCCCCTTGCCGCGGGTGAACTGCTGGGTATGCAGTATGGGCGTCCCCGGGTGTTCGAGGGTGGGACAGGGCCACTGCAGGCCACTCTTTTCCAGGCGCCGGTAGTTCATCCCTCCGTAGCTAGGAGTAACGGCGGCAATTTCATCCATAATCTGAGAAGCATTCTTGAAGTCGAAGCCCTTAGCCCCCATCTTTTTACCAACTTGGCAAACAATATCCCAGTCGGTTCGGCTTTCCCCTATCGGCCCTACCGCCTTCCTCACTCTCTGTACACGTCGCTCGGTGTTGGTAAAAGTGCCATCCTTCTCGGCAAAGCTAACACCGGGCAGGACGACATCGGCCAGCTTGGCCGTCTCGGTGAGGAATATATCCTGCGCCACCAGGAAGTCCAGTTTATCCAGCGCCTCTTCGGCGTGAGTGATATCGGGCTCGCTGAGCAGCGGGTTTTCCCCGATAAGGTAGATCGCCTTTATCTTACCTTTATAGGCGGCTTCGACAATCTCGGTAATAGGCATACCCACCGATGGTGAAAGCGAACCGCCCCAGGCCGCCTCGAACTTATCTTTGACCTTGGCGTCGGTCACCGCCTGGTATCCGGGATAGACGTTGGGCAAAGCCCCCATATCACAGGCGCCCTGGACGTTATTCTGCCCTCTCAAGGGGTTTACGCCTGACGAAGGCCTGCCGATATTACCGGTGAGCATAGACAGGTTGGCGGTGGCGATAACATTATCCGTGCCGTGGGAGTGCTGGGTAATACCCATCGAGTAAAGGATGGCCGAAGGCCTCTGGGTAGCGTATATCCGCGCCGCCTCGGCTATCTTTTCTTTGGGCACGCCCGTAATACGTTCTACGGAATTCAGGTCGAAGTTCTTTAACGACTTCTTAAAGGTGTCGAAGTTCTCACATCTTTTCTCGATAAATTCCTGGTCAAGCAGCCCTTCGTCGACGATAACCCGCATCATGCCCATAAGTAAGGCGACATCGCTGCCCGGGTTATGCTGCAGCCAGAGGTGTGACCAGCGCACCAGGTCAATCTCGCGTGGGTTAGCCACAATCAGCTTGGCGCCGTTATCCACCGCCCGCTTTAGCTCCAGAGCGATGATGGGGTGGGCCTCGGTAGTGTTGGTGCCGATGGCGAAAATGCAGCCCGAATCACGGAACTCGCTGAAGGAGTTGGTCATGGCCCCGCTGCCGAAGCTCTGCACCAGTCCGGCCACGCTGGGGGCATGGCAGAGACGCGCGCAGTGGTCGACATTATTGGTCTTTAAGACGGCGCGGGCGAACTTCTGGGCAACGTAGTTGTCTTCGTTAGTGCACTTGGCCGAGGAAACCACGGCCACTTCTTCGGGTTTATATTTGCCCAGCTTAGCGGCGACTAGATCTAAAGCCTCGTCCCAGCCTGCCTCAACGAATTTGCCGTTCTTCTTGATGAGCGGGGTTTTCAGCCTGTCTTTATGATTGATAAAGTCAAAGCCGAACCGCCCCTTAACGCATAACAAACCGTTATTAACCGCACCATCCCGCTTTCCCCGCACGCTCATTACTTTGCCGTCGCGCACACCCAGATAGAGCCCGCAGCCGACACCGCAATAGGTGCAGGTGGTAGCCACTTCTTTATCGGGGAGCTCGGTTACCTTGGGCATAAGCGCCCCCACCGGGCAGTGGGCTACGCACTCTCCGCAGGAGACGCAGCTGGAATCGATTATCGGCTTGTCGCCGAAGGTGGCCACCTTGCTGTCGAAGCCGCGGTTGATTATGGCCACCGCCCCCACCCCCAGCACCTCGTCACAGACCCGCACGCACTTGCCGCAGAGGACGCACTTGTCCAGGTCACGATAGAAGAAGGGGTTGCTGGTATCAACCGGGTAAGTCCGCTCGGTATGCTTAAAGGGTAGTTCGGTGATGCCCAGGTAGTCAACGATATCCTGCAACTCGCAGCGCTCGTTCTTGGCGCAGGTTACGCAGCGCTCGGTCACGGCTACATTGCGCAAGCAGATGTCAAAGGGTCCACAGCGCTTTCTCCGGTGGCAAATCAGGCACTCACTGGGGTGGTCGGATAAGAGCAGCTCGACAACAGCGCGGCGTACATCGTTTAAGGCATCGGTGTTGGTCTTAACCACCATGCCCTCGGCGGCGGGTGTGGTGCAGGAGGTGGGAAAGCCACGCATCTTCTCAATCTCGACGATGCAGAGGCGGCAGCCGCCGTAGGGTTTAAGGTCGGGGTCGGCGCAAAGGGTGGGAATGTAGATGCCCGCTTCTTGAGCGGCTTCGAGCACGGTCATCCCCGACTCGGCCTTAACCTCCTGTCCGTCTATAGTCAGCTTGATCTCAGCCATACTACTCTTCTCTCTCCTCAAGGTCGCACCTCAAGCACCGCTCCGCCTCTTTTATAGCCATTTTCTGGCTCAGTGTCATTTCCACGTCCTCGAAATTCTTGATCCGCTCTTTAGCCGGTGAGGCTGGTATTTCCACCCGCATCTCCTCCCCCGCTTCTTCCAGTGTCTTCATCGCTCCCTCGGGCGGGGCCAGTGTCTCTTCGATGTCGCCCTCTCCACCCAGATATTTATCGATTGATATCGCCGCCTGCCGTCCGTGGGCGATGGCTTCGATGACCGAAGCCGGCCCCTTGACCACGTCTCCGCCGGCGAAAACGCCCTCTTTATCATCTACGGCCAAACTATCAGGGTCGACCACAACGGTGTTGCCCTTCCCCAGCGGCAGGCTAAAGCGAGGTGGAATATCCGGCCGCTGGCCGATAGCGGCGATAACAGTGTCAAAATTCATCACGAACTCGCTGCCCTCGATACGCTCGGGGCGAGGCCGTCCGCTGGCGTCTATATCGCCCAGTTGCATAGCATAGCACTCTAATTCCAGCTTGCCGTTCTTAGCGGAAATCTTGGAAGGCGTCGCCAGGAAGCGAATCTTGACGCCCTCTTCTATAGCCCCTTCGATTTCTTCGGGGGCAGCCGGCATCTCTCCCTGAGTGCGGCGGTAGACGATGGTTACCTCTTTAGCCCCTAGGCGCAGAGCAGTCCGCGCCGAATCTATAGCCGCGTTACCGCCGCCAATAACGGCCACACTCTCCCCCACCACAACCTTCCTCCCCAGGCTCACCTCGCGTAAAAAGGTTACGCAGTCCATCACCCCTGGGCTATCCTCGCCCTCAACTCCTATCTTGAGGCCCTGGTGGGCGCCCGTAGCCAGGAAAACGGCATCATAGCCTCTTTCGAATAAATCATCCGTAGATTCGACTTTTGTATTTGTCTTTATGTCAACTCCTGCCGCCTCTATTTCGTCAATATCCCTCTTGAGCACGTCCTTGGGCAGGCGGTAGTCGGGAATAGCCACCCGCATCATACCCCCTGCTTCGGGTAAAGACTCGAAAACGGTTACTTTATGCCCCAGCTTGGCCAGGTAGAAAGCGGCGGTAAGCCCCGCGGGACCCGAGCCGACGACAGCCACCTTTTTATCGGTAGCTGGCGCTATCTTTGAGTTTTGCTTCCACATACCGTTATCGCTATCGACGGCAAAGCGCTTGAGCACACGTATGCCAATAGCCTCGTCGAGCAGACCCCGACGGCACCTGGTCTCGCAGGGATGGATGCAAACGTAGCCGCAGACCGAGGGGAAGGGAATCCTCTCCCTGATTACGGCCACCGCCTCGCTCGGTTTGCCCTGGGCGATAAAGCGTATGTAGCGAGGCGCATCCACGCCGGCGGGGCAGGTATGGGTACAGGGAGCGGTGACTATCCCCTCGCAGACCGCCGCCCGACAGTGGTGGTTCTTGATATGCTCCTCGTATTCCTCACGGAAATAGCGGATGGTGGTCAGCACCGGGTTAGGGGCGGTACCCCCCAGCTGGCAGAGCGAGCCGACCTTAATCTGCTCGCTTAAGCTCAAGAGCAGGTCGATGTCCTCCATCTTACCCCGCCCGTGGGTAATATCGTTTAATATGTCCAGCATCTGCTTCGTCCCCAGACGGCAGGGAATGCACTTGCCGCAGGACTCGTCCTGGGTAAAAGAAAGGAAATAGCGGGCGACATCGACCATACAAGTGTCCTCGTCCATGACCACCATGCCCCCCGACCCCATAATTGAGCCCGCTTCAGCCAGCGTCTCGTAGTCAACGGGCTGGTTTATCAAGCTGGCGGGCAGGCAGCCTCCCGAAGGACCTCCCGTCTGCACCGCCTTGAAGCGCTTGCCGTTGGGTATGCCACCACCGATTTCGTAGATAATCTTTTGCAGCGGGAAGCCCATCGGCACTTCGACCAGCCCGCTGTTGGCAATATGGCCCGTGAGGGCGAAAACGACGGTGCCCTTGCTCTTCTCGGTGCCGATTTGTGAGTACCAGTCAGCGCCCTTGGCGATAATAACCGGTATCGTCGCCAGCGATTTAACGTTATTGATATTGCTCGGCTTGCCCCACAGGCCCGACTGGGCGGGGAAGGGCGGGCGCGGGCGGGGCATACCCCGCTTGCCTTCGATAGAAGCCATCAGCGCTGTTTCCTCGCCGCAGACAAAAGCCCCGGCGCCTTCTTTGACGTGGAGGTGGAAACTGAAATCGGAACCGAGTATTTTATCGCCCAGGAATCCCTTATCTTCAGCCTGCTTGATAGCGAGCAGCACTCGTTTCACCGCCAGCGGGTATTCGGCTCTGATGTAGATATAGCCCTCGGAGGCACCGATAGCGTAGGCGGCAATAGCCATACCCTCGATAACGGTATGGGGGTCCCCCTCCATGGTACTGCGGTCCATAAAAGCCCCGGGATCGCCCTCGTCGGCGTTGCAGATCATATACTTCTGATCGCTCTTAGCCTTGTAGCAGAATTCCAACTTCTGGCCGGTGGAAAAGCCGGCCCCTCCCCTGCCCCTTAAGCCCGAGCGCTTTACCTCGTCGATAACCTGCTCCTGGCTCATCTCAGATAGTACTTTGCGCAGCGAGTCGTAGCCGCCCGTCTTAATGTAGTCTTCGATTCTCTCCGGATTGATGCGGCCGCAGTTGCGCAGTATCAGGCGCGTCTGCTGACTGTAAAAGGTAATATCTTTATAACAGGGTATGGCTTCATCACTAACCGGGTCGTGGTAGAACAGGCGCGCCACCGGCTTGCCGTCGCGAAGGTGGGACTGGACAATCTCGGGCACGTCGTCAACAGTGACCTTGGTGTAGAAGATACCTTCAGGCTCAACGACGGCGATGGGCCCCTGCTGGCAGAAGCCGTGGCAGCCGGTAAAGTCCACGACCACGTCTTTCAGCTTCAGCCGGGCGACTTCTTTCTCCAGCGCCTCCCTGATTTCAAAGGCTTTGCCCGAAACACACCCCGTTCCGTGACAGACCAGGATGGTTTGCTTGTTTTCGGCCTTTTTAGCCACCAAGGACCTCCGCAACTTTCTTGGTCGTCATCTGACCGTATGTCTCGTTATCCACTCTCATCGTCGGTGCCAGAGCGCAGGCGCCGATACAGGCTACCGTTTCCAGGCTGTACTCCATATCCTCGGTAGTCTCTCCGGGCTTAATACCCAGCCGCCTCTCCAGCTCGCGGAGAATGCGCGCCCCACCCCGAACGTGGCAGGCTGTCCCCCGACAGATAACTATCTTCTTTCTACCGGTGGGGGTCAACTTGAATTGAGCATAGAAGGTGCTTACTCCAAAAACAGTGCTCTCGGGCAGCTTTAAGTACTTGGCAATCCCCTGCATCGCCTCGGCGGGTAGATAGCCGAACTTATCCTGGGCTTGCTGGAGTATAGCGATAAGGTTGCCGCTATCCCGGCTATAGTTAGCCGTTATTTTACCCACCTCTTTAGCGAAATCGACTTCTGCCAAGGGTTTAACTCCCCTCCTTCAACAGTCTGACCAGCTTCCAGGCGATTCTCTCGCAGAGCACGTTTATATCCTCGATGGTCAGATAATCAGATACGGTAGCATCGAACATTATGCTGCCGTCAGGGGGAAACTCCTCATCCCCTTTCCAGAGGACAAATGTTATGGGCACCTTCTTAAAGGCGTTTATAGTCACGGCCACATCACCGTAATCGGCTTTTTTACCGCCCAGCCTCTTAGCGACCTCTATCAGCTTCTCCGGCTGGTCGCTGAAATTATCGACGAGGGGCTTTATCGCCCTCTTGTGGAAGGTGCGGAAATAGACAACCCCGTCGGGCAGTTCTTTGTAGGCGACGGGTTTATTGGCTAGCGGCGTACCCTTGGCCTGGGTTAGATAGTGAAGGACTAGAATCTTGTCCTTCAGGGGAACTTCTTCCTCGCTGCCCGCTAGTGAGATATCTATATCGGGGAGGCTGATTTGATATGACCGATTCAGATAGTCAAGCGTGATTACGGGTTGGGAATCTATGACTTCGTATTCGGCGCTGCTGTTACGGCAGAGCCGTTTGATATCGCCCGTCTCGGCCAACCGCTGGCTAGCGATTTTATGGGCGAGATTGAAGCCGTACTCATAATTCTTTTGTCCGGGCACTGAAAGCAAACTATTATTCATCCTGCAATCAGACTAAAAATTATATTCCCGCCGCCTCCAGCACCAGGGGCACCTTATTCTCCCAGCCGATAGCCATGATATGCACCCCCTGGCACATACCTTTAAGCTCCTTGATTAAATCAGCCGCTATTTCTATACCCATATGGGTTTTATCTTCAGCAGCAGTCATCTTCTCGATGAGCTCGTCGGGCACAAAAACGCCCGAAACGTTCTTATTCATAAAGCGGGCCATACCCGCTGACTTCAAGGGTATTATTCCCGCCAGGATGGGGGTGCCGAATTTCCCCGCCCGTTTCATAAACTGGGCGAAGGCGTTAGGGTCATATATAGCCTGCGTCTGGAAAAACCTGGCTCCGGCCTCAATCTTCTTCTCCATTTTGATTAATTGCAGCTCGCGGGCGGCCTCGGTATCGGCACCGGGGTTGACCACCGCCCCGGGGAAGAAATTGGGCTTCCCTTTGAGCTCGTTGCCCTGCATGTCGTAGCCCTCGCTCAGCTTCTTCATCACCCAGAGCAGGTGTACCGAGTCCAGGTCATAGACCGGTTTGGCTTCGGGGTGGTCGCCGAGCACGGGTAAATCGCCGGTGATAGAGAGAACATTTTCGATACCCAGCACCGCCGCACTCAAAAGGTCGGATTGCAAAGCCAGTCGGTTCCTATCGCGGCAGGTTACCTGGAGGACGGGGTCAAGCCCCTTCATCTTTAGCAGGTGGCAGACCGCCAGCGAGCCCAATCTCATAACCGAGCTCTGCTGGTCGGTAACGTTAGCCGCATCAACTTTACCCTTCAGCACCTCGACCGCTTCCATCAGCTCGGTGGTATCGGTCCCCTTTAAGGGCCCAACTTCGGCGGTGATAACGAATTTCCCTTTCTCAAACAATGGCTGCAGGCTCATCTACATTCCCTTCTAATGGCGAAAATGAATACGCCCCTTATTATACACGAATACGCCCCTTCGTTGTAGAGGTTTTAGGCTATATCTCAAGCCAGGAATGGGAATAAAGGGCTTCGCCGGTAATGACCCGGACCGTCTTGGCGTATTTGGCAGTCTCTTTATCTAAAGTAGAGAGGTCAACTTTTTCGCCGTCCATCACCTTATGCACCAACTTGACGATTTCCGGTCGCTGGCCGCGGGCGATAGCTATCAGCTCGGTGTCAAAGGCATCGACAATCGCCGAATAAAGCCCCAGCCTGGTCAACATTATCAGACAGGTTCGGTTCAGGTAGGGCCTTAATTCGGTGGGCGTGCCGTTGGAGATATTGGAAAGCCCGACGGTTGATTTACAATCGGGGGCAATATCCTTGAGCATAGCCATAAACTCAAAGCAGGCCTTGAGCTGGTTTATCTCCACCGAAACCGGTGTCAGAATCGGGTCTATCCAGATATCCTCGTTGGCGATGCCCGCCTCGTTAGCCTTATACATAAGGTCAACGGCGAGCATAGCCCGCTCGTTGGCGTCGCGGGGCATTCCCTCCACCCCCCAGAGCAACCCTATCATGTAGGCGTTGTACTTGGTGACGAAGGGCAACTCCTTTTCCAACCGGTCGGGCTGAAGTGAGATGGAGTTAATCAGCGCCCTGTTCTTGACCACCTTCAATCCCGCTTCCATAGCTATCGGGTTGGTGGTATCCAGCGACAGCGGCTTATCTGTAACCGCCTGCGCCGTCTCGACCACCCAGGTCATCATCTCGTCCCCCGCCTTGCGGGCGGGCCCAATGTTTAGGTCGATGTAGTCTACGCCGGCCTCGGTCTCGGCTTTGGCCATCTCCTGAATGGGCCCCGTGTTTCTCTCCTTCATTGCCGGGCCTAGCGTCTGCGACATTATGTTCAGATTTTCGCCGATGAGGATCATACTTTAACCTCCTGAACCTCTCAAGGTTGCCACGATTTAAGATAAGCGGGGATGTTAGAGCCCTCGCGAGGACCTACCTGAATCTCCCAGCCGGCCAGTTCCTCTTCCAGTCCACCGCTTTCGGCGGCGGCATAGCCAGGAATTATCAGCTTATGGTGCTTGACCATATCGGCAATACCACACTTTTTAACGAAGGGGGCGATAGCGTCGGCGACGAATTTACCCGCCGCCCAGGCGGTCATTACCGAAAGCCCCTCGGTATCCTTGACCAGCAGGTAACTGGGAATCTTGCTCGTCTCCACCTCACCGGAGACGATGAAATAGGTCAGGGAGAAATTGGAGGTGATGAGCACCGGTGAGTTGTCGGTGGGCTTGCCGATTTCGTAGATGCCCTCCTTGGTCGCCAGTGGTCTTTGCGGGTCGGTATAGATATTCAGCCTCTCCACCAATAGTGGGAAGAGGCTCTCCCCCTGGAAATCGGAGAGGACGATGATGCCGCCGTATTTAGCGATGAACATGGAGGCGATTACCGCCTCTTTCATCGGGTTGTCGGTCATTTCGGCGGGGAAAACGATGGTGGGGAAGCCCAGCGGGCGGAACTTCTTTGCCAGAGCCGCGCCGCGGATGATTATCTGGTCCTCAAGCGCCTGGCGTAAAGCCCGCGAGCCCGAATCTATAACCAGCTCTTTGACTCCGGCTTCAGTTAGCTTGGTCGTCAGCTCAGCCAGCTTCTCCACGTTATCGGCTTTCACCGCTAGTGGGCAGGAGTTCTCCTTGGCCAGAGCCGCCATCTTGTCCTGGTTGGCTTCGGTAGCGGCGTAGAGCAATGGCTTGCGGTCAGCGCAGGTGCTAAGCCCCGCCGCCATAACCTCGGTGTCCTCGCTCATTAATATTATGCCGCCAGTGGTCTTTTCCCTCACTTTAGTAGCCACTGCCTTGAAGCGGGCGGCGTCAGCCCCCGCCTTTACCGCCACCAGGTCGGGACGGAGGATAAGCCCTATTCTTTCGTACTGCAGATCGTTAAAGCGCTGTAGTTTGGCGTCAATTTCAGCATCGCCCTCATCGGCACCGACGAGGATGGCTATTCCCGGTGGGTTCTCGAAGCGCTTTTCGTGACGGAACATAACCGTCTCGCCGCCGACTTTAAGCACCCTGTCACCCACGCCGATAGTGACCGGAATTATGGGCGGTGCCGAGGCTTCCGTCAGCTTGGCTTTGGATTCCTCGGAGACATGGGGACAAAGGGAAAGCTCCGCCTTACCTGCGGCTAGCTTCATAGCGAAGGCCAGGCAGGTCGGCTCCCCGCAGTCCTTACAATTGGTTTTGGGCAAAAGCTTAAATATCTCTATGCCGGTAAGTGCCATCTCTTACATTCTCCTTTCCCAGCCTGTTGTCTCTAGCCCAGTATCGGGTCCATTTCAAGGGCGGGGTGACCCTTCTCCTGCAGGAAGGGTAGTATTTCTTCCTCGGTCACGCCCACCGTCTCATCGGCAATCATATCGGGCAGGCCGGGGATACCAATCTCCTCGGCCCTGGCCTTGAGCCTGTCGCCGATTTCTTCTTTCAGCGACTTGGGCATCCAGACGATGCGCTTGATGCCACCGTCGCCGCTGATGAATTTTCGCTGGCAGGTATTGTATTTGCCGTGCCCAACGAACCCTGGCGTGCTCAAGCCACCGCCAATGGTGCCCGCCAGCGTGGTAAACTTCATGCCGCAGGGGGTCTCACCGGTGTACTCGCGGTTGACCGTCATTATCCCGTTGCACATGGGCAGGACGGCGGCGATACATTCGCAGCAACCGCAGGTGGTCATAGGGTCGTTGACTATGCTGTAGAAGTTATAGTGGTCTATCTTGCCTCTGGAGGCTTTAAGTACAAAGTCGTTTACCCCCTTCCATTGCCCCATCTTCTGGTCGATGACTTCCCCCTTCTCTACGGGCTGATTGGGGCCGGTGGGGTTAATCTCGAAAGAAGCCTTGCAGTCCATCCAGTTATAGGAGCCGCAAAGCCCCGTCCTCTCCGGGCTGATGACGCAGACATGGCTCGGGGCGAAGGACTGGCAGAGGGTGCAGGAGTAGTAGGTATCGGTGGTCTCGTCGGTCATACCCTCGATGCGGGCGTCGCGCTTGCCGTAGACCGCCCTCGCCTGCTCCTCCACCTCTTTTACCTTAGCCTCCTCGGTATAAAGCTTCACCTGTACCTTATCGAATATACGCCCGAAGTCCTGGTGCAGCTTGGCGTGGAGGATATCACCGATGTGTTGTAGCTTAAAGCCCTTCTCCACCGCCTGCTTGGCGATTCGTATCCAGGCGATATCACGCTGCCCGATATGCATCACCCCCTGAGCGTAGTTGATGAGGTGGTGAATCTGGCGTTCCAGTATAGGCTCGAAGTCGTCCTGCATCTCCCTACCCGCCACCTCCACGGCTATAGCCAGGGGCAGGCGGGAACCGGGCTCGATATCGCTTAACTCAGGCCCGATTACCTCGACCTTGCCGTCCTCCACCTCTTCCATACGCTTGGTGGTCACCCACTCCACCATCGGCGTCCGTCCGCCGCCACACTCCAGATAGATATCTTCGCCACGTACTCTCTCCCCTTCGAAGGCGGGCCCGTAGGCCACGGGGACGGGCACTTCGGCCACGGCCACCTTCAAGCCCCTCACCTCCACCGCCTTGGCCACCAGCTGGTCATGGGGTATATTGGAAACGACGTGCTCGTAGGTGCAGATGCCAGTAGGTAAAACCTCGGGTATGGGAGTATCGGCGATAACCGGGAATCCCCAGTTAATGGCGCCGGCAGCGTTGGCGTACCACTCATCGGTAACATAGCCCATGGGTAGGACAAAGGCAAAGATTCGGTCCTTGTTATAGATTAATATCTTGCGGTAAGCACCGGGCTCAATGCCGCCGAAGGACATGGCCGCCCGGGTGGCGAAGCCCATGGCGAAGACGGCGGCGCTGATATCGGGGCCGAAAGAGACCAGTCGTGTCGGCCAGCCGATTTGCACCCCCTGCTCCACCAGCTGTTCGGAAAAGCGCTTACCATTGTACTCAGAGGCCATAAACACATAGAGGTTCTTCTGCTGTAGCTCCTGGGCAATACTGGCGGCTATCTCGTTGGTGGGAGCGGCGCCGACGATGGCGGCGAAACCAGGTGCGGTGCCGTCAACGAACTCGACTCCCCTCTTCCTCAGGATGACGTCATCGGCAGCGCCCA
>Ga0209427_10002084_pt1 | contig 23392 bp, 17 predicted proteins | sample DeeMarSWOR136_30_FD_187465 | JGI IMG/M metagenome (GOLD analysis project Ga0209427, IMG submission 187465) | Marine sediment microbial communities from White Oak River estuary, North Carolina - WOR-1-36_30 (SPAdes) (version 2) | ecosystem: Environmental > Aquatic > Marine > Intertidal zone >...
CAGTATGCATCTCAAGAAATCCAAAATGAGATTATTGAATACTTTATAAAAAATAAATACACATATTTTGTTGGACCAATTGAGGGTATATATAATTTACTCGTAATAATGTGGGTGAGAAATGTAACAGATTTTTATTCATTCTATGAAGAAACAAAGAAAAAATATGGGTATTATTTCAAGGAATCTAATTTTTGTTTATATGTACAATTACTACATTATAGAGCTTCATTCCTAATAGATACACCTGATGTTAGAACAGATCCAATGATTACTGGAGGGCAAAAACAAATTGAGCTTGATGATATTGATATTCAACTGTTAAAAATAATTGCAGGAAATGCCCGTCTTCCTACAATAGAAATTGCTAAAGAATTGAATACTACAACAATGGTTGTTAGTCATAGAATAAGGAAAATGATTAAAAAAGGTGTAATTCAAGGTTTCAAAACAAATCTAGATTATATTAAATTAGGATACCAAAATTTTAAGGTTGATATACATCTTAAAGATTATAAGGATATCAAAGATATCATTAAATATATAACACAAAATCCACATTTATATTATATAAATAAAACCGCAGGTCATGCTGATTTAGAAATTGAGTTCTATGTAAAAACCATTAATGATTTGCATCAAATTATGATGGATTTAGTTACAAAATATCCAGGGGAAATAAAATATTATAATACATTTAATATCTTAAATTTTATTAAACGACAATTTATGCCCAGGGATTAATTATAAAATTAAGAAGATATAACATGCACTTTTGAAGTCGGATCTAAGAGTTCCAGCAAAAAAGTTCGTTTAACAATAGCTAACTTTTTTATAAAATAATAGATTTTAATATTATAAGTAGTAGTGGATTAATCAAATTTCATTGTTATCCATTGCTAAACTTTAATCATTAAAATGTGATGTATGTTGCGATGATTCTTTTTTCAGACTTTATCTCTTTTATTCCTCTGGATTGTCAAATGCTAAACCCAGAATTACTAAGAGAACAAATAAATATATCATTGCAAAGGTTATCCCAGGCATCCAACCGTTTTCAACAATGTAACCTATATATAGCTCAACAACTTTAAAAAAAATCTGAAGAATAAGCCCTGGTGACCATTCCAAGGGAGAACCACCGCTTATCCCATTAAAAATTATCGCCAACTGTTCTTTTATCTCAGGTGATATTTCTAGAGGTTGATATGTTTGACTGGCAAAAACAGATGGTAACGAAGATAATAGAATTAGAACCGAAACGGAAATGCTTCCAATAAGTATTGTTTTTTTCATGTCCTCCCCCTTATAGATAATCTAATTACACAGTAGTATTTAAACCCTTCCAAGAATATCTATAAAAACTACCGAGTTTATATGTAATTATATATACTATCCTATAAATGATGGTGGTATGTTTTTCTAAAAGTTAATCAATTGGTTATCTGTTGATTATATAATTAAAGTATTTATTGAAAAAAACAATTAGATCTAAAGTAAGTATAAAGTCGCTGACGGGAATATAACTTTTAATTAAATTCCCATACAAAACTATAATTTTAGCTAAAAATTGGAATAAAGAGAATCATACTATTATTCAAAATTTTTACATTATTTTTGATACATCATGATCTGGTTTTTGGGGACCGAATCAAAATAATAAAAAAAGAAAAAAAATAGGCTATCTATACATCTAAAATAAACCGTCCACAAATAAAATTATTACCGATAAAACCATTTTTAGAGGCCCATTCTATCCTATATGGTCCAGATTCCTTTGTCAAAATATCAAGTTCAATCCCATTAACACCCATGTTCATAAAAAATAAAACTAGTATTGGATCAAATTCACACATATTTTCAGAAATTTCCGGATTTTTGATTAGCCCAATCAATATTATTCGAACAGTATCTGACATCATTGGATTAATTATATCATTATCAAAAGTGGTATCATCATTTTTTATCTTTGCAGTTCCTTGTTCATCTATTGATCTATTCTTGGTAACCTTGGTAATATGAATGGTTATATGGAAATCACTTGGATTAGGTTCACTGGACGAACCACTTATGGTGAAGCCAAATGAATCATCCCATGACGACAGAACAAGAGCAGTGGTAGGTAAAGCATCACTAGAGAAAGCAGTGCCACTCTCATTAAATAATATCCAATAGATTCCATCTATGCTAACTGTATCTGAAAGTGGCAGATTGTGAATACTTGTCAATGAATACCAATCGGAATCATCTGGACCATTGTTTATAATTTCAATATTAAATTCAACAAAATTTGGGTCTGTTTTAAAGATAAGCCCGCTAGCATTGACCTCAATTCCATAAGGTGATGAAGTATATTGATATAGTCCACGTTCTGTACTTGAATCTGAGTCCTTAGTCCAAGTATTATATATATATTTACCCGTAATTATTTCATCAACTTTAATTTTCCCTCCAAGAGTATTACCTGGATCATTAACATTGGTGACTTTGCCTTCGAATTTAATAGTGATTAGACTTAGAGGATTAGCTGGAGTATTTTGATAAAGTTTAGAATAGTTATTCAAATTTACATACGATTTAGTTTTAACATTTTCAGCACCTGTTAATGGAAGAATAACAGAGACAATCATTAGCGTACAAATAAAAATTCCAATTAGTTTTTTCAACATATTTTTCCTCCCCTAATTATAATTTTAAAATAACTATTTATTTATAAAATTTTTGTTTAGCAATATTGAAGCCGCTGACGGGAATTGAACCCGCGACCTATTCCTTACCAAGGAATCGCTATACCTCTAAGCCACAGCGGCATATAAACATCTGAAATAAATAAATTTATCTCTGGATAAGTCCGGGTAATATTATTATACTATTAATTGTTTTGCGGTATTCCACTTATGGGGAGTAACAATGAAAAAATTATTATTATATATATTTGTAATTGGATTAGTTTTTAATATATTCATTTCTAATATAAGTTCAACAAATATTGAAAAAATTGCAGAGGATAATATTATCCTTGAAGATTTTGATCCACTTATTGATATAAATTTAACAATTGATATACTTGAAATAAGGGCTCTTGATAGGATTGATCTATTTTCAGAACCAGACTTCTTTTTAAAAATTACCATCAATGATGAAGATTTTAAAAGTCAAATATGGACTAACACTAGATATATATATGATTGCTACAAGGTAACAACAGATGTTCCTGATGAAATTGAAAATGTAGTAATCAAAATAGAGTTATTTGACTCAAATCTCCTAAAAAATAGAATATGTGATATCTCTTCAGAGAAAAATCACGATGATGAGGGTTATAGTATAGATTTAATATATAATATAAAAACAGGGATTTGGTCTGGTGATGACTATAACATAGGTGATTCTAGTGGTTATGGTAGAGGTTGTGGATCAGGTGATGGTAGCATATACAAGGCTGAAAATGACTGTGAGATAAAATTCAATATTTACCAAAACGATTTTGATAATGATGGACTACCTTACTGGGTTGAAACATATGTTTATGGAACAGATCCAACACAAAATAATCTTGGAGAAGATGCTGATCTAGACGGTATTCCAATAGAATGGGAACATAGATGGGGATTTAATCCATTAATCTGGGAGAACCATCAAATTTTTGATCCTGATTGCGATAGCCTCAACAATTCTGAGGAATTTATAACAGCCCAATTTGGAACAGATCCATATAGAAAGGACATTCTTTTAGAAATTGACTACATGGAATACGAAAACAATAGTGAACAAATTGAAATCTTTAATAGACTTAAAGAAGTTATAAAAAAACCATATCACAATAGAAACATTATTATTCACTTAGATTTTGGAGAAATTGATGGTGGGGATATAATTCCATCTGATAATGAAACATCCTTTGAGGAAATCCAGGAGATTTATAATAAATATTTTATCCATAACGGTTCGCAAAGATGGAAAAGGGGAATTTTTCATTATGCATTGATAGTGGACAACTGTAAACCTGGTGGTTATGGTTTCAGTGGTGATGTTTGGCCGTATTGGGGATATATTCCTGGGACGAATAGTTTTGTTTTAAGTAAAGATTTGATAAAAATAAAGATTGATTTTTTTAAAAAATCAGAAGAAATGATTTTTGCACATTTGTTTATGCATGAGATGGGGCATAATTTTGGAATCAGGTTCGGCCATCCATTTGGCTGTGATAATCCTAACTCTGATAATCCTTTTAGACCAAGCTTTTGGTTGTTTAGAAATTATAAGAGTGTTATGAATTATAGGTATACCTATCTTATTTTAGATTATTCAGATGGATCACATGGTAAGAGAGATTTTGATGATTGGGAAAATATAGATCTAACTTGGTTTGAGTATGTAGATTCTGAACCATTGATAAAATAATTTATGTTATAATTAAAATTGTAAAATTCTATTCTTTTTTTGCAAGCGTTCTTGCAACAATTGATAGAACCAAACCTATAGTACCAATCGAGAAAAAACTTCCAAGTGTTAAACTATCTTCTGTAAAGGCTACAATAATTGAAAATATCATACCGATTAATCCTAGACCTGCCCCTAGTGCAATAATAAATTTTCCAAGACCTACCTTTTTTTTACCAATTAAAGCTCCTCCAGAAATAACAGCAATTCCACCTAGGGATGCAATGAATATTAATATTGAAAAAACTATTTGAACTATACTATTGTCTACAATATGTCTTGTAACAAAATCCTTTATTGATTCCCATGTGGCAAGTCCACTGATCCCTCCTATAATCAAGAGTATACCTGCCACAAAGGCAACATACATTGCTTTTGTGTTTCTTGATGACATAATAATTACCAATACCCTGATGAAATTTAATATATGTTTAATTTACTTTTTAATTTTAAAAAACAAATAGTCTACTAGAAAATTTGATACAAGAACATGGTAATTTCTGCATTTATCTACCCAAAAATAAAATTAAACCCAACAAATATATAACACTACCTATTTTTGGGTTGGGGCAGTTATTTATGAAACCAATAGATTTACCAGATGTTCAATCAAGGCCTTCCCTATCCAATTTTAAGTTAACTCGTGTTGGAGTAACAGGTGTTAAAAAACTTGTAAACATAAAAAGACCTGGAAAAAAGAGTGCTGTATCTTTGGTTGTAAAAATGGATTTATTTGTAGACCTGCCTGCTTCTCAAAAGGGAAGCCATATGTCAAGAAATCTAGAACTTGTTTCAGATATAATAGATGTGAATCTTAAAAAACCAGTATCAGATCTTGAAACCTTTTGTGCTAAAACAGCAAAGTTACTTCTTGAAAAACATGATTATGCAACATTTTCAGAAGTAAAAGCAGAAGCAGATTATTTTTTAGATAGAATTTACCCCTCTGGAAAAAAAGGACTTGAACCCTACAAACTTGTAGCCGAAGCGCGAGCAAAATCAACAGGTGAAATATCAAAACTCATAGGGGTAAGAGTAATCGGGATGACAGCTTGTCCATGCGCTTATGAAGTAATAAAAACCCTTGGTAAGTATGATGACTCTTTTATTCCGCCAACTCACAATCAGAGAAATATTACAACACTTATGATAGAGGTTCCCGGTGATTTTAAATCAGTTGATGCCAATGATTTAATAGATATTGCAGAAAAATCATTTAGCAGCCCAACATATAGTATTTTAAAACGTAGAGAGGAAGGGGAGGTAGTGTTTTCTGCACATAAAAACCCTAAGTTTGTAGAAGATGTGGTAAGAGACATTTTAAGCTCAATTTTAACAAAATACAAAAATCTTCCAGATGATGTTATGGTTGTGGTAAGAAGTGAAAGTGAGGAATCAATTCATAAACATAATGCTTTTGCAGAAAGAGTAACGACCCTGGGTGAACTTAGAAAATAGTAAAATATAGTAACTATGATGTAACTTCATCTGGTAAGGATGGTTCAATATCTGGTACATTCCAAGAATAAAGATTTTTTGCATTTACCAAAAGAAACATAAAAACAGGAACAGTTGTTTTCATCCAATAAACTAGATTATCATGTCTTCCACCGCCTGCACCTGGTTCATAATCCATAGAAAGTATCTCAAAAGTAACAGATGGAACGCGAAATTCCTTAAAGCACCAATCTGATGCTGTTCCACTTGCCTTATACCAAAGTGGCCGGTCTTCGTATTCTGTGTTTTCAGAAACCCATTTTCTAATTGCATTATATACATTTGATTCTTGAGAAGTCATTTCAAAAGGTGGTTTAAAGGCACTCCACGGGGTATTTATTGAATGGGTTGCAGTATGACAGTTTACATAGAATGAAAAACGAGTTCTATCAAGAAACCTCATAATATCCCTTATAGCTTGGGTTTCTGGTTGGGAAAAGGGTCGGCGGCCGGAATTAGTAAACCATAGATTTAACCTGGGAAATGAAATATATGGAATTTTCAAACCAAGAACCTTTCCAATTGGCATGCAATGTCCTCGTAGTCTACCAAAATCTACATCAAAATTACGATTAAGATCAATTCCGTTTTCATTGTACCTATAATCATCTTCTCTTCCATCTGGGTTTAATAAAGGAACAATATATATTATTGTGTTATTTAGAATGTCATTGATGGTATCATTTCTGCCGAAATTTATCAGAAGATATTCAGCAATGTAAAGGCATGCTTCCCCTGCTTCCCATTCACTTCCATGAATGCAACCATCTATAAGACATGTGTATTTTACATCTCTATTTTTTTCATTTGTGATACTAATGCATTCAATATCTTTCCCTAGAACACTTCTACCTATTGTAAAAACATCAACAGTATCTGGAAATTTTGAATTGAAATTATTTATCATTTCCATTGTCTCATAATAACCGTGATAATCTCCATCTTCCCAGTCCGGAAGAATGCATGGCATATCTAAATAAAACTTTTTGTTTGATTGCTCATTAGATTCATCTAAATCTTTTTGTTGCTCTATACAACCTGTAAAAACAAACAGGATTAGAATAAAAGTTAAAAAAATAACTTTCAAATGAATTTTTTTATTACGAATTGTTTTTAACATTTCATATTAATATGTATTTAAAGTATATAATTATATTTTTTTTACAATTTAAGTAAGAGCTTGTTTTTTTCAAAAAATGTATTTGTAGATAATATATTTCAAAAATTCCAAATGACTATAGTAAAGGAAATCAAAGAAACCCTAAAAGATGCAGGTTCAACAACACTTACTCTTTTAAAAATTTTGATACCAGTAAGTATAATTGTAAAAATATTAAGTGAATTTGGAGCAATAGAAATCATCGGTAATTATCTATCCCATGCTATGGGTGTTGTTGGCCTTCCTGGAGAATTTGGCCTTGTTTGGGCTACAGCAATGCTTACAAATATTTATGGAGCAATAGTTGTTTTATTCACCCTATCATTACAAAGTACCTATACTGTTGCACAGGTAACAGTTCTTGGTGGAATGCTTCTTTTTGCCCATGCCCTTCCAATTGAAGCAAGAATTGCTCAAAAAGCAGGAGTAAAACTATGGTTTACACTTTCTTTAAGAATACTTGGAGCAGTTGCTTTTGGATTTGTACTAAACATTATTTTTACATCATTTAATCTATTTCAAGATAGAAGTTATATGATATGGCAACCAGATATTGCTGATCCTACAATATTTCAATGGATTCTGGACCAGATAAAGTACTACCTAATAATTTTCTTAATAATATTAGGCCTGGTTACTCTTATGAAAATACTTCAAAAAACGGGTGTAATAAACAGGCTTAATAACCTACTAAAACCTGGACTTGAATTTTTAGGGATGAGCAAAAATGCAGCACCCATAACAATTATTGGAATGACTCTTGGTCTTGCATATGGTGGTGGACTTATTATTAGAGAAGTAAAATCAAAAGCACTTAGTAAAAAAGATACATTTCTTTCCTTATCATTAATGGGGCTTTCACATAGCTTAATTGAAGATACTCTTTTAATCCTTTCAATTGGGGCAACGTTATTTGGTATTTTACTTGGAAGAATATTATTTACTATCCTTGTAATTGTAATATTAATAAGAATTATTAATCATCTTTCTAAAAAAACATTTGAAAAATATTTTGTAAACTAGAGTTTCTTTCTCAAAAAGCTTTAAAATTAAATTATGATTACAGCCCCCTATGTCTAAATATAAGATTGCTTGGTTACCTGGTGATGGAGTCGGAAATGACGTAATGGATGCAGCAAGAATAGTTCTTGACATTATAGGTCTTGATGCAGAATACATTCGTGGAGATGTAGGCTGGCAGTTTTGGAAGAAAGAAGGAAATCCTCTTCCAGATAGAACAATTAAGATTTTAAAGGAAACCGATTGTTGCTTATTTGGTGCAATCACATCAAAACCTAAGGATGAGGCAGAAAAGGAACTCTCATCCGAACTTAAAGGTAAAGGATTTGTTTATTCTAGTCCCATTGTTGGGCTGAGGCAACTATTAAACCTACATACTAATATGAGGCCGTGTAAGGCTTTTCAAGGAAATCCCTTGAACTATCGCGATGATATCGATCTTGTTGTTTTTAGAGAAAATACGGAGGGTTTGTATGCTGGTGTTGAATTTCACCCTGTTCCAACTGATGTATTTAATGCACTTATGATTCATAAAAAAATGAAGAAATTTGAAAATGTTCCACTGGACGACCTTGCAATTTCTACTCGAATTTTTACACGTAACGGCTGTAGAAATATTATCCGCCAGGCATTTGAATATGCAAAGAAGCATAACAGAAAAAGTGTAACTGTTGTTGAAAAACCAAATGTTATAAGAGAAACAAGTGGAATGATGATAAGGGAGGCAAGAAAGATTGCAGAGGATTATCCAAATATTGAGCTGTGGGAGACAAATGTTGATGCAATGTGTATGTGGCTTGTAAAAAATCCCCAGGATTATGACGTTTTGGTTTCATCTAATATGTTTGGTGATATAATTTCTGATCTTGCAGCTCAACTTGTTGGAGGTCTTGGTTTTGCAGCAAGTGGAAATATTGGTGATAATTATGCAGTATTTGAGCCAACCCATGGCTCTGCTCCAAAATATGCTGGACAGTTCAAGGTAAATCCAATAGCTATGATTCAATCTGTAAGGCTGATGCTTGACTGGTTAGGTGAAAATGAAGACGCAAAAAAACTTGAAAATGCAATAGCAACAGTAATCAAAGAAGGAAAAGTTAAAACATATGACCTTGGTGGAAACAATACTACTCTTCAGGTAGCAGAAGAGATTGCAAAGAAATTCAAAAATCATAAATAAAATATCAAATAATATATAAAAGTTAAGGATTAGTTAAATATATTTAACTATTTTGAAAATTTAGTAACATATATTTTCGTATATTTGATAAAATATATATATTAAATAATATTACTTAAATGTTAATTGCGGAAGGTTTATAAGTTTACTATAATTTTTATTATTTATATTTTCTAATATGGGGGATATAATTATGAAAATAAATTTTTTAAAAAAAGGGAATTTAGGCAGACAATTCATAATCTTTACTCTATGTATATTTTTTGTAACATCAACATCTTCGGCAGCAGTAATAAAAACTTCCACAATGTCTTTAAATTCAAAACCAGAAAAAATATATTCAGAATATTTTAACTCAAATAATTTAAATGAAAATATTGATAGCTTGAGATATAACTTCCACTTCCTCAAACCAAGTTTAGAAAGTACTAAATTATATGGTTCTACATTTTCTAAAATTAATATGCAAGGTTGTATAGCTCTTGGTAAAAATATCGGTGAACCTGCTTTACCAGTGAAATTTATTAAACTTCTACTTCCACCCGGAAAAACAGTAAAAAATGTCAATATCAATGGTGAATCAATAAAAATGGAGGTAAAAGATATAAACCTTAGGAAGGAGCCAATTGTTCCTTACCAAAATCCAGTACCTATTGGTAGTGAACCCTCTAAGGATTTTGAAATTAATGAAGATATTTATGATTCTTATGATTTTTATCCTTCTAGTATTTTTGATAAACAAAATATTGGATACTGCCGAGGATATATCATTCTTGATATAGCCTTTCATCCTTTACAATATATTCCAGCTAAAGGTGAGTTGTATTATTATTCAAAGATGACAATAGATATTGAATTAAAGGAAACAGAATATAACAACCAGTTATTCCGTAATAATATTGAAGATGAAGAATGGGTGAAGGGACTAGTGTACAATCCTGAGTTAACTCAAATCTATCAAAATAGCAATCTACCAGTTATGGATTATTCAGGCGGTCTATGTGATCCTAGTGACAATTATGATTATGTTATTGTTACAACAACTCATAAAGATTTAGATCATTGGGAAACAAGCAGTTCGAAACCTTATAACTGGACAAGTCTTATGGATAAACATTTTACTGATGATGGTTTGACCTGTACTTTGGTTACAGTTGAGGATATATATAATTGCTCTGATTATTATAATTCAGATCCGCTATTTAATGATACACAAGCTCAAATCCGTGAGTTCTGTAAAGATGCCTATCAAGATTGGGAAACAGAATATATATTCATTGGTGGAGATGCTGAATGGATTCCAGCTAGACTTATGAGTTATGACTACGAATCCAATGTCGACTCTGATCTTTATTGGAGCAATCTTGATAATACCTTTAACGATGATGAAGATTCATCATGGGGTGAAGAAGGAGATAATGGATTTGATTTATATTCAGAGTTATTCATAGGACGAATAACCTGTGATGAACCCCAAGATGTTTCAAACTGGATGACGAAAAGCTTTTTTTATGCTGATAGTCTTGATAAAGATTACCTTGATAACGCAGCGTTTTATGGAGGAAATACTGGATGGGATTGCGAGGGAGATGATTTCATTGATTATAGCGCAATAAAGGGCACTAATGACTGGCTTGGTCCAGACCCTGGAGCACATGGGGTATATCCTTCCTGGCTTGGCTTTCAATATGGTTTTGAGACATGGAATTCAGAAAATCCAGGGATGGAGTATAACCTTTCTGTGAAATGGACTGCTGAGCCAACAAATCCCGGAGGATGGATGGGTGGCTCTACATCTGAAGCTATCCAAGGATTAAGAGATGCAATTAACGATGATCAAGTAACTCTCATAAGTTCTATAGCTCATGCAAATGAATATATGTCTATGGATGTAGATTATGATGATTGGGAAGATCTTTACCATAACACAAAGCCCTTTTTTGTAACAGATTATGGGTGTCATTGTGGTGATATGGATGCTGCAGATGATGGCGTTTTGCATTCTATGTTGTTTCATAATGATACCGAGCTTGCTTTTGCTTGTGTCTACCATACTGGTTATGGATGGGGTTCATTTGATGACACCAACTCATCAAGTGCATTACAACAAAAACTATTTTGGGATTACATGTTTGATACAACAAATAATTCTATAAGCACTATGAATTGGCAACTTGGAAGAGCACATGCAAGATCCAAGGATTCTATGGCTCCTACTATCGATTGGACTTATTCAAGTGCTCCAGGTAGCTGGAGGGGAACTATCCAAAGCTGTCTTTTATTTGGAGATCCTGCACAAACAATTAAACCACCAATTCAACCAGACCATAATATTGGTATTCAAAAAATCCATGTTTCATCTCATGAGCCAGCTGATGCTGATATATGGGTTAATGTTACGTTATATAATAATGGGAAATATGATGAGACAAATGTTTGGGCAAATTTTTTAGTAAACGGTACTCTAGAAAATAGTACAAATATTTCCTTTTTTGAGAAAAATACACTCATAAATATTGGCTGGTTATATCATACACCAACATCTGGTTGGGAAACACTGTGTGTAAACGTCACTTTAGTTCCAGGTGAAAATATAACAAATGATAATGAAAAATGCCATAATGTAATCTATGGTCCAGATATAGCGGTTACTCAGATACAAGCACCTGAATACCTAGGACAAGGATTTGCAAAACCTGTTAAAGGATATATAGAAAATCTTGGATCCACCGATGAAACAATTACTATTAATTTCATCGCAAATGATACCTTAGAAAACAGCACTGATATATTTTTAGCAAGTGGAACAAATTCTTGGGTTACCTTCATGTGGGATGGAACAGATTCTGGGCTTGGTACATATGATGTTATTATATATGCCGTTCCTGTAACTGGGGAAACCTATTTAAAAAATCAGTACAAGAGCCATACAGTTACCGTGTTTATGGCTAAAGGAAATGTTCTCCTTGTTGACGATGATGATGGATACAGCTATGAATCATGGTACGAAAATGCTCTATTAGCATCTTCCTATGTTTACGACATTTGGGATAGAAGTGAACTTTCATCACCAACTCCAAGCAAAATGCAAGCATATACCGCTGTTGTATGGTTTACCGGAACTACCTCTTCTAATACGATTGGAACTGATGATCAAAATAATCTAGCTACATATCTAGATAATGGTGGAAAATTATTTTTATCAGGACAAGACATCGGATATGATATTGGTACAACCTCTTTTTATTCAGATTATCTAAATGCTTCCTATGAGGTAGACACAGCTGGCTGGAATGTTGCTGGTGAAATAGGAGATGCGATAGGTGATGATTTAGAATTTGATATCCAGAGTGGAGATGGAGCTAATAATCAAGATTGGCCAGATGGTATTCAACCCATCTCACCTGCAACTAGTTGTTTCTATTATAGTGATGCTTCGCCATATAAAGCAGGTATAAGTGTTCAATCAGAAGCATATAGAGTTGTATATTTCTCCTTTGGTTTTGAAGCAATAAACAATATGCCTGATAGAACTACAATTATGAGCAGGCTACTTGCTTGGTTAGCAGCCGAACATGACATTGGAGTATTTAATTTGGATGTACCTGAATATATTCCATATAATGTGACTACTTATGTTAATGCAACAATATTGAATGGCGGTATAAACAATGAAACAAATATTCAGGTTAACTTCACTGTTAATGGTACTGTAGAAGATAGCACAGTCATTGGTAGTTTGAATGCCGGTCATTCTCTGGATGTAAGCTTTGAATGGAATCCAGATGCTGGTACATATCTAGTAGGTATAGAGGCAGCGCCTGTGCCTGGTGAAAATATTACTTGTAATAATGCTATATATAAGACTGTTTATGTGGTACTTTCTCCAGATATATGGACTTATCCAACTGATTTCAATTTATATCTAGATGAAGGTGTGACCTATTTTGATACACTTACTATTGGAAATGAGGTAACAGCTGAGGGAACCCTGGAATTTGAAATTTCCTATTCTGGTAACTGGGGTGGTGGATGGAATGAACAATGGAGTTATACATATGGTGGTTCGGGTCATTCACAGTTTGCCCAACCAGTTGGAGATATTGATGAGGATGGACAGAATGAGACACTTGTTGGAGGATACGCAAGTTATAGCGCAATAATTCTTTCATATAATCAAAGCTCTGAAAATTATGAACAGGAATATGAATGGTCAGAAGGTTCAGGGACACCATCAGGTGCGTGCGTTGTTGATCTAGATAATGATGGTGACCTTGAATTTGCAGTATCATGGGTTTATGGTGACCTTGATGGAGTCTATGCGTATGATTGGGATGGTAATACCTTAACTGATTTAGATCATTATAGTAGTACAGGATTTGATTTTGCCTATGATATTTATGCATGTGATTATGATGAAGATAATGACATGGAAGTTTTAATTGCGAATTGGCCAGATTCAGGCAGTGGTTATCACGTAACTGCTTTAGGATGGAGCAGTGGATCATTTGTACATGAAACAAGCTGGAGCTCAGGTGAATCTACTGAGACTCCTATGGTTTGGAGTGGTGATACTGATAATGATGGAGATACTGAAGTGATTGCAGCTGCTTCATATAATACGGTTTATGCACTTAACTGGGATGGCAGTTCTTGGAATGCTGAAATTGTAGCAAGTAGTCTGCCTTCGCATCCATACGCTATTGTCTGTGGTGATATTGATAGTGATGGAATAGACGAGATTGGTATAGGTCTAGAAGGGACAGATGCTTATATTTATGAGTGGGATGGTAGTAACTACGTACAAACATGGCATGATAATTATCCAGGAGAAGATGATATAATCGAAGCAATGTACTTTGGTGACGCAGATAATGATGGAAATATAGAACTTCTTGTTGGGACAGATGATGTTCATGTAATAGGATACAGAGGTCATTCATATTATGAAGAAAGTGTTATTACACAAACAGAAGGAATGTTATCCTCTGCAATTATTGCTGATATGGATGACGACGGTGAAAATGAAGTAAAAGCTTGCGATATCATAATTGGCCCTGGAGTGGAATGGATTATTGAATGGAAATCAGGATGGCTATCAGTTGATCAAACTGAAGGTAGCGTTGATATCGGTAGTTCGATAGATATAGACGTAATAGTTGACACAAATGATCTAGCGCAGGATACGTATAATGCTTTCCTCGTTATTACTAGTAATGATCTCGATGACCCTATTTTACATATACCAGTTAATTTAACAGTTGTGTATAGCACTGATGTTGGTGCTATCACTATAAACTATCCAACAGGCTCAATTGAATCTGGATCATATACAATTAATGCTACAGTTAAAAACTTTGGAAGCAATGATCAGCCTATTGTTCCAGTTCATTGTGAAATCATCGAAGGGATTTTCGGAACATTTTTAGATGAGAACTTCTCAGGTAGTTTCCCACCAGATGGATGGTCACAGGAACAATCTGATTGGCAACAAAATAACGGTAATTATGCAGGAGGCGAACCTCCTGAGGCATATTTGGCATGGTATTATATCTCAGACGATTATGCTTACCTTGATTCAATACCTGTTAATACAATAGGAGCACCATCTTTAACATTAGAGTTTAAACATTACATTGATCATTACTATGATTACTTTAATTGTAGTGTGCTCACACGGTCATCTTCTGGTGACCCTTGGACAGATGTAACACCATGGGAAAATCCAGTACAAGGTGATATTGACCCACAAACAGTTATTATTGACATAAGTGCAGATATTGGATCAGCGACACAAGTGCGGTTCGAATTTGATGGTTATTATTGGAACCTTAATTACTGGTACCTTGATGATGTCAATATATATTCAGAAGGAACTCTACGAAATCCAGGTGATATTGTCTATACATCTGATGAAACTATTGGTATTTCAGCTTATTCCACAGCGTATGTCGAATTCACTCAACCATGGGATGCCTCACCAGCAGTATATTCAATAAAAGTTACAACAGAATTAATAGGAGATCAAAATAATTATAATAATCTTACAACTTCAGTCGTAACAGTTATGGGAAATTGTCCACCATATACTCCTAATAATCCTTATCCAGAAAATGGTTCAATTAATGTAAATCTTACTACTGACTTGAGTTGGAATGGCGGAGATAAAGATGAAAATGATACTGTTACCTATGATATATACTTTGGATCAGATATTGATCCTCCATATGTAACAACTATTGGACCTTATCCAGCGTCACAAACATTAATAACATGGGCCCCTGGAACTCTTGAGTATGGTACACAGTATTTCTGGAAAATTTATGCTATGGATAACAATGGATCCTCAAGCGCGGGACCAATATGGATGTTTACCACAATACCTAATAATCCACCAGTTGCAAATAATGATTCTTATAGCGTCAACGAAGACACCACGCTAAACATTGCAACACCTGGTGTACTTGAAAATGATATAGACCAAGAAAATGACACCCTAACAGCAACACTAATAACCGACGTCTCAAACGGTATATTAAACCTAAATATCAATGGAGCATTCCAATATACACCCAACACTAACTATTACGGAACAGATATATTCACATATCAAGCCTATGACGGCAATGAATATTCAAACACAGCAACAGTAATAATAACCATAAACCCAATAAATGACCCACCAGTAGCAAACGACGATTATTATACTATCGACGAAGATACCACTCTAAACATTGCAGCACCTGGTATTCTCTCAAATGATACTGATGTAGAAAATGATAAAATGACAGCAATATTGGTAAATGATGCATCAAATGGTGAATTGACATTAAATCCAAATGGAGCATTCCAATACACACCAAATACAAATTTCTTTGGTATCGATTCATTTACATATAGAGCAAATGATGGAACAGATAACTCAAATATTGCAACTGTTACAATAACAGTACTTAGTGTAAATGATCCGCCAGATGCACCTAGCATAAATGGTCCAAACAGTGGAAAACCAGGTGAAGAATATGAATTTACCTTTGTTACAAATGATCCAGAAGAAAATGATGTATGCTATTACATTGACTGGGGGGACAGCACAATTACAGATTGGACTAATTATGTTGAATCTGGGTTTGAAATATCATTAAATCATACATGGGAAGAAAAAGGTAACTTTTCAATAAAAGCTAAAGCAAAAGATATTCTGGATGCTGAAAGTGACTGGGCAGAAATCAATATAAATATCCCAAAAAATAAAGTATCACCTAATCCTCTGCCATTTAATACATTTAAGTGGTATGCAAATGCTTACCAAATAAAAAAATAAATAAATTTACAATAATTACATAGATTACTGTTAAATCTCTAATAGATTAAATGTCTTTTCTCTTTTTATTTTTGTTATTTTTATATATTATTTTAAAAAATGGTATCTATCTTCTTTAAAAAAAATTATACTTTCTTAAAAAATAAAAATAGACTGTATTTTTACTTATACAATAAAAGGTTTAAATATAAAATTTATTACGGTGAGCAGTTTAAGGCTTAATTTATGTCAGCAAGAAAGAAAGTAATTATAATGGGTGCAGCAGGTAGAGATTTCCATAATTTCAACACATATTTTAGAGACAATGAAGATTACAATGTAGTTGCATTTACCGCAACCCAAATACCAGGAATCTATGGTAGAAAATACCCTCCTGAACTTTCTGGTAAGCTTTACCCTGAAGGAATTCCAATTTATCCAGAGGAAGATATTACAAAACTTATAAGAGAAAACGAGATTGAAGAAGTTGTTTTTGCTTATAGTGATATCCCTAACTCCTATGTTATGGAAAAATCAGCCTTGGTAAATGCAGCTGGGGCAGATTTTATTTTAATGGGAACAAATAAAACAATGCTTAAGTCAAAAAAGCCTGTAATTGCAGTCTGTGCTGTACGAACAGGTTGCGGAAAATCGCAGGTTTCAAGAAAACTATTTGAAATTCTAAGAGAAAAGGGACACAGAGTTGCATGTATACGTCATCCAATGCCATATGATAAAGACTTGACAATACAGATAATACAGCGTTTTGCAGAATATAATGATCTTGACAAATACAACTGTACAATTGAGGAGCGTGAGGAATACGAACCTTATATTGATATGGGCGGAACGATATTTTCAGGCGTTGATTATGTAAAGATACTTAGAGAAGCTGAAAAAGAGGCAGATATTATAATTTGGGATGGAGGAAACAATGATTTTCCATTTATAAGACCTGATTTGTGGATTACTATTACCGACCCTCATAGAGCAGGGCATGAACTATCTTATTACCCAGGTGAACTTAATGCAAGAACCGCTGATATCATAATAATAAATAAGGTAAATACTGCAAAAAAGGAAGATATTGAAACAGTTAGAAATAACATTAAGAAAATAAATTCAGATGCTCAAGTAATTGAGGGTATTTCAACTATAATTGCTGAAAATAAGGAAATAATAAATGGTAAAAAAGTACTTGTAATAGAGGACGGTCCTACGGTAACCCATGGTGGGATGAGGTATGGTGCCGGAAAGATTGCGGCTGAAATGTGGGGTGCAAAAGAAATAATTGATCCGAGAAGATTTGCAGTCGGTTCAATTGTTGATTCATTCAATAAATACACCCATCTTTCAAATGTTTTACCAGCCCTTGGATATGGAAACAAACAAATCGAAGAACTTGAACAAACCATAAACAGCTCAGATTGTGATATTGTTGTTAGTGGAACACCAATTGATATTACACGGGTGTTAAAAACAGATAAACCCATTGTTAGAGTAAGATATGGGGTTGGTGAGGAAACAAGTAAGGAACTTGAAAAAATTGTTGATAGTTTTATTAGAAAAAATCTATCTTAGTTTACCACCCTCAAGGGCAAACTGAGCAAGAAGAGCCTCAAGTTGTATATGAGCATTACTTCCTTCTATAAGTCTGAATTCTATCTCCCCTGCTTTTTCAATAAGTCTTACCTTTGTTTCATCAGGAAGTGCTAGATCAAATATGTTCTGATGTATTTGTTTAATTATATCTTCTCCACTTAGACCATATTTTATTAAAAGTTCATAAAGCTGACTTCTTGCAGCCATAAAATTTCCACCAAGTGCAGTATTTATTAGTACCTTTATATCCTCAGGTTTTGCTGTCGCACTTGTTTCATATAGAAGTTCTGCTGTTATGTTATTATTAACAGAAGCACCAACTTGCAAGATGTTTATTGCCTTTCTAAGGTCTCCCTTTGAAATAAAAATTAGGGTTTCAAGACCGTCTTGGGTTAACTTTAGTTTTTCAGAATCTGCAATTTTTTCCATATACTTTTTTATATCATCTTCCTTAATTGGTGAAAATCTAAATACAGTGCATCTAGATTGAATTGGTTCAATTATTCTTGATGAATAATTTGCAGATAAAATAAAACGACATATGCGAGTATATTTTTCAATTGTTCTTCTTAAGGCAGACTGTGCATCTGAAGTAAGAGAATCTGCCTCATCCATAAATATTATCTTAAATTGTGAGTTTCCAATCGGTGCAGTTCTTGCAAAATCTTTTATTTTTCCACGAATAATTCCAATGCCTCTTTCATCACTAGCATTAAGCTCAATAAAATTTTGTTTCCAAGTATCCTTGTATAATTCCTTTGCAAGGGCTAAAGCACATGTTGTTTTACCTGTTCCAGGAGGTCCTGCAAATAGAAGGTGAGGCACATTTTTAGTTTTTACATATGCCCTTAATCTCTCTATTATTTCATTTTGACCAACAACATCATTTAAAACCTTAGGTCTGTATTTCTCAATCCAAATGTCTTCCATACAATTCAGATGATAATGCAAATCACATCTTAATATTTTTGTATAAGATATTATAAATTATTTTAGGAAGTTGTTTCATATTTTTTGTAAATCTGTGATCATCATAAAAAAAATTTATTGTTGTTTTCTGTGACAATGCAAATTCAATTGGCCAATTAAGAGGAATCAATTCATCATTTAGACCAATTAATATGAAAATATCTGAATATATTTTCTCTTCGAAGAGTCTTTTGTCTTGAATATCAGATAGTATTCTTTGTGGCATATCCTGAATTTTTGTAATATCAACAGATGGGGGAATTATCGCAGGGTTGAGAAGTATCAATTTTTTAACATTTTTATTTTCAAGTGCCACCTTTGCAGCTAAAAATCCACCAAGAGATGAACCAATAAGAGTTGCATCTTCATCATTTTTTATTTCATTTTTAATCCTAGCGATACAATCTGAAATAATAATATCCTGTGGTTCGCAATCTCTATATTTTATTGCCTTTGCATTTAGTTTTTCTTTGAAAAGTAAACCTTTAGTGCTGTTTGGTTCAGACATGTAACCATGGATGTAATATAACATTTAATCAAAATCCTTGAAGGAGTATATTAATTCATTTCAATAAATCAATTTTTCATGAAATCCAAATATACCTTTCTGTGTCTAGGACCATCCCCCTCAAAAAAGAATATATGTTGCCAAGTGCCTAAAACCATTCTATTATTATCAATTAAAACATTAACTGAGGACCCTAATATACTTGCTTTGATATGTGCATCACTATTTCCTTCCATATGATGATAATCACCAGATTCAGGAACAAGTTTCTTCAGTGTTTCAATTATATCTCTTTGTACACTTGGATCAGCTCCCTCATTTATTGTAATCCCTGCTGTTGTATGAGGAACATATACTACAGCTATTCCTTTTTTTATATCTAGTTCATCAACGATTTTCTGAACATCACTAGTGATATCAATCATTTCAATTCTTTTTTTAGATACAACCTTAATCTCCCTCATTTAAATCATCAAAATAGTTATTGATTGAGCTGTTAAAAACATTATAGTTTTTAATAATGTTTTTGTAGTAGCCATTAATAACGTAGGACTAACGATTTAATTATGAAATTAAAACCTAGTGCTATTTTATTTGATTTAGACGGAGTTCTTGTAGATTCATTTGATGCATGGCTTGCTGCCTTAAATGATGCATTGAAGTTATACAATCACAATGAGATATCAAAAGATGAATTTATTAACAGATATTGGGGTCATGATCTTTTTGATAATATAAATAAAATGAATCTAAACCTTGAAGTTGGAGAGGCTTGTAATAAATTCTATAAAAATCATATAAACAAAATTAGAATTTATCCAGGTACAAAAAAAATCCTTTATAAATTAAAAACTTTTAGAAAAGCTGTAATTACAAATACTCCAAAAGATAGTGCTATAAAAGTTTTGAAAAAATTTGATATCTATAAATACTTTAAATTTGTATTGACAAGTAATGATGTAAAAATGTCAAAACCTGATCCTGAGATTATTTTGAAATCATGTGAATTATTAAATTTAAAACCTAGAGAAGTAATACTAATAGGAGATACAAGAAGTGATGTTGAAGCAGGTAAAGCTGCTGGATGTAAGGTAATTGGAATAAATGTTGAAGCTGATTACAAAATTAACAATATTTCTCAACTCGTAAACTTTTTATTATTTTAAAATAACGTTTAAGTAGAAAAAGAAGATATCAGGCTGGGGTAGTATGGAAGATATTGAATTAATTGAATATAGAGAAGAAGATTTATCAAATAGCTTACTGGTTGTTGCTTTTCCAACAGTTGGACTGATAAGTTCAATAGCAGGTCATTTTATAATTGATACATTAAAACTAGATGAAATCGGAACAATTGTATCAAAAGAATTTATGCCAGCAACAGTTATTCATAAATCAAAACCATCACCACCTGTCAGAATTTATGCAGGTAAGAAGAAATGTGGACCAGACGGTACCTGCGAACAGCTTGCAGTAATTATCTCTGAATTTATGCCACCATATCATATTATAAAAACACTTGCTGAAAAAATTTTAGAATGGTCTGATAAAAAGGGTTGCAAGATTGTCGTTGCACTCGAAGGTACCCATGCTGTAGGAGAAGGAAAAAAAAAGCCTATGGTTTATGGTGTTGGAAGCAATAATCAAATGAAACAATTTCTTAAGCAATATAAAATAGAAGAGACAAAGGAAGGAATGATTACTGGTGTAACTGGAGTCTTGCTTTATGAAGGAGTTCTATTGAAACGTAACGTTATATGCCTTCTTTCAGAAGCCCATTCCGCTTTCCCTGATTCAAGATCAGCTGGAAACTTGCTTAAAAAGCTCGATGTTATGCTTCCAGAAATAAAGATTGACCCTAAACCCTTATATAAGGAAGCAGAAAAAATCGAGGAGCAAATTAAAAGATTTATGGAGCAATCAAAACCAACAGCACCAACACTTCCACCAATCCCTACCCAGATGTACGGATAAATCCGAGGGAACCTAATGCATTCAAATGAACAAATTCTTGAAAGAGTGTATCGTTTAGCATTTAAATATGAAGCAGAAATAGGAAGCTGCCCACAATGCGTTCTTTCAGCATTACATGAAACAATAAACATTGCTGACCCTGCTACAATACAGGCATCAGATGCCCTTGCAGGTGGTTGTGCACTTTCCACAGAGGGAACATGTGGTGCACTATCAGGTGGACTTCTGGCAATTGGCTCTGTTGTTGGAAGAACTTATGAAGATTTTAAAAAAGGTGATAGTAGGAGGCGTGTCTTTTTATATTCAAAAAAACTTTATGACAGATTTATTGAAGAGTATGGTTCGCCTTTGTGTAAGGACGTACAAAAAAAGATATTTGGTAAATCCTTCAAACTTTTAGATGCAAAGGAGTATCAAGAGTTCGAAAAAGCTGGAGGTCATGTAGATAAATGCCCTAGTGTTTCAGCAAATGCTGCAAGATGGGCTGCTGAAATAATACTTGACCTAAAAAAATAAAGATTTATTAATTTTTAAAGCTTTTTTAAGTGTAATTTAGAGCCTTTTAATGAAAACATTTAAACCATTTCAAGGCATTCTTCTGTTGGTGGATGGGTAATGAAAATAGATATAACAAAACTTGTTCATAGTCTAAATTCTGAAGAAATAAACATCCTTCTCAGGCTGTATTATTATCAGAATGAAGTTATAAGTGGCTCGAAAAGTTTTGAAAAGGAGACTCTTGATAGTTTAATTGTAAAAAATCTTATATCTGTAAACATTGAATCAAACAGAAACATTGTAGACCTTACTGATTATGGCCTTAGTGTCTGCGAATCAATAATGAACAATAGAGTAAATGAGAACTCAACAAGATTCCAGCAGAAAATAAAAAAGCTACCAGAGAGAGCTGTTGCCTGTTTTATAAATAGAATATTGTGGAAGGATGTAAATATAAAGGAAAATGGACTTTTAAACCCATTTAAAAACCCTTTTGCATTTGATGATAACATTTGGTATGAAAGGGTCTTATTAAATGACAAAAGAATAGTTGATGCATTAGAGCAATTTTACAGCAATCTTGAAGACCTTGGTTTAATTGAAAATATAAACGGACAGAGATGGTGTTCACCTGAGGTTGAAAACTACCTTAAAACTGAGTATAAAAAAATAATGGACCTTTCCGGAACTGAGGAGGAATCCTTGAAATTCTACTTCTTTTTCTATGTTTATGCTAAGGAACAAAGGAATGTTATAAATTTTTCCAGTGGTGGAGAGCAGTATCGGGCAATTTTTTATGAAGATGATAAAAATCTAAATAATTACTATTTTTCATCTGATAACTCTGATCCTACAACACTACTATCAAAACTTGGTTTAAATGAGAAAAGATTTATAGAATTTTTTGAGGAAATGCAGAATAAGGAAATTGTTGTTGAAAGATACTATTTCTTATATTCGTCCTCATTTTTCATTAATGAAGAGATGATGTTCATTATAAAGGATATTACAAGATATATGGATTATATAAACAATAAGTTTTTGAAACCGGTTGTTGACTCATTGTTGAATTAATACTGCAAATTATTTGTTATACAGTTGATTTTTTCATATTTAAAAGTGTCTTTTTTACTATTTGATATTCTGTCACGATAGTTTTATATACTGCAAATGAGAGATTATATCATGTCAATATATGACAATATGAAGGATGGTGGGAAAAAATATGGATAAAATAAT
>Ga0209427_10002085_pt1 | contig 23388 bp, 21 predicted proteins | sample DeeMarSWOR136_30_FD_187465 | JGI IMG/M metagenome (GOLD analysis project Ga0209427, IMG submission 187465) | Marine sediment microbial communities from White Oak River estuary, North Carolina - WOR-1-36_30 (SPAdes) (version 2) | ecosystem: Environmental > Aquatic > Marine > Intertidal zone >...
TGGCAGGCAGTGCATCCTTCAACTCTTATGGCGCCGTGCTCATAGACAAAAGGGCCCTGCTTGTCAGTGTGGCATTTAAAGCAGGTTTCCTGCTTAAAACCGCCGAGTCTGGTTCTAGGCGACTGCTCATGATTCTTGTGGCAATCAGTACATTTGACCATGCCTTCTGTAATTCTGTGTCTTTCATTCAGAGCAAGTTTTGGAGCAATTTCCTGGTGGCAGCTCAGGCAGAGCTTATACCCTTCCTTTGTCAGGAGCTTGTCTTTGCCCATTTCAGGATGAGACTGGTGGCAGTCTGAGCATGCTACAGAACCTTTCATATGGTCGCTTCCTGGAAAGACAAAGTTCTTGTTTTCCTTGCTGTGGCAGTCCAAACATTTCTCTGTCTTATCTGCTGCTGGTACATCAGATCTATAAGTAAAGATTGTTTCTGGTGTCCCTTCTTCCACATGGGCCTTTCCTGGACCATGACACGCTTCGCAGCCCTTGATTTCTAAATTCCTTTTCTCCGTCAAGTAATGGATTGACATTTTGTAATTAGCATACTGATCTTCGTGGCATTCCATACACGTTTCAGATCCGACATACTCACCTTGGACGCCAACGTCTTTTGCACGAAGAGAGGGAATGATCAAGAGAACAGCGAAGAATAAGAATAAAAATGCTGAAAATCCGACAAGAAAATCACCCTTCTTCATCGCTCTCTCCTTAAGACGGAATTTATAAAATTCATATCTGCGTTGTTTAGTTTATATAAACAGATTTTATATATCTATCTTTTCAACGTTTACTCTTGACAAACCTGGTAAATACATGGAGATGAAATATTCATTTTCCAGGTCCATTTCTTAGAAAAAAATTATATCATATCTTTTTTATATTATAAATAATATAAATGGAATTTATATAAAATATAAGGTATATTGTCAAGGAGATTTAGTAAAAAATTGAAAAAATTTAATTATTGCTGCAAATTGATTTAAAAAACTCTCCAATATATTTTTAAGATCAAAAAAATGTGTTTGATACGTCCAACACTTGCACAAGATAAATCAAATCCATACACAAAATGAATCAAGCTCTTTTATCTATACAAATGTAGCCCCCAGAAAAAATAATATAAGCCATTTTACAGAGCAAATCAAGCCTATAAAGGTAAGTCAATCTCTTATAGAAGATGATTATGCCTGCAAGTTATGAATTAATAGAAGAGAAACTATGCTATGGAGAATCAACCAAAAGACTTTATGTTACTGAATTTCTTGATGTAGGTGGCTGATTTGCCAAATCCACCTGCATATTTTGTCTGGACTGTCTAATTAAGCGGTAAGGTTTAATGGCTTTTGGCTTTGCTTTTTGTTTTGCCCTTAACGTTCTTTTTGTCGTGAATTTTTATGAGGTCCTGGAGGGTTACGCCATCGAAATAATCTTTTAATTGTCTGCTGGCCTCTTTCCAGATTTCGTATGATGAGCAGATGGGAATACGGTCACAATAATCAGCGTCGTCTACACAATCGACAAGACAGCATGCCCCTTCCAAAGCATGGAGGATCTCACTCACTTTGATTTCAGAAGGACGCCGGGCCAATGTGTAACCTCCTCCTGCTCCACGGATACTTTTTACAAGCCTGCTGATCTTGAGAGGAATAACGATTTGTTCTAAATAGCGAATGGAAATGTTTTCATTATCGGATACACTTTTTAGTATAACAGCTTCATTACCGTTTTTATAATTTTGGGCAAGATTTAACATCAGGCGGGTTCCATACCTTCCTTTTGTAGAAAGTTTTATCACGGATTCCTCCTCGTTGATAAAGTATTGTAAAAATGCATCCTGATATTACCTTATTTAAAAACTTTTTTCAACATAAATTTATAGAATTTGTAGGATTTATTTTTGTGATAATAGTAATAACAACAATAACAATAGTAGAAATAATAATTGAATGCAAAATATCATTATAAGTGACTGAAGGAAGAGCAACAATTTCCACCGCTTTTTCCTATGCCTTTAGTCTTTACGTTTTCTAAGTAATTTTGATAAAATCCTAATGATGAAAAAAGCTGCGTGTGTTGCCATCCTCATTTTCCATGTAGGCGTACTAAGCTTATTTGCTCATAAAAGAACTTATATAGAGCCAAATAAAACCAATGAGAGGTATAATATACTTTTTTATTACGAGCGTACAAAAGGAGCACGAATAATGGAAGATACATCAAAAGATGACAAGATAGCCCTCGGAGATTTATTGCCCCAGGAGATCAATGGCTGGAAAGCAGAAGGGAAAGACGAAATCTATGATCCTCAAACGATTTTCGATTATATTGACGGGGCAGGGGAGGTCTATCGCTCTTATAATTTCAAACAGCTCCTGGCGAGACGGTTTATCAAAGAAGGAAGTCCTGACATAGTTGCTGATTTATTCGATATGGAAACTTCCAAGGATGCTTTTGGTGTTTTTACCCACGACCTTGAAGGAGAGGAGGCAGGAGTCGGCCAGGGTTCGACCTACAACGGAGGCCTCCTATCCTTCTGGAAAGACCGTTTCTTTGTTTCCCTTTATTCTGAAGAGGAAACAGAGGACAGCAGAAAAGCTTTGTTTGCTTTGGGGGAGAAAGTAGCTTCTTCCATCAAAAAAGAAGGGAAAAAGCCTGATATCGTTTCTTTTTTGCCTTCAGAAAATCTCGCTGAAAAAAGCGCCCATTATTTTCATAATCATCTGATTTTAAACTACCATTTTTATGTTTCTGATGAGAATATTCTTCTTCTCGATCAGCAAACAGAAGCTGCCCTCGGGATTTACAGAGAAAACGATGAAAAAATTTACATTCTCGTGGCTCGCTATCCTGAGGGCAATAAGGCTTCCCAAGCACACAAAAGTTTTATGCAATCTTACATGCCTGATGCGACTGAATTGGGCTTAGTCCAGACCGAGGACTTGAAGTGGACCGCAGTCAAACTTCAACAGGATTTTATCATCATAATTTTTAATGCTCCTTCCAGATTTTTGGCCCAAGGAACAATAGAGAAGGTCGAAAAGAGAATAAGCCAAATTTAGTTGTTATTTTTTCCGTAAAAATAAATTTCTCGCTTTTCACACATCGATTAGGAGGAAAGAGTGAAAAAGAGAGCAATCACACGGCGTGATTTCCTTCGAGTGGCTGCCATGACTCCTTTTGCAGGAGCTTTTGCTTATGGTTTTAGATTTCAAGAAAAAAAGGGGGCAGCAAGAAGAGAGAAAGTCGTTCTTATAAGAGACAAGGACGCCTTGATATCTTTTAAAAAACCTAATCCTGGTGTTATCCAAAAAATGCTTGATGATAGCATCACTACACTGCTAGGAGAAGCAGATCCCATAAATGCCTGGAAGAAGCTCGTAAAGCCATCCGATATTGTCGGCATCAAGAGCAATGTCTGGGGACCGATTCCAACGACAGGTGAGGTTGAACAGGCTTTGAAAGCGAGAATCATGGATGCTGGTGTTTCTGAGGAGAACATAGGGATAGATGACAGAGGGGTAAGGAGAAATCCGATATTTAAAAATGCCACTGTACTCATAAATGCAAGACCTGCTCGAACCCATCACTGGTCTGGAATGGGTGGGTGTATTAAGAACCATATCATGTTTGTCCCCTGGCCGGCTGCCTATCACGATGATTCATGTGCAGATTTAGCCACACTCTGGTACAAACATAATCTCAAGGAACGGACAAGGCTGAATGTTCTTCTCATGTTAAACCCTCTCTTCCACGGCATCGGACCCCATCACTACAGCGATAAGTATGTCTGGGAATACAAGGGCATTCTGGTCAGCCAGGATCCTGTGGCCGTTGATGCCATAGGTGTTCGTATTTTAGAGGCCAAGCGCCGAGAGTATTTTGGAGAAGACAGGCCTTTGCAGCCTCCGGCCAAGCATATCTATCTTGCTGATACACGTCATGACCTGGGAGTAAGCAATCCCGACAAGATAGAGCTTATTAAGCTGGGCTGGGAGGAAGGCATCCTCATATAAAATGGGGCCAGGCCCCATTTTTACTTCATCACTTTGGAGTAAGGAATCCCGAAAACATACAAAGTTTCAGTCTCTCGGCCCAAAAATCTTTGTTCCGATTCTGACGATATTGGCGCCCTCTTCTATAGCGACTTGGTAAGAGTTTGTCATTCCCATGGAGAGATATTTCATCTCCACTCCAGGAAGATTCAGTGTTTTTATCCTGTCGAACAGCTTTTTCGTTTCTACGAAGTAAGGCCTGGCATCTTCCGGGTCGCCGAACATTGGGCCCATGGTCATGAGGCCTTCTATTTTTATGTTTTTAAGCCCTGATATTTCCCTTATAAAATCATCTGCATCCTCAGGGAAAACACCGAATTTTTGTTCTTCTCTGCCGCTGTTTACCTCTATGAGAATTGGCATGATTTTTTCGCGCTGACCGCATCTTTTGTCGATTTCTTTGGAAAGCTCAGAAGAATCTACTGTTTCGATCATGTCGAATATCTCGACTGCTTTTTTAACCTTGTTTCTCTGGAGATGGCCTATGAAGTGCCATTTTACTCTGTGTCCCACTACATTAAAGGCTTCAAGAGCTTCCTGAACATAATTTTCCCCGACGATTTTTACACCTGCCTGAGCAGCTAGCATAATCTCTTCTGGCGTTCTTGCTTTGGCTGCCGCCATTAACTCCACTCCGGGGGGCAATTCTTGAAGTATTATCTTTACATTTTCTTCAATCATCTTCTTTTTCAATTACGCTGAAAGCTCTAAACCCGTTTATCTTTACACCAAGATTTAACCTTAATCAAACACCTCAAAAAATTCAAGCAATCTTACGCTATGGCTAAGCACAAAGAATAATCGATGAACGAAAACATATAGAAGGAAATCGAAAACGAATTGTAGGAGCTTGATTCATCAAGCCCACATTATAGATATTGAATGAATTTGATTTATTTATTGGAATGTGATTTATCAAACCCTCACCGGTTGAATAGATTTGTTTTATTTGTAGGGGCTTGATTTATCAAGCCCACATTATAGTTGATATATGGATTTGGTATATCAAATCAACATTGGTTGAATGGATTTGAATTGTTTGTAGGGGCTTGATTTATCAAGCCCACCTGTTTATGCGATAAAAAAGGTATGTTTGATAAATCAAACATCTTCAGAATATGAATAGATGGCGGGCCTATGTTATAATGTGCTACCAAAAAACCGTTCCACAGCGAGCTTAATTCATGGTTGACAGAAAAAAAATTGAAGAAAAATTCCTGGCCCATAATTTCAAAGATTTCAAGTGGATCGATCCCAAAAATATTGTTATCTCCCATTGGGTGCGGATGAAATGCATTTTCGGATGTAACGAATACGGAAACACAGCTACCTGCCCTCCGTATGTTCCTTCATTTTCTGAATGCGAGAAATTTTTTCGGGAGTACAGGGAAGCAGTTATTTTTCATTTCGAGAAGCAAGTACCAAAGCCTGAAGACCGCTTTAAATGGACAAGGAAGGTTAACTTAAAGCTTTTAAAACTTGAACGTGAGATTTTTTTATCTGGTTATGAAAAGGCTTTCCTCCTTTTTATGGACAGCTGCAACATTTGCGATGAATGCCCGGGGATAAAAGAAAAATGCAAAGAGCCAAAATTAGCACGTCCGTCTCCAGAAGCGATGTGTATCGATGTCTATTCGACTGTCAGAAAGCATGATTATCCGATCGTGGTTCTTTCAGACTACAAAAAGAAGATGAATCGTTATGCCTTTTTGATGATTGAATAAAGGCTTTTAGCCTTGGATAACTATAAAATTCATAAAAGTCTAACTCCAGATATATTGTAGGGGCTTGATTCATCAAGTCCTTTTCAAAAAGCCAACAATAAACTAATATGGAAAAGAGAGAAATATTAGGCAGGGAAGAATTTGATGACCATCAGAGAAAAGCTTGAGGAGATTGAAAAAGAGACTTTATCGCCAAAAGCTTGTTTAAGTTCCCAGACAAAGGGGAGAGAGCGCTCTGTAGCACTTCATCCCTTAAGGACCGAATTCCAGCGCGATCGGGACAGGATTATCCACTCAAAATCCTTCCGCAGATTAAAGCACAAAACTCAGGTTTTTCTTGCTCCCTTCGGAGACCACTACAGAACCCGGTTGACGCATACCTTGGAAGTATCTCAGATAGCCCGCACTATCGCTAAAGCTCTCCGGTTGAACGAGGATTTAACCGAGGCCATTGCTTTAGGCCATGACCTGGGGCACACCCCATTCGGCCATGCAGGGGAGGAGACGTTGGCCAAACTCCTGCCGGATGGCTTCAGCCATTACGAACAGAGCCTTCGGGTGGTTGAGAAAATTGAATGGGAAGGAAAAGGATTGAATCTGACGTATGAAGTCAGGGACGGCATTTTCAAGCATTCAAAAGGTCGAGGAGAAATTCTCGATGATGAAAAGCAGAATATGCCTTTAACCCTTGAAGGGCAGGTAGTCAGAGTCTCGGATATAATTGCCTACGTCAATCATGACATCGATGATGCACTCAGGGCTGAAGTAATAAAAGAAAAAGATATTCCTTCACGTCTTATCCGAGTTTTAGGAGAATGGCATGCTTCCCGAATTGATAGAATGGTAGAGGATGTGGTCGAATCTAGTTTAAAGGCAAGATTGGATAAGATTGCTATGAGTAAAGAAATAAAAAAAGCCGTCACAGAGCTCCGCGATTTCTTGTACGAAAAGGTTTATTTTAATCCTCAAGCAAGACCTGAAATTGAAAAAGCGGAGAAAATCATTACAGATCTGTATGAATATGTTCTTAAAAATCCTGAGGATTACATAAAACCCTACCCGCCAGGCGATTCTCTTGAGAAGAGAGCGGGGGATTTTATTGCTGGAATGACCGACCGTTATGCCTTGGGCTTGTATGAAAAGATATTCTTCCCGCGCTCTTGGCCAAGCCTGTAGAAAAGGAAATTCATACATCTGTCCTCCATTTGGGACAAAATAGATGCGTTATTCCTTATAAATTCCCCGGTTTTTTTTGGCATATTTTTTGCATAAACATCTTAAAAGGAGCAGAACTGCTCTCTTAAGAATCGAGAAATTGGTATATAATAATTATATAAATTTTACATTCTGGAAATAATAAGAAGGAAAAATAAAAATGAAAAAATCGCTTCTTTCTTTTTTGTTTTTTTTCTTTCTCCTTTTTAGCTTTCTTTATGGACTAAATAAACAGCAGAAATTGCCCCAACCTGAAGAGCATGAAGTCATAGTTCGACTGGTTCTTGTTGATGTCATCGCTGTAGACAAAAAAGGAAATTTTGCGACTGATTTAACAAAAAGTGATTTTGAAATTTATGAAGATGGAAAAAGAGTACCCTTAGATTCCTTAGAATTAATCAGTTTGAAAAAGCCAGAATTTGAAGTTCCAGAAACGGAAGAGATAAAAGAAGCAGGTTTGCCACGCCGGGAAAAGCGCTTTTTCGTCATTTTTGATTCCATAAATACGATAAAGAGAATGATCGATCGAAGTAAGCCTCGGATAATCGAGAAGCTTGTTTCTCTGGTTAATTTGGGAGAGGAGATAATGATTCTCGAACTGGATGATAAGAAAGGGATGAAAATCCTCCAAGACTTTACTTCAGATGAGGAGCTCATTGCCCAGGGAGTGAATAAAGCTTCTGGAAATATCTGGGTTGAAAAATCAACTGATACGCTGTCTGTGCCTGGTATTCTCGCACGCCCTGATCCAGGAAAGTTTCAAAGATCCACGAGCGCCTTTACAAGATTTACGGAAATCTCCAGGTATGCTTACCAATTCGAAACACGAATAAGATTTGAAAAAACAATTAACAGTTTACTGACTCTTTTGAACATGATTAAGGATTATCCGGGCAGGAAACCTGTCCTGTATATCAGTGGAGGCATTCCAGGACTTTCATTCGAGGAGATATATTCAAACAGAGATATGGACATAGCCATTGCCCGCTCTGAAGTAGCAGCATCCAAGGTATTAGATCCTTTTAAAGTTCTACAAAAATCTGGCCGTAGAGGAGGACAGAATATCATTGATGACCTGATTCATTTTGCAAACAGCTATAATATAACTTTCTACAGCCTCGATCCGGATAATTACTTAAAGTATGTTCTGCCTGATATCGCTTTTGATAATTTTCCGAGACAAGTAGACATTGCAGAGATAAAGTTGAATGAATTGACCAACTTAAAATTTTTAGCGCTCGATACTGGGGGTGCTGCCATGCATGGCGCTAATAAATTCGAATATTTCCAGAAAATCATCGATAGAGATCTGACTTATTATTATGAATTGAGCTATTACCCGGAGAGAGATAAAGCTGACGGAAAATATCATGAAATTAAGGTTAAAGTAAACAGACCGGGAATAAACATCCGTTTTCGCAAAGGATATTATGATTACTCCGATGAACAAAGAGAATCGCTCATTTTTGCCTCTGCTTCCTACAATCCTTCCCTGTTTAATCAAATACCATTCAATGCTCGAGTGGTCCCGTTCATCGACAGAAAAAATGAATGTATCCTATGGATGAATCTCGCACTTCCGGTGCAAGAAGTGATTCTCCTAGACAGCGATTCTCGTGAGATGAAAATCCTGAAATTAAACATGTGGGTTGAAGACCTAAAAAAAGAAGATACTTTCAGCACTCAAGTCAACATCCCTTTTATATTCACGCCTTCTTTTCTCGATAGATTAAAGAATACAAAATATTTTGGATATAACACGCGCTCGCAAAGATTGAAATTAAAAAAAGATAAATACCGCGTGATCTTTGCTCTTTATGATGAAAGCCGTGGCGAGATAGGGACTGTAGAACAAATGTTTGAGATGCCATCATTGAAAAAAGAGGAAGATTCAAAGATAACTAGTGCTGTTTTCGGGCAATTAGTCAAAAGCACGAAAGGAGGAATCAAGCCTTTTTCGATTTCTCAGGAGGATGGTACTCTTCAGGTCTCACAATTCAAGTTCTATCCTCTAGGGTTGAATCAATTTAAACGGAGAGAGGATATTTCCCTATTCTTGCAGGTCTATTCTCCAGAGGAGAAGGCTGCTTTTAAGCCTCGATTTTCTCTTGTGCAAAATGGCGAAGAGCAAGGAATCTTGCTTTCCGAAATTGTGGATGAATCTTGGAATAAAAAAGCGGGAGTTTGGAATGTCGTGTTTAAGCTTAATTTTGAAAGTTTCTCTGAGGGAGAGTATGTTCTCAGAATAAGATTGCTAGATTCTCCAAAAAAACAGGAAATAGAGGAGAATCTCCAAATAAAAATTTTATAAATCTCTACTTTTTCTTTCTTATTTCTCGATTATTTCTTTGAGAAACTTTATCGCTTCTTCATTTCTGTTTTACGCTTTACCCCCGACAGCATTTGTCTTATGATTATTAAGGAGATTTTGTAATGAAAATTATCAGCGATTCCTTAAGTTTTTCAACGCGCGGATTTTCTGACATGAAGAATCTAACCGAGGAGGTTTCCAAGAAGCTTTCTGAGAAAGGACTCCAGAACGGAATCCTCAACCTGTTTGTTCCAGGATCAACCGGCGGTCTGACGACAATCGAGTTTGAACCTGGCCTCGTGGAAGACTTCTCTGAGTTCATGGAAAAAGTGATTCCCAGCAATGTCACCTATCATCATGATGCAAAGTGGGGGGACGGAAACGGCTTTTCTCATATCCGGGCCGCACTCGTCGGTGCATCTCTTAATGTCCCCTTTTCCAATGGAAGGCTTAACCTTGGAACATGGCAGCAGATTGTGTTTCTCGATTTCGATAACCGTTCCCGCTCCCGTATGGTCCTCCTCCAGTTTATGGGAGAGTGAGAAAAAACAAGAAAAGCAGATCCTATGTTTACAACTTACAGCTATATTTTTTAAATTATTTCAAATTTTTATAACTCAGAGTTATAATTTTAGTCTGTTTGATTCATCAAGAGAATGAAATGTTCCATTTTCATCCGAGCAGGTGTAGCAAAATATAGTCCGCTTAAGCTAACCTAAAAATGGCTGACATCAAAGATAAACTGGAAAGACTGAAAAAAGAAAGAGAGGCTCGCTCTCGCTCTAAATCACAGCTTGTGAAGGATGCCTGGGAAGAGATTGAAAAAACCGAGGATCTAACAGTCAAGGATAAACTAGAGCGTCTTATTAGCCTCACTCGCCAAGAAAAACCTTCAGAACCCAAAATCCCGCCCTTCGAGCCTCTTAAAAGGGAGCCCCTTCAGTTTTTTGAAAACCCGTATCCTCTGGACGTAAGGTATGGAAAAGTTACCATATCCTCTGGCTTGGAGATAAAAGGGAACATTCTCACCTGTCTAAGTAAAGAAAGCGCCTTCGCCAACCTTGACCTCTCCACAGCCCTCTTCATCGACCTGGAAACAACAGGTCTATCTGGGGGAACAGGAGTTATCGCTTTTCTCGTGGGTCTGGGCTTCTACAGAGATGATAAATTCTATGTAGCCCAGTTCTTCCTTGGAGAGCTTGCGGAAGAAGAAAGGATGATTCAGGAGCTTGTGCAGTTTTTTTCTCAGATGAACTTTCAATCCGTGGTGACATTTAACGGAAAGGGTTTTGATATGCCCTTGCTCGAGACAAGGTTCATCCTCCACAAGCAGCCTTTCATCCTCAGTGAACTTCCTCATCTTGATTTTCTGTATTCAGCCCGAAGTCTCTGGAGGCATAAGCACGAAAACTGCCGGCTTTACCATCTTGCCCGCGAGGTCGTCGAGGCGGACCGTTCAGAAGATATCCCTTCAGCCGAGATTCCCTGGAGATATTTTCAGTATTTAAACACAGGGAATTTTGAGCTGATTGAGCCCATCCTCTACCATAATCAAGAGGATATTCTTTCACTTTTAGGAGTTATAATTGTTGGCTCTTTCATCTTTTCTGAAGAGAAAGAAGAGAAACTTACAGATGCCATGGACCTCTTCGGTGCAGGGAGAGTGATGGAAAATATAGGAGAGGCCGAGAAATCTGTACATTTCTTCAAGCGAGCTCTTGAGAGGGGATTATCGGATGAGTTATCGCTCACGGCTAAGAAAAAAATTTCTTATTATTTCAAGAAAAATCAAGAGTGGAAAAGTGCTGTATTATTATGGAAAGAGATGACTTCTTCAGATACACAATCTAAAGATCAGCTTCTCTCTTTTAGAGAACTTGCCATGTATCTCGAACACAAAGAGAGAAAGTACGAGGAGGCAAGAAAAATAGCAGAAGAAGGGTATGTCCTCTCTCTTGGCTTTTCTTCTTATTACGAGAAAGATTTCTCCCACAGACGGGAAAGGCTGAAGCGCAAAATCCAAAGACAAAAAGAAAAGAAAAAATAAATTTATTGATAAATAAATTTATTGAAAAATGAATTTGTAGGGGCTTGATTCATCAAGCCCACATAGTTGGGTTATAGTGAATTTATTGTAGGGGCTTGATTCATCAAGCCCACCTTTTTTGATAGTAAATATGGAACTTAAGGCATTCCAGGATTATCTGAATTCTCAAGGGCTTAAATTCACCCGGCCCAGACATCTAATCTTCAAGGAAATATTTTCTTCTGAAAAGGTTCATCCTAATGCCTATGAAATCCACAAAAGGCTAAAAAGCAAAGGGCAAAAAGTTTCTCTGGCCACTATCTACCGAACATTAAGCCTCCTGGTTAAGTGCGGCCTGGTGAGTGAGATTGACTTTGGAGAGAATCACAGCCATTACGAACCTGACGTTGCTAAGGCAGCCCACGGGCATCTGGTCTGCCTTTCTTGCGGTGAGGTTAAAGAATTTTCCCATGAGAGAATCCAAACAATACTAAACAAGATAGGAAAAGAAAGTCACTTCATGACGGATAAATTTTCGATCCAGGTTTTTGGCTACTGCGCCAACTGCCAGAAAAAATAACAATTGATGTAGGCGCTTGATTTATCAGGCCAGTATTTTTATTAAAAATAGAATATCCCTTTTTTCTTTTTTTTCTTCCTGATAATACACTTGCTGCATTAAAAGATAGATTCAAGATGAAAGGAGGTCTAGAGATGATTCCGGTAATAAACTTAGAGGAAAAAATTAAGGAGATTGACAAGCCATTTTCTCCAGTAGAGGTAGCGCGGCTAAATGACCAAGTTGTACGGATGGCTTTAGTCAAAGGAGAATTTCATTGGCATAAACATTCAAATGAAGATGAACTTTTTTACGTCTATAAAGGATGCATCACTATTCAACTTAAAGACCAGGCAGATATAACATTACATGAAGGTGAAATAGCTGTCATTCCCAAAGGTGTGGAACATTGTCCAAAAAGTGAAGAGCCTTCTTATAATTTGCTTTTCGAGCCCTATGTTCTGCAAACAAGAGGAGATTAGATAACTTAATGTTCTGTTATTGCCAGGAGCTCAGGAGGTTCCTCGCCTTGCTCGGAACTAGCTGAGCAGTCTCATAAAATATTTGTTTTGACTTCCCCTTAAACTTCATATATTTATAAATACTCAAAGGGAAGAGGAACTCCAATGAAAGCAATGATCTTGAAAAGATTTGCGCCTATTGACCAGAATCCCCTTGAGCTTGTAGACCTTTCTCTACCAGAACCAGACCCTGAGAATATTCTCCTTCGCATCAAAGTCTGTGGTGTCTGCCATACAGATCTTCATACCATAGAAGGGGAGCTTCCCGAGGTCAAACTTCCTATAATCCCCGGCCATCAGGTTGTGGGATTTGTGGAAAAACTTGGCAAAAACACTACTCGCTTTAAAGAAGGGGACAGACTCGGTGTTGCCTGGCTTTATTCTGCCTGCGGTAAGTGCGCGTTCTGCCAGCGGGAAAACGAGAACCTCTGTGAAACCGCCCGCTTCACTGGCTATCATGTAAACGGAGGTTATGCTGAGTATATAGTAGTCCCCGAGAAATTTGCCTATTCCATTCCAGAAATATTCTCTGATGAGGAAGCCGCACCTCTCCTCTGTGCCGGAATTATCGGCTACAGAGCCCTGCGCTTGAGCGAGATAAAATCCGGCCAGCGCCTGGGCCTTTACGGATTCGGGGCTTCTGCTCATGTTGCTATCCAGGTGGCTGTCCACTGGGGCTGCAAGGTCTATGTCTTTAGCCGGAGCGAAGAACACCGTAATCTGGCCGGCAAACTCGGCGCTGTCTGGACAGGAACATCAAAAGACAAACCTCCAACAAAAATGGACAGCTCTATCATCTTTGCTCCTGCAGGGGAGCTGGTTCTCGATGCATTAAGAGTCCTGGATAAAGGCGGCACTCTAGCCCTGGCAGGAATTTATATGACTCCAATTCCTGAGATGGATTATGTGAAATATCTCTACCATGAGCGGACTCTCCGCAGTGTTGCCAACGCAACAAAACAGAATGGGGAGGAGCTCCTCCAGATTGCGGCAGATATTCCTATCCGGACAACCACTCAGGTCTTTCCCTTAAAAGATGCGAATAAAGTTCTCGAGCTCCTTAAAGCTGGCAAAATCAGCGGTGCCGCTGTCCTCAGAATTTCCGACTAAACCACATCAACGTAGGGGCTTGATTCATCTGGAGAGATTTGATTCTTCTTATGTAGGGGCTTGATTTATCAAGCCCACCTTATAATTTCTATAACATTAATTCTCTTAAAAAAAACCTTAAAATCTGGCATAATAGGAGAAACATTTACCCAGTGCGCCCGTAGCTCAGCTGGATAGAGCGTCTGACTACGAATCAGAAGGTCGGGGGTTCAAATCCCTCCGGGCGTACCAGCTATCTTTCCCTATTTCCAACACCTTCTTTTGCCTCCATGGATTCTTTACGTTTTTTTAGCTGTATTTTTCTCATAATATAGTATGTAATATAGTAATTGTCAGGTAACCCGAAGGTTTGATTGAATCAATAACTAGATGATTTCTCCGTCCCACAAAGCTTGAGGGAGGCGGTGTTGATACAACTTGTGATCTTTATAGTACTCTCGCTTCTTTTGCTTGTATTCACTCTGAAGAGGCCCCATCGACATAGGTTCTATCGATACTTTGCTTTTGTAAGTTTTCTTGGCATCGTTCTACTTAATGTAGATGTTTGGTTTCGAAATCCATTTAGTGCAGTTCAAATCATGTCGTGGCTTTTCTTGGCTAGCTCTATTCTAATAGCAATCCATGGTTTTAGAATGCTTCGCCTCGTTGGATCCCCCGAGGGAGATATCGAAAATACCACAGAACTCCTAACAAGAGGTGCTTACAAATACATTCGTCATCCTATCTACTGTTCGTTGCTTCTCGGAGGAGTGGGAGCATTTCTGAAGGATCCGTCTCTTCCGGGCATTATTATTCTCCTACTTCTCTTCAGCTTTGTATTCGCGACTGCCAAGGTAGAGGAGAATAAAAACATCGAGAGGTTTGGAGAGGCCTATCGTGCCTATGTGAAACAGACGAAGATGTTTATTCCTTTTCTGCTTTAGTTCGCAAAATATGGTAATAAAGGGAAAGTAATAAAGACTTAACTTATTGATTACCGCTCAGTTAGAGTGGATAGAGCGTCTGGCTACGAATCAGAAGGTCGGGGGTTCAAATCCCTCCGGGCGTACCAGTTAACCTCTCTTGTTTTCAGCAAATTACCCTGTTTTGGACTTTCAATCCTAATACCGTAGTTTCAACGTAATTCAGCGATTTTTGTGAAATATTTGTGATATGGGGATAACTCTATTTTGCGCATCTGGCTTCCACATGAATGACAGATGAGCGGATCAACTTCAAACTTTCTCAAGTGAAATCCGTATTATAAAATGAATGGTTGTAATCTGTTTTAATAAAAAAACCGAATGAGCGAAAAAAACTACAGAAGGAGTAGCATTATGTTAAAAAATTCCCGGTTAATTGGGTTGTCTATTCTGGTCGGGTTGATTGCGCTGATCACTTTTTGTTCAATCTGTTTCAGACAGGAAGAGCAAACGCTGGCCGAGGAAGTTGCCAGAGATATCGAGGAAAATCAGAGAGCTTTTCCTGTTGGATTAGATTCCAGTCAGCGTTGCACAATTATTTATGCTTCCGATGGTAAAATAGCACTCGCCGGAAACAATGAAGATTGTAGCAGACCGTATGGAAATATTTGGTTCTTACCGGCTGAAAAAGGGAAATTCGGAAGAGTCTATTTTGGGTGGAGAATTAATGATGTCCGATATCCCCAGGGAGGCATGAATGATAAGGGATTATTCTTCGATGGGGCTACTGCAGAAAATGTAGTAGTGCCCCGTGACTCAAGTAAAATTCCCTATGATGGGTCTCTGATTTTAAAAGCAATGGAAGAATGTTCAACAGTGGAAGAAGTATTGAAGCTATATGATCGTTATGATGTGTCAGGTCCTTGGAATGGCCATTATTTAATTGGAGACAGATTCGGTAATTCAGCTATAATCGAACCTCAGACCATCATCAGGAAAAAGGGGCAATATCAAATTGTTACTAATTTCTTTCAGTCGAAAACCAAACCGGAAAATTCAACCTGTGAAAGGTACCATATTGCATCGGAATTATTCGCAAAATCTGAGAATATCTCTGTTGATTTATTTCAACGTATCTTAAATGCAGTTCACTGGGAGGATTACAGCGGATCGATGACCGCTACTGTTTATTCGAATATCTGCGACTTGAAGAAAGGAGAGATATATATCTATTATTTTCACAACTTCGAGGATGTTGTGAAAATCAATCTGAAGGAAGAGCTAAAAAAAGGAGAAAGATTCCATTCTATTTCTTCTCTTTTCCCATATGAGACTTTTGCTGCAAAACGATACAAATCTGAGAGAATAATTGGGTTGTTATATGAGAGAGCTGTTCAGAAGGGTGTAGAAGGGCCTGAAGGGGCCATTGCTCTCTATAACGAAATAAAAAAGGGAGACAATAAAATTTTCAAATTAGATGTCAGCGAGAGGCAACTCAATTCTCTGGGTTATCGACTCCTAGGAAATAACAAACTAAAGGAAGCAATTGAGATTTTCAAGTTCGTCGTTTTGGAATACCCGGAATCTGCCAATGCATATGATAGTCTTGGTGAAGCTTATATGAGGGCTGGCGAAAAAGATTTGGCTATAAGAAATTATGAAAAATCCCTTGAACTGAATCCAAAAAATGAAAACGCGAAGAAGATGCTGGAGGATTTGAGAAAGAAATGATGCTTGGCCTTCTTAGTAGAAACGCTGTGAAAAGAGAGGGAGGAGAGGGCTCTAATATCTTTTATTTCAGTTAATTAAGGAAGATGAGGGGAAGCCACGCGTCTGACTACGAATCAGAAGGTCGTAGGTTCGAATCCTGCCGGGCGTACAAGCTTAATTATCAGCTATTTATATTATAAATCTGCAAGTTATAGAAATATTTCATCCCTTCCTATTTTTTCCAAATTTAAACATTTTTGACTACGGAGGCTAAAGTATGGTCAAAAGCTTTTATAGATTCCTAAACAAGAAATCCATTGAGAGTGTTATAGTCCAGCGAGACTTGTTACTCCAAATTTGTGCTTGACATTTTTGCAATCATGAAGGGATAATCCTCCCTCGGGGTTAGAAAAGCGTCGAGCCTTCTTTCAAAGCTCTGCAACTTTCTACAGTATATCAGTAATGAATGAACATCGGATTGTTGTAACCGGATTAGGTGCAGTAACTCCTATAGGTGTGGGGATTGAAGAGTTCTGGGAAGGATTGAAAGCCGGACAAAACGGGATATCAAGGATTACTCATTTCGATCCGTCTGATTTTCGTTCCCAAATGGCGGCAGAAGTTAAGAACTTTAATCCAGAAGAATGGATCGACGAGAAATCTGTAGATAGAATGGATAGGTTTATCCATTTTGCCATGGCATCGTCCGCCATGGCGATCAAAGATGCTGGTTTAGATACGTTTAACTTTGATGGAAACAGGGCTGGAGTCATCATAGGTTCGGGTATCGGCGGTGCACACACGATGGAGGACGCGTATTCTAGGCTTCATGAGAAAGGGCCAAAGTCTTTAGGACCCTTTTCTGTGTCTAAAGTCCTCATAAACATGGCAGCATGCATGGTCTCCGTTGCTTTTGGTTTAAGAGGGCCTCTATCTGCCCCTTCTGTGGCTTGTTCTACGGGAACAAATGCCATCGGCGATGCCTTTCGAATTCTCCAGAGGGGGGATGCCGACATCATGCTGGCGGGAGGTTCAGAGGCTAGCGTGAGTCCTTTGCCTTTCGCTGGTTTTTGCGCGACGCGGTCGATGTCGAGCAGGAATGATTGTGTGGAAAAGGCAAGCAGGCCTTTTGACAAGAACCGTGACGGTTTTGTGATGGGGGAAGGGGCTGGCATCGTTGTTTTAGAAAAGCTTGAACACGCACTCAGCCGGAGCGCCCGCACCTATGCTGAACTTGTTGGTTATGGAAATACTGCTGACGCCTATCATTTTACAGCTCCAGAACCTGGAGGTGATGGAATGATCAGGGTCATGAGGGAAGCGCTTAGAGACGCAGGCATAGACCCGCCGAAAGTGGGATATATCAACGCGCATGGCACCTCTACTGTCCTCAATGATAAGATCGAAAGTGCAGCTGTCATGAAGGTCTTCGGCGACCACGGGAAGCATCTTAAGATAAGTTCCATTAAGTCGATGATCGGTCACCTTTTGGCTGCCGCAGGCGCAGTGGAATTCGTGGCCACTGTGATGAGTATCTATACCGGCAAACTGCCTCCGACGATCAACTATGAGGAGCCCGACCCGGAATGCCCTCTTGATTACGTGACCAAAGGAGTCGAATCGATCGACCTCGAGGTGGCTATGAGTAATTCCTTTGGCTTCGGAGGAGGTAATGCCTGCCTTATATTGAAAAGGTGCGAAAACTAAAATGAATATCCCCAAGCTTCAATTTGGAAGCATCACCGCAGACATACCGATTGTACAGGGAGGGATGGGAGTTAGGGTTTCTCTTTCCTCGCTTGCCTCTGCTGTGGCTAAGGAAGGTGGGATAGGCACCATCTCGAGTATAGGCCTTGGAGATATAGAGGCTTCAAAGAATGAATATGAAAGGATGTCTCGGGAAGCTCTGGAACAAGAAATTCGCAAGGCGAAAAGTATGACAAATGGTCATATCGCAGTCAATTTCATGGGAGTGCTAAGCAATGTAGACGATCTGATTACGACCGCCGCAAGGGAAGGAATTAAGATAATTGTCTACGGTGCCGGACTCCCTGTAAAGCTTCCTGGCTTGGTCGAAGACAGTTCTGTGAATCTCCTCCCCATAGTCAGCTCCGCACGGGTAGCTGAATTAATTCTCCGGGTCTGGGACAAACGTTACCAAAGGACTACAGATGCCATAATCCTTGAAGGACCTCTGGCGGGAGGACACCTTGGTTTCTCCGAAGAACAGCTCTATCAACCGGAAAAATATTCCCTTGAAAATCTTTTGCCGGAGGTTTTGGAAACAGTAAAAGCATATGAGGATAAATACGGAAAGAAAATCCCTGTTATTGCAGCTGGGGGGATCTTCAACGGAAAGGATATAGCTCGGATGCTGTCCCTGGGTGCGGCGGGAGTCCAGATGGCCACTCGCTTCGTCTGCACTGAGGAGTGTGGTGTCTCCCAGGAATTTAAGCAGAGCTACCTTGACGCCAAAGAAGAGGATATTGTTATCATAAAAAGTCCTGTCGGCATGCCGGGAAGGGCCCTTAAGAATAAATTCTTGAAGGATTTAGAAATTAAGGGAAAACTTAAGATCAAGTGTCCCTACAGGTGTCTTTCTGTCTGTAAAGTTGGTGAGGCGAAATACTGCATTGCTCTGGCTCTCGTAAACTCTTACTTTGGGGATGTAGACAACGGCCTTATCTTCTGTGGGCAGAATGCTTACCGTATCGACAAGATAATAACTGTAAAAGAACTCATCTCAGACCTTCTCGCCGAGCTCGAAGCAGCTTGAGCAGGCCTTGTAGCATCAGTTAGCCCTCGGAACGATTCTGTGATCATTAATTGTAGGTTTTTTAACTAAGAGTTTTTATCAAGGATGTTCATTGATCATTCCGTATTTTTCAAGTTCTGAACCTGGAATACTTATCCCCCGCAGGGCGCTGCTGTAACAGGGTTTCATCTCCCTTCCTATTAAAATTTTTTCTTGACAAATAAGAATAACTACTATATAGTACTAATATGAAATTAAAAGATAAGAACGATTCTCTGGATTTCTTCAGGGAAAAATGTAGAGAGTATAGCCTCAAGGTGACCCCACAGCGTACTCTTATATATAAGGAACTGCTTAAGTCGAAAGACCACCCTAATGCAGATGTTCTTTTCCAAAGGGTTAATAAGATATTTCCTGATATTTCATTGGATACCGTGAATAGAACGCTTTTAACCTTTCATAATATCGGAATTATCAATGTTGTTGAGGGCTATGGAGAACCAAGACGTTTTGATCCGGATATCGAGAATCATCACCACTTTAGATGCGTCAAATGCAACTCAATAACAGATTTTGATTATAACTTGTATGATAGTCTAAGCGTGCCGGAGGAAATTCATAAAAAATTTTTTGTGATTAATAAAAAAGTCCTCTTAGAGGGTTATTGCGATAAATGCCGTAACAAGGTATAAATTTTTTTCAACTTATAATAGCAATAGATACTATTTATAATCAATAACTAAATAGGAATAAGGATTTATTATTTATTATAAACGAAGGTAAGAATATTCCTGGCTAATTTCTGTTTAAAAGAATAAGGGTGGGAATAAGAAATTCAAAAATAAGGAGGTTTAACATGGCAAAAGCCAAAAAGACTTTAACAACTGCCTTTGGTATTCCTGTCCCAGACGACCAAAATAGTCTGACGGCGGGCGAGCGCGGTCCTGTCTTGATGCAGGATGTTCACCTGTTGGAGAAGCTGGGCCATTTTGACCGCGAGCGTATCCCCGAACGTGTTGTTCATGCTAAAGGAGCAGGAGCAGGTGGTTATTTTGAAGTAACTGCTGATGTAACCAAGTACACCAGGGCCAAGTTTCTTTCGGAAGTTGGCAAGAAGACCGAGGTCTTTGCCCGTTTTTCGACAGTGGGGGGCGAGAAGGGATCTGCTGATGCTGCACGCGATCCTCGCGGATTTGCGGTGAAATTCTATACCGAGGAGGGCAACTATGACCTTGTCGGCAACAACACCCCGGTTTTCTTCATCCGTGATCCTCTTAAGTTCTCCGATTTCATCCATACTCAAAAGAGGCATCCAGCCACTAACTGCAAGGACCCTGACATGTTTTGGGACTTTCTCTCTTTGACTCCGGAATCAATTCACCAAGTAACAATTCTGTTCTCAGACCGAGGCACTCCGGCCACATTTCGCCACATGAACGGCTACAGCAGTCATACCTATAAATGGTACAACGACAAGGGCGAGTATTTATGGGTGCAGTACCATTTCAAGACCGACCAGGGCATAAAGAACCTCACCCGAGAGGAGGCGACTCGCCTAGCGGGCGATGATCCTGATCATGCCACCCGAGACTTGTATGAGGCCATTGAGCGGGGCGATTACCCGTCCTGGACGCTTGAGATGCAGATTATGAGACCAGAACAGGCAAAAGATTATCATTGGGATATCTTTGACATTACAAAGGTTTGGCCACATGCCGAAGTCCCTCCCATCAAGGTAGGCAAGTTGGTCCTAAACCGCAACCCTGTCAATTATTTTGCAGAGGTGGAGCAGGCGGCCTTCTGTCCAGGAAACCTTGTGCCAGGTATTGCAGCATCACCCGACAAGATGCTTCAAGCCCGTCTTTTCTCCTATCACGATACCCATATCCACCGTCTGGGGCCGAACTATCATCTTCTACCAGTGAACGCACCTAAGAATGCTCCTGAGAGCAGTTACCAGCGTGATGGTTTCATGCGCTTTGACGCCAACGGAGAAGGCGGACCAAATTATTGGCCCAACAGCTTCGGCGGCCCAGAACCAGATCCAAAAGCGGGAGAGCCACGCTTTGAGGTCTCCGGTCTTGCAGCTCGTCATACATTTACACATCCCAACGATGACTTCCAACAGGCCGGGGATCTGTATCGCAAAGTGATGACCGATGAAGACAGGGATCATCTGATCGGTAATATTGTGGATCATCTAGGAGGCGCACAGAAACGCATCCAGCTACGTCAGACAGCTCTCTTCTACAAGGCTGATTCTGAATATGGACGTCGTGTTGCAGAGGGATTAGAACTGGACGTTAAGGAGGTTGAGCGTTTGGCCGGGATGTCACAGGAAAAGAGGGCCAAGGCTACAGCTGAATAAGCCTACGCCAAGCCGAAATAAATCCTTTCAATCGGGCATTGAGGATTCCTTTTATCCTGATGGATGTGCATTCTCGATTACTGCCCAAGGACGGCCAAGTACGGCTTATCGAAAATATTATGTGTGGCCTTAAGACGGTGCTGTAATTTATGTAGAAAAGGAATTTCTATAAAGCCTATCATTCAAACTTGCTTGCTAAATCCTCCGAGGTTTTTGTTTCCAAGCGCCAGGCAAACAATCTCTTGAAAATAAATTCCTTTAAGTTAATATTTAAGGGGGAGGTAAAGGCTATGAAAGATTATGATGTGATTGTCATAGGCTCAGGAGCAGGTGCGATTATTGTTGAGCAGGCCTTGATCCATGACTTAAAGGTTGCCCTGGTGGATAAGGGTCCTCTGGGAGGAACTTGCCTGAATGTGGGATGTATCCCCTCGAAAATTCTGATATTTCCGGCGGATAGAATTGTTGAGATCCGAGAAGCAGCAAAATTGGGCGTCAATGCGGAGATAAAAGAAGTCGATTTTAAGGCCATGATGGAGAGGATGAGAAGAATTGTTCAAGGAAGTCAAAACCACATCAGAGAGGGAATTGAAGACGTGAAAGAATTGGATTTTTATGGGGATATTGGATTTTTCGTGGACGATTATACCCTGGAAGTTGGAGGCGAAAAAATAAAAGGCCAGAAAATATTTATCGCCTCCGGCGCCAGGCCCCTTATACCTCCCATAAAAGGAATAGAGAATGTAGATTATCTGACCAACGAGAGTGTCTTGGAGCTGGACCAAAAACCTAAAAGTATTATTATAATAGGGGGAGGATACATCGCAGTTGAATACGGACACTTTTTCGAGGCTGTGGGCGCCGAGGTGACAATCCTTCAAAGAGCCCCAAGACTGGTTAAAGATGAAGAACCTGAAATATCTGATCTTTTAAAAAAAGAAATGGAGAAACGCATGGAGATCTCCACAGATACAGAGGCTCTTGAAGTTAAGAAGGATGGAGAAGTTTATAAAATTATCGCCAAGAACAAAAAGACGGGAAAAGATAAAGAATTTAGCGCCGAGCGAATCTTGGTTGCAGCAGGAAGAAAGTCAAACGCCGACCTTTTAAAAGTGGAAAATTCAGGGGTAGAGACAGATAAGAAGGGTTACATAAAGGTCAATGATTATCTTGAAACGACTAAAGAAAATATATGGGCTCTAGGAGATGCTACGGGGAAGAAGATGTTTAGGCATTCAGCTAATAGAGAGGCAAGTCTAGTCTGGCATAACAGCATACATGGGGGAAGAAATAAAATGGATTTCAGTAAAGTTCCCCATGCTGTGTTTTCTTCTCCTCAGATTGCATCTGTGGGATTGAGAGAGAAAGAGGCCAAGAAAGCTTTTGACATACTGGTGGGGAAGGCCAAATATTCAGAGGTTGCCAAGGGTGAAGCGATGATGGATGAAGAAAGTTTTGCTAAGATCATAATCGAAAAAAACAGCGGAAAAATACTGGGATTCCATATTATTGGGCCTTATGCACCTATCCTGGCACAGGAAGTCATTAACGCCATGACAACAGAAGGAACTGTAAGGCCCCTCATCAACGGCATGCATATCCATCCGGCCCTGCCTGAGGTGATACAGACGACAATACAAAACCTCAAGGAGCCGCTATAAAATATTAAAGGAGGAGAAATGAAATCCGAGATGCCAGCTCTTGCGAAGATGAAATGCGTCCCCTGCCGCGGCGGTGAGCCTACTGTCACAGATTTAGAGGTTAGGGGGCTCCATCCTCAGGTTCCAGAGTGGGAAATTGTCGAGCGCAGTAATATAAAGCGGCTAGAGCGAGTGTTTAGGTTTAAGAATTTTAAAGAAGCTCTTAATTTTACGAACAAAATAGGCGATATAGCAGAGCAAGAAGGACATCATCCAGTTATCGTGACCGAATGGGGCAGAGTTAAAGTTTCATGGTGGACCCATAAAATCAAAGGTCTTCACCAGAACGACTTTATCATGGCGGCAAAAACGAACGAGTTGTATTCCTCCCGATGAAAATGGAAAGAAAGTAATTCCAATCTTTAAATCCTAATGCGAAATTTCGTTGATTTGAAAAATCTCGATAATAAGAGATTGAATGGTTACATGCTCCAT
>Ga0209427_10002087_pt1 | contig 23377 bp, 33 predicted proteins | sample DeeMarSWOR136_30_FD_187465 | JGI IMG/M metagenome (GOLD analysis project Ga0209427, IMG submission 187465) | Marine sediment microbial communities from White Oak River estuary, North Carolina - WOR-1-36_30 (SPAdes) (version 2) | ecosystem: Environmental > Aquatic > Marine > Intertidal zone >...
CGTGACGATGATGTCAACAAGCTAAGCTTCCTTATATTCAGGGCAGTCAAGACTGCTCTGCAGGATCCTGAGATATTAAGGGCATATAAGACGACAACATACAACTTAATGACAGACTGGTTTGTAAACCTTCATCTTGAAAAGATTGCAGACCATGTGAAGAGGATTTCAAGAAATATAAGGTCAATGAAGGACAAGATAACAAAGAATAATGCCAGGATGCTGATGGAGATGTTTGCTTTTGCAGAGAAAAGGTATCTTGATACAATGAAATGCTATTACAATAATAACCTTGACATGGCTTACAAGCTTGCAGCTACAAAGAAGGATGCGCTTGACAAATGCGCTAATATTGCTGCAAAGCACAAGAAAAATGATGTCTGGATTGACACTGTTGACAAAATCAAGTGCATGATTGCAGATGTCCATGATATTGCAAGGACAGTATACTTGTTTTTACTTGAAAATGATAAAAAGCGAAAATTTTAAAAATAGAACAAACGTTAAGGAGGTTTTCCTAGATAAAAGTACTTAAAAATGGCATATACTAAGAAAGAATTAGAAGCGTTTGGAATTGATAACCAACACTTTGAAAGGATGACTGGAAGACCTGTTAAAAAGTTTAGTGTAAATAAGGTTGATGTTGGTTATGGAGTTCATTCTGATACTTATTGTGTCAAGGTTTGTTTTAGGGATGGTTCAGAGATTGACCTGTTTGCAAAAGACACTTACAAAGACAGGAATATATCAGGAAGCCTTACTAAAAGCACTTCATTGAACAAGCTTGAGGCAGAGATACTTGAATTTGGAAATGCCCATAACTGTTTTATGCCTGAATTCTACGGCTCTTGGGAGTTCATGGATAAAAATGAAAAACATACATTCACATTTATGGAAAAATGGCCTGGCAATCTTGAGGAGAATGTGCTATGCGGATACCATGATAAATTCGGAGAAGCTGATGAAGCAGGAAGAAAAGTGATTACTGATGATGTTGTTGATTATTTGCTGCGTGCAATTGATATGATTGTATGGAATGCATACCAGTTTAACAGGCCTGAGAATGGATTTAACCCAAGAAAATCAGATGGAAGCCCAAGAGTGCATGCCTATGAGGCAAGTGCGATAGAAGAAAGACTATGGGAAAATATCTTTGGGTTGATTGAGGAAAAGGCTTTGGAACATATTATTCCAAGATTAAAAACAAATGGGCATGGAAAAGACAGGTATCTTATCGAGGCATCTGATATTATCAATATCCTTGGTTCTTTAAAGACAAATCCTTTTGATTCTGTGATGCAGTCTCTTTACAGGGATGTCAGGGATATAATCAAGCGATTTATAGCAGAGCCTTTGGCAGCTGATGTGGATAACCACAGGGTGCACCAGCTTGATCCTATTCCAATCCATATTTTGCTTGATGAAACAAAGCCAAGAAACCAGTATTATGCAAATGCTATTGTTGATTTGGTTGAAGGAAAACTCACTGATGACAAGAACCCATATCTGCAGCTGGCTATTGCAGACTACCAGAATATGGGATTTGCTCCAGAACCATTTCCAATTGGCAGGCTGGTTAACAACCCTGCTGTAACTTATCTTATCGGCAAAGACAGGATAAACCAATTAAGGGAACATGCACAAACACAGGTTAAACGCCTGAAAGAAAAAAGAAGAGATATTGAATTTTACAGGGATATCTCCCACAGCGAGAGGATATTGTATGAGGAGGGGCTGGCACAGGCTGGATGGTTTACTGTTCTCCAGAATATAGGATTTATCACATTACTGCACCACAAACATCAGGACAAGGCTGAGGCTCTTGTTTCAAGAAATGCAATTTACAAACCTTCAAATTATGTTAATATCAGCATAGACAGAGCTGCATCATTGGAAAATATACAGGATAAATATACTCCTCTTAAAGACCTGCTTCAAAAATTAAGATTGAAGCCTTGAAAATGGTATTTTTCCTCCACTGGCATTCAAATGTATCTGACGGAACTTATTCTCCTGAGTATATAACAAGACATATTGAAAGTGTCAGAAAAACTTTTGAAAGATTCAAACAGTGCAGGGGTTTTGCAATTACTGACCATGACAATGTTGAGGGTGTTATCAGGGCAAAGAAAACCCTGAAGGAGCTTGGCTCTGATTTGGTTCTGGTTCCTGGTGTTGAGTTCAGTTTTTCAAAATGGGTAAAAGGCAGATGGCTTGAAGGGGAAATGCTCGGCTACGGGATTTATCCTGAGTATGAAGGGCTGCAGAAGGTTATAGAATCATCCAAAAAAGCAAGGGACGAAAGAAACCATCTCTTGATTGAGTTGCTGGGGAAGGATTATCCTAATATAACCCTTGAAAATATAAAGGAATTTATCGGTAAAAGAAGGCAGATTAACAGAAATGATATTGCTGATTTTATTATGTATGTGGATATAGCAACACAGAAAAGGCAGGCATTTGATATAATCCTAAAATGTGAGCTGAAACGAAAAAAAACACCTCTGGAAGAGGTTGCACAGGTCATACATGATGCAGGCGGTGTCTGCATACTTCCGCATGGAGGGCTTTTCCTGCAGTACAATAATATTTCAGAGGATTTTTATGTTTTAAATGTGCTTCCTATGCTTTTGGAATATGGATTAAAGGGGCATGAATTATATCCATATGCAAAACGCGGAAGAATGACTACTGAAGAAAGCAAGGAATGCAATGAATTTTTTTCTGATTTAAATGAATTAGAAAATGGTTTGATTGATAATATATGGGGAGAGGATGCTCATTTTGACTGGCTTGACAAGGATGATATAGACCCAGGGAGTTTTCCTACTGAAGATGGTGTTGTCAAGGAGCTTCTTTTAAAATGCTCACGTTACGAAAATTTTAAAAATGAGAATAACATATAAGGAGTTAAGTGAAAATGTATTATGGGAATGATGATATAAAAAAAGCAATTGAAGAAGCTGAGCATTATGTTAGCCTTGCTGACAGGCGCGACGGCACCCACGAGAAAGCGCATTGTTATAAAAAGGCAACTGATGCATTAGAAAAGGTATCTGGTTCGCGTGACAAGAAGGTTCTAGAGAAATTAGTTGGTATCTATTATCAGAGGATGTCTGTTGAGCCTGCTGCAAAACCAATAATCCAAAAAAGAATTACTGAGCTGGACGGCATGCTTAAAGGCGCTTGATTATTTCAGGCTTAATTTCTCTATTTTTATCTTTCCTTTTTCAACTTTTATGATTACTTCGTCTTTTTCTGACAGTTTTGACTCATTTGAGATTACTGCAGGCAGAAGAATACGTTCACCCCTGACATCCAGGTTTGTTATTATTTCTTTTTTAGGGCCGTTTGAACTTAACTCGCGCATTATTTCTGCGCTCTGGGATTTTTTCTTCTTGTCAACTATCTCCCCTGTCTTTTGGTGGAGGAACCTTGCTATCTTTGCTGCAACATCTATCTTTGTTGCCTCTGTTATGCCCTGCAATCCAGGGGATATGTTAACTTCTATAACCACCGGGCCTTTAACGCTTTCAAGCATATCAACTGCACAGATATCTGCCCCCAGTGCTTTTGCTGTTCCAACTGCAACCTTCTGCATGTATGCGTCTATTTTGTAGGGTTTTCCTACTCCTCCTGCATGGATGTTTGCTCTTTTTTCTCCCAGCTCTGCTGTCCTCTGCATTGCTGCGACAACCTTATCACCAACAACAATCGCCCTTATGTCTGTGCTGCCTGTTTCAATATATTCCTGTATCAGGAACGGCTGCCTCAGTGCAGTTAATGCATCAAGCATTGAGGATGCTGCTGCAAAAGAATCTGCAAACATGACTCCTTTGCCTTGTGTCCCAGAAGGAAATTTCATGATAATTGGATAATTTATTTTTTCAAGGACTTTTTTTGTTGATTCTGATGTTGCGCTCAGGTATGTGTGGGGCATTGGGATGCTGTGCTTCTGAAGCCTTAGGTGTGTTAAGATTTTATCATGCCCGATTGTAAAGGTATCAGGCGCAAGAGGCATGTATGAATTTTTTGAGGCAACATTGGTGATTGCCCTCAACAAGGGCGCGTACCTGAAAGAGCCTTTTGCATAAATGCAGTCATACTGCTCCAGAGGCTGGCCTTTATGGAGGACTTCAGGGCCTTTTGATGTGATGTTAACCTCAATATCCTTAAGGTTCAGCGCATCAACTACCTTGAAGTATTTCTGCATGGCCTTTATGACCATTTTTGATGATTTGCTTCCAAGGGATATGACAGCTGCTTTTAGTACCATTTTTACCGTTTGTTTGGGTCTATGAGAAAGCCTTTTTTCAGCACATTCTGGCCGATTAGCGCCTTGTAGCGCATATGCTCGCGGTCTGCAATTGTAAATTCTGCAATCATCTTTTTTTTGCCAATGATAATAGGTGTTTTGATAACTGGCCTCAGCCTGTTTCCATGGGCTGATTTGACAAGTATTGTCTTTATCACAGGGCCGAGCTGCAGCTGGGCTGCCAGTTTTGCATCTACAGAGCTTCTTGTTGCCCCTGTATCTATCCTGGCTATGACTATCCTAGAGGCCTTTTTGCCTATGATTTTAACCTTCTCAGTCAAGCCTATTGTCTTCTTTTTCATGCTCCCTCACAAGGCAAGAATTAGTGAATATTTGTTTAAAAGCTTTGTGGTAATCTAGTCAGCACCGTATATTCCTTTAAGCAGGAGGCGCCTTATACATATGCAGTCAAAAGAAACACCCTGCCTTGCAACTGCATTCTCATAAAGACCAAAATAGGATTCAAAATCTTCCCTTGGGTTATCTTCTATCATCAGGTCATTTTTATCTATTTCCTGCCTGAAGAAAGGTTCACCCTCCATTGTTGTAAGGATTCTTTCCTCTTCGTCATCGTCGTTATTGTATGCTGTTTCATATTCTTCTTCTGTTTCAGGCTGTGCAAAGTAATTTTCTTTTTCAAGCCTTGTTTCTTCTGATGTTTTTTTAACATCATTTTCTATTGTTTCTCTTTCAACATATCGTGCAGCATCAAGAACACTTTCATTTGTAGCTTCGTCTATTGCTTCTGAAATCTCCTCGTAAGAATCAGGAAGTTCCCCACCATTCTTCTGTTCTTCGTTGCCTTCTATCTGCCCAAGCGGCGGTGGCTCGTCTTCTGTTTTTGTTTCTAAAGTGGTTGACTTATTAACCATCTTGTTAATATCGAGAAATATATAAGAAAACTGGGTATTTAAACTTTTCTATTTTCAATCAGCCTAATTCCTTGACGATTTTAGCGCCTAATTTAGAGGTCAACTCTGCGACATCCTTGTCAGGAGCTATTTCAACTAAATCAATCATGCCCAGGTTTTTAAGTTTTTTAAGGCGCTGGAGCATTGTTAACAGTTCTCTTGATGTCAAGCCGCCTGGCTCCCTATAGCCTGTGCCTGGTGCAAATGCCGGGTCAACAGCGTCGATATCTATGCTCAAATAGACTGCAGGCCATTGATTTACTTGTTCCATAACAGTATCGCAGACTTCAGAAATACCTATCTGCACAATTTTTTTCATATCAAAGTATTGAATATTATTCTGCAAAATAAATTCTTTTTCATAGCCGTGCCAATTCCTGATGCCTATCAAGATGAGTTTTTTTGGATCAAGCAAGCCTTCCTTAATTAACAACCTTGTATAATCCTCTTGTGTTGGAGTGTCCAAGCCGACTTCCAGGTCAGGATGAGCGTCGAATATAACCAGGCCAGCTCCTGGATTATCCTTTATAAATGCTTTAAAGCAGGAATAGGTTAGTGAGTGGTCTCCTCCGATGATAATTGCCTTTTCTTTTAAAGCAGATATCTTCTCAAATATTGCCTTGTTTGTCTCATCAATGTTGTTGTTGTCAACCTTGACTTCATCTATTTCAAACTTAGGGTTAAAGCCTGCTTCATTTAAGAACAAGTCATGCATCTGCTCAATTACCTTATCAGGGCCTTTTTCAGCTGATTCTGCTTTTCCAAGCCCGCCTCCTGCAAACGGGATTTTAATTAGTTTCATATTTGTTTAAATTACCTATTTTATATTAAAATTTACCTGAATTTTTGTATCCCCTACCCCTGCGAGGGATGCAAAAATTCAGCAGGGATTGGAAGGGTACACTGCCTAACCAGTGCTTTACCGCAAAACTTATATATTTATGATATTTTAGGAGGATTGAGGTGGTTATATGCCAAGAGCTAAGAAAACAAAAGCTAAAGCTAAAAAGCCAAAGGCAAAACCAAAGAAGAAGCCTAAAGCAAAAGCTAAAGCAAAACCAAAGAAGGCAAAAGAACCAAAGCCAATTGGTACAATAACACATTTTTTCCCAAACATCAGTGTTGCTGTTGTTGAATTAAATTCAACAATGAAGCAAGGGGATAAAATCAGGATAGCTGGCCATGGCAAGGAGTTTGTGCAGACAGTAAAGTCAATGCAGATAGAGCACGAGCAGGTCAAGACAGCAAAGAAAGGACAGTCAATTGGCATGAAGGTTGATGAGCCTGTAAAAGAAAAAGATCTTGTATTTAAGGCTTGACTAAACTATTTCTTGTATATTCTTTTTATCCATGTCCTTTTAATAGGCGGCAGAACAAGTGTTGAGAGATAAAAACCTATTGTAGGGACAAATGCACTCAGCCAAGGATAAGGCGCATTAATTATCCACAGAAACAAAACAACAATAAAATAAGTTATTGCTGCAATTGTGATTTTTCTTGTTGTGCTTGTTTCCCATGCCTTGTCTGCTTCGACTTTTCTGTTTCTCTGCTTTATTATGTTGATTTCTTTTTTAATGTCCATTTTACATCTGTTCAGGTGCATTTATGCCAAGAAGGTTTAACCCGTTCTCCAAAACTTGTTTGATGCAGTAGATTAAGTAGAGCCTTGCATCCCTTGCTTTTGTAGCTGCCTGCAAAATCCTGTGCGCGTGGTAGAATTCATTAAATGCCTGGCTGAGGTCAAGCAAGTAGCGGCACAGGACATGGGGCCTGTAATGTTCTGCTGCATCTGCAATTATTTCTGGGAATTGTGCAAGCAAGGTGATTAGTTTTTCTTCTTCTTTTGATTTTAATAACTTGAAGTTAATATTCTTTGGTATTTTCTTTCCAAATTTCCTGAAGATTGAACAGATTCTTGCATGTGCATATTGAATATAAGGACCTGTCTCACCTTCAAAATCAAGGGCTTTTTTCCAGTCAAACAAAACATTCTTTTTTGTCTCCCTGTTAACCATGCCAAATTTCAGTGCAGAGAAGGCAAGCATTTGTTTTATGCGCTCCATGTGTTCTTTTTTCCAGTTCCTGTGCCTTTGTTTTATCCCTTTTAATGATGCATCATATAATTTTGCAATCAAATCATCATAAAGCACAATTGTTCCTTCCCTTGAGCTCATTTTCCCTTCTGGCAGCATTACCAATCCGTATGAAAGATGATAACATTTTTTTGCCTGCTTGAATCCCATCAACTCAAGGGTCTTGAACAGCTGCTGGAAATAAAGCTCCTGTTCAGCTCCGACAACATAGATGCTCCTGTTAATCTTATATTTTTCAAATTTTTCTTTTGCCAAAGCTATGTCTTTTGTTGAGTACAATGCAACCCCGTCGCTTCTCAGCAGAAGATAAATGCCGAGGTTGTATTTTTCCAAATCCATGATAATTGCGCCGTCGCTCAGCTTTGCAGTCTTCTTTTTCAGCAATTCTTTTACAAGTTTTTTCCCTTTTGGCTCTACTTCGCTTTCAAAGAATAATTTATCAAATTTCAAATTAAACTGCCTGTAGATTTCATCAAATTCATCAAGGCACCACTGCCTTGTTTGTTTCCAGAGTTTTACCAGTTTTTTATCCCCTTCATACAATGCTTTTGTCATCTCCCTTATTTCTTTTTCCAGTTTTTCATCTCCTGCTATTTTCTTGTTTGCCTTTGAATAGATTTCTCCAAGCCACCTGAGCCTGTTTTGTTTTGGCGGCTTTTCTTTAAAGTTAAGCAAGCTCCATAGGCATTTTACAACATGAGGGCCTATGTCACCCTGGTAGTTTGCACGCACTACATCAAAGCCATAAAATTCAAGGATATTGGACAAGGCTATTCCAAGGCAGATGTTCCTTACATGCCCTATGTGGAATGCTTTGTGGGTGTTTGCCTGGAAAAACTCAACCATTATTTTTTCTTTTTTTCTTTTACCGCGGCCATAATCTCCGTTTGAGAAGATGTCTCTTAAAACATGTTCTGCAAGCTTTGCCTTGTCAATGTAGAAATTTAGGTAAGGGCCTGCATTTTTTATTTGTTTTATAAAACCTTTTGGCTTTATCTTTACAGCAAGGTCCATTGCAATCTGTGTTGGGTTTTTCTTGAATTTTTTAGAAAGCGAGAAGCATGGGAATGCAAAATCACCGAGCTCTGGAACTGGAGGAGTAGATAACTCAACCTCTTTAATCTTTAGCTCTTTTTTCAACAACTCAACAATCTCATCCCTAAACTTATTCATTATAGAGAATTATAAAGAAGTGGAATATAAAGGTTGCGATTAAAAGCACAAATCATCTAAACTGTATCCTGTTTTCTCGTGGGCAAGTTTCCTCAATGCTTCAGGTTCAAGCACCCAAATATTTAGATAGGACTGCTTGTATCTTCCAGATGTTGGTGCAACTTTTTTTCTCTTATTAAAATCCCCTTCAAAGACGCAAACCTGCCAGCCATACTGTTCATAGAACTGTTTTATTTCTTCTGCTGCTTCCCTGACTTTTGTACTGCCGCTTATCTGGACTATATCCAGGTCAGGCAAAAGCAGTTCAGAATCACCTGATGCAGGATTAAACAGATAGCTAGATGATGTAAACCACTCATTTATTGGGCCAACCCTAACAATCGGCTGCCTGATAAATGCAGTAACCATAAGGTCTTTGTTTCCTTTTGCCCCTATCTTAGCTTCAAAATCAGGGGTTTCAACATGAGGCATGTAGCTTTCTTCAAATTCAATTAATTTGTCATAGTCATCTATTGCCATAGAAGTGTATTTTCTAGCAACTTCCTGCTCTGGCATACCTTTGTACACCTCTCCTGGATTACATATCACAAATAGCTCTGTCATACTATATGTTACTACTGGATAGTTTATAAACCTTTCGGTTCAGAAAAAGCTGGGAATTACTTCTCATTCCAGTCTATCCTGTCTCTTTTTGCGTCTTTTTCTGTAAAGCCGTTTGGGTATCTCTGCTTCAATTTTTCCATGTTTTCTTTCAGGATTTCACTGATATCCCAGTTAAAGAAGTTGCAGATTGCTGCAATATACCAGAGCGTATCCCCTATATTCTCGCGGATGCCGTGGGTCTGGTCATTGTCATGGGTAAATGTCTTTTTGATGCAGGATGCAACATCCCCTGCCTCTCCTGTAATGCCCAAGCCCCATGTAAGAATTTCCTCTGTTTTTGTATTGAATTTCTTTGCTGTTTTCTTGCATATTTCCTGGTATTCTTTCAAGCCCCCCATATAATTTAAAGAAATTCAGAGATTTAATAAATCTTTTGTTTGAAAAACTTTAAATAACTTAAAGTCTTAGAATAGCATGTGATTAGATATGGCAGAATATTTATTTTACAAAAAAGAAAGATACTGGCCAGAAGGCGGGAATCATGTTAAAGTTCAGCCTAAGTATATCTGCGAATGCAGTGAGCCTGAAAAAACAAAACATATCCATCCTTTGTGCGGCATGGGGCATCCTTTAACAAGGGATAATTTTCATACATTAGTTGGGCAGGTTGCTTCTATTATTGAGCATGGCGATACAATTGAAACCATAGAGAAGCCTCAAATAACAGCTGGAGGAAATACAGAAGAAGAAAAATATTCTTTTGTTGATTTGAAGTTGCCGTTAAATGAAACTGAATTCAGAATTCTTGCTTCACAGGTTTTGGAAGCTCTTAGAAATAAATAATTTAATGCACAGCAATCAGATGCATCAAGACATACATTGCTGCGATTCCTATTGCAAATGCAATGACCTGTATTATTGATTTTGATTTGTCGAGTTCTTTGTGCAGCTCCGGCATCAAGTCAACTGCACCTATATAGATAAAGCTTCCTGCAGAAAGCGCAATGAAGTAAGGTATGACTCCTGAGATATGGGATGCAAGGAAATATGCAAAGACTGCGCCTGCAAATGCTGTCAGTGCAACAAGGAAGTTAAGAAGGATGGCTTTTTTAACTTTTAATCCTCCATAGATTAAAACCCCAAAGTCACCAACTTCCTGGGGAACTTCATGAAGGATAACTGCAAGGCTTACAATAATGCCAAATGGAATATTTACCAGGAATGCAGTTGCAATTATTATGCCGTCAAGGAAATTATGGATTGCATCCCCCAACAGATTCATGTAGGCAAAGGAATGTATCTTGCATTTTGGGTCATGGCAGTGCCTCCAGTAAATGAATTTTTCAACAATCAGGAAAATCACAATCCCGATTGGGACAAATAAAATAGAATTTGCATTGCCTTCAAATGCCTCTGGAATCATATGGAGGAATGCCGCCCCAAACAAAGCCCCTGCTGCAAATGCAATGACAATAAACAGCATCTTGTTCAATAATTTCTTTTCTATTATTAAGCTGATAACCCCAAGAAAGGAAATCAAGCTTACTATCAAAATAAAAAGCAGGATTAATATCAGCAGATGCATTTTTTAAAATGAAACCTCTGGATTTTTTTTATTTAAGATAAAATATTTTACATTTCCCCCGCAGAAGGTGCTTACCAAATCAACAACTTCCTTGCAGACTTCAACAAGCTTTTTCCTGTCAACCGGCGGAAGCCCTTCAACATAGATAACTGCCTTTTTTGTTTTTTCTGTTATCTTTGTTTCATCTGAATCGCGCCAGTTCCATCTCCTGCATAGGATGCGCTTGCTGTCTTTGTAGATTACCTCTCCTTTGTCAGGGTTTTCCGGCTTTTTCTGCCCAAGTGGCACAAATCTTTCATTTCCTTTTGCAATTGCCAGCTGGATGCTGCCAGATGTCTTGCCTAAATCATCTGCACCCATGGGGATAAGGTGTTTTAATGAAAGGTAATTATATAAGTCAACAAGCTTGCTGATGCGGGGAATTTTTTCTCCTTTGAGTATGCGCCTCATCAATGCCTCAACAGAACTGTTGTATTTTGACGGCTTGGAGCCGAATTCAGAATAAGCTGCCCTCCATGGAGATATTAAAGGGTGTTTTGCAAGCTCTTCCGGAACAAAATTAAGCTGTATGAGTTTTTCAACATCCTGGAGAAGCTTGTAGATTCCTTTTTCCTTCCCAGTGTTGTCAATGCCTTTTGCAATAACAATGCCGACATTCAGCTTAGGGAATTTTGTCAATACCTCTTTTGTCAGGATTAATTTCATTATATGAGAGATTAAAATAAAAGTATATAAAACTTTTGACAGAAATAGATAGCTCTATCTTTTAAATCTCCCACCCCTTTATTTATTCTTCTTCGTTGTTAAAGGACGCTTCCTGTTCTCCCCGTATGAAAGCTTCTTCTTCAGGAGTTATCTCGTCATTCTCCAGCCATTCTTCTGCTGTGTCATCTGCCCCTGTTTCAAGCTCATGTTCAATCTCGTCTTCTATTTTTACTTTCATGTTAAAGCGAGTTGTAAAACACTCGTATATATATTTTAAGTATATAGTATATATACCTATATGAATTGGCCTAATCCTGTTTGTTTTTGCTTGATTTCAGGCATTTCAAGCTTTAGACCTTCTCCTTCATTAAAAACAGGTATTCCGTATTCCCCGTCATAACCAGGGTCAACTTTAATATTGCCTTTCCTGTTGTCAATTATCTTCTGCGCAATTAGTTCCCCTGATGTATTTTTCAGCTTGTCAAAAGGAACATCAAGGAGGATGTTCATTTCATTTCCAAATGCGCCTATCAGCTTGTTGTATTCACGCCAGACTTTTTGGGTTGCAATTGCTGTGCCCAGCAATCTTGATAGTATCTCTGAAATTGGGATTAATGTCTTGAAGCCAGGTGCATTTGCCGGCTTAAACCCTATTTCACGGTCTGCAAGCTGTTCAACGCGGTATTCAACACCGATTGTCAATGGCTTCCCGCATTTTGGGCAGACGCCGTTTAGTTTAACTGTTTCTTTTGGCTCAAATCTTATGTTGCACATGCGGTGGCCGTCCCAATGGTATTTGCCGTATGCAGGGTCAACCTCAATTGTCCCAAGCAGGCCCTGCTTTGTCCTCAGTGCATTTATCAGGTTCTTGTAAGTCAAATCAATGTCAAACATTGTTGCCTCCCTTCCCAGGCGCCAGGGCCAGAAGCTGTGCAAATCTGAAAATGATACCAGTGAATATTTGTCAAGCGCACTTAAACGCCAGTTCATTGCTGGATCTGAACTTAGGCCTGTTTCCAGTGCATGGATATGTTTTGCCTTGTCCTGGAATGCCTCTTCAACAGAATCAAACCCTGTCTTGCTTCCAAACAACCCAAACCATGGTGTCCAGACATGTGCCGGGATTATCTCAATGTCCTTGCTTATTGACATTAATTTTTCTGTCAGTTCATGGCAGGGAATCTTGAAAATCGGCCGTCCGTCATAATCAACCCTTCCTTTTGTTTTCAAATATTCTGTGATTTGCCCGGCAACATCAAAATTTGGGGCAAGCATAACAATATGAACCCTGCGCCCTTTGCCCTGTGTATACATCAATGATATTTCGCTCTGCAGGACAAATGGAAACCCTGCCTGGGTTTTGTAGATTCCGTTTTCTTCTGTTACTAGTTTTTCCTTTAATTCCTTAATCCAGACTGGGTGTGTAAAGTCCCCTGTGCCAAGAAGGTTAATCCCTTTTACTTTTGCCCATTTCTCAAGGTTGTCAATATCAAGCTGTTTAGAAGTAGCCCTGCTGTGCCTGCTGTGTATATGCAAGTCTGCAAATATCTTCATCTAACCACCTTATTTTTGTGATTTGTCTTGATATAAAAAGGTTGTGGATAAATTTATATAAAATAATCAAATTTCAATCATCATGAGGTGGAAAGCTGTTATTTTTGATTTGGATGGCACACTTGTTGGTACAGATTCTGAATGCAGGAAAATCATAGTTGGCAAAACACTCAGAGAATTAGGGATTGCTTCTTATGATAGTACCCATGTTGACAGGTTTTGGTTTGGTGCAAAAAGGGAGGAGATTATCAGAGAATGTTTTGGTGTAGAAGCTGAATTATTCTGGAAAGCATACCGCCCCCATGATACAATTGATTTAAGGAAAAAGTTTACAAACCCATACAAGGATATTGATTTTATACAGGAATTAAGGAGAAAAGGAATCAAGGTAGGTATTGTTACCGGCGCTCCGCCCCATGTTGCTGAGCATGAGATATCATTAATTGGGGAAGGGAATTTTGATTCTATTGTTATTGCAAGTGCATTAGGAGGAAAAAAGCCGAAGCCCCACCCTGAAGGCATCCTGGAATGCCTTGCTGAACTTGGGGTTTCAAAAGAAGATGCTGTTTATATCGGCAATGCTGAAGAGGATGTTATCACTGCAGATAATGCAGGCATTCCGTGCATTATCGTGGACAGGAAAGAACATAAACTGGAATTTAAAGAAGCAAAACCTCTTTGTGTTATCTCTTCCCTGTATGAGCTAAGATAATTATTTCTTGAATTTGTTGTACAATGCAGCTATCACCACTCCTGCAATAAAGCCGTCAATAAATGCCCAGACTGCGCCTATTATGCTTCCTGCAAGTGTTGCGCTAAAGCCAATGTACAATGAGGAAATCAATTCAACAAGCCCTGTTCCCCAATTAAACAGCCAAGCTACTGCCCCTATAAAGAACATGTAGATTGCGCATAAAATTCCAATTGCTAGGCCCAAACTTAGAACACTTAGCTTTTGCTTTGCCATGTTTCCATCACCTCTTTAATAAGCGATAATTTTATATCTATATAAAATTTTCTTTAGTTAATGAATCTTAAAACACTTGCAGACAAGATAAAGAGGTGCAGGCTCTGCGCGCTTGGGAGGACGAGAAAAAAAGCTGTTCCTGGGGAAGGTGCTGCAAAAGCAAGAATAATGTTTATCGGCGAAGCGCCTGGCAAAAAAGAAGATGAAACAGGCAGGCCATTCACGGGGAAGGCAGGGGATTTCTTTAATGAATTGTTGAAGAAAAGCAAGATTAACAAGAGAAAATGCTTTGTCACATCTGTTGTTAAATGCAGGCCGCCTAAAAACAGGAATCCCAAGGCAATTGAGGCGCGGATTTGTGTGCAGGAATATCTGGCAAAACAAATCATGCTGATTAACCCAAAAGTTGTTGTTTTGCTCGGCAACATTGCAAGGAAATATGTTCCTAAAGAATTATTGAAAAGAAAAAAAGTCATTATTACGCACCACCCTGCTGCTGGGATGAGATTCCCAAAAAGCAGGAAAAAGATGGAGCGTGATTTCAGGAAAATAAAATCATAAAATTTTTAAATTTTGAATTTTAATATTTTATTAAGATGAATAGTGTTGAAGAAAAAGTTAAGGAAAAAGAGGTTGTTGTTCCGAAAAGACCTTCGGATTTCAGATTAGTTGGGGTTGTCATAGACATGAGCACAGCCTACAGGTTTGAAAGCAGTGAGCTGCCTTTTGCAGAGCCTGAACCTGAGAAGCCTGTGTGCGATTGCATACATTATGACAGGGGGAAGACAACTTATTTTTATTCTGACGGTTCAGAACGGACAGAGCCTTAGAAAAACCCGTCTAATTTGCTTTGGTCCTTGCTTTCTATTAAGTCGTCCTTGGAATGCCCTAGGACATTGAATATCCTGTCAACAGCAGGGACTATCTGGTGGTTGATATAATAATCTGCATCATAGTCACCTTCTTCAACTTCTTCAATCAGCCTTGCCCTGTCCCTAATGATCCCTTTCCCAACTGTGACGATGAATTTAATCATGCTTCCCGGGCCTACATCATGCCCCTGTGCCTTGAGCCTTCTTGCAACTGCAACATGGGGGGCAATTGCCGCATAAGAGCCGAGCTCTTTCTGCAGCTGGGTATGGATGATGACTTCCTTGTTTTTTATTTCCTTGCTGCGCAGGGATTGGATAACCTCCCTTACGTATGCGACTGCTTTTTTAATATCCCTTTCTTTAAGGACTATGTTCAAAACATTTTCCTGCACTTCTTTTGCAATTGGGCTCCAGTTCCTGCGTATTGTTTCAAAGCCAGTTATCTTTAGGCTGTTGTCCTGCTTTAGCAGGGCATATTTCTTTTTTGCGCCGTAAGGGCCTTCTTTTGCAGAAACAAATATTCCAGACGGATAGAAATCCTCATATTCAAGCTCCATCAAGCCAGGCAGGTCTTCATTTATTTTTTCTGCAAACAGCTTTGCATCTTCCTGTGATTTTCCTTCAAGTGTGAGGAAGATTGAATCTGTGTCGCTGTAAACAACACTGAATCCCTGGCTGGATGCTTCATTAAGGACTCTGCTTATGTAATACCTGCCATATGCTGTCACGCTTCTTGCGCATTCGATGCTGTACCACCTTGCACCAAAGAACCCGAGATATCCGTAGAATGAATTTGCCAAAAGTTTCAGGCTTTCGCTCCTTGCTTCAAGCATGATATCTGATTTTTCCTTCATCATTTCTTTAATGCGCATCCTTCTTGTGATAAGGCCTTCAACAATCTGAGGTATAAAGCCGCGAGTTTTTTTGCAGAACCAGTATTTCCTGTCATCTGTCGGGGCATATTGTGCGTCATCCCGGCAGCACCTGCAGTTTAATGTTGACAACCCAATGTTGTGGCTTGTGATGATAGTAGGATACAGGCTCCTGAAATCAAAGACAGCAATATCCTTGTATAACCCCGGCTCTGGTTTATAGACAAATGCCCCTTTGTATGTGTGCTGCTGCCTGTCTTTTATCTCATAGAAATTCGGCTTGTTTGGGGCAATCTCATTAAAGTCCTGCACCTGCTTCATGATATACCACTCAACAAGCTGTGCAAACCCCATCCTGTTAACATCAAATATTGAAAGGCCAATTATCTTAACAAGCTCCTCTACATTTGGGAGGATTCTCGTGCACAGGTTATAGGTAAGCATTGCATCTTTCAGGTTGTATCTGCAGTATTTTTCCAATTCCTGCGGGTTCTTGTCCCAGATTTCTGCCAGGCTGTCAACATCAACGTCATCTTTTGTTTCATCAAGAAGCTCTTCTGAAACAGCTGCAAGGGTGTAGCTGTCTGTTTCAAGCGCCCTTCCAAGGACCTTGCTGACAAATTTGAAAACATCAAGATGAGCAATGCCTGTTATTTGTATTATGCTTGTTTTCCCTCTTTTTGGCTTTAAAACAGAATAATCCAGGCCCAAATCAAGCTTGATGTTGTATTTTTTTGCCCTTGCAATTATATATGGGAAATCAAAGCCGTCTGAGAAATACCCTGTCAGGATGTCTGGCTTGTAGTGTTCTATCGTTTCCTTGAATTTTGTTATTAATTCAAGCTCTCCGTCAACAAATTCAATATAATCCTCATCTGTCTTGAACCTTTTCCAGGTTATTACTTTCTTGTAATTTTCCCCGTAAAATGCAAGCATTACAATTGGATGGTCTTCAACAAGAAGGCGCTTGCCTAATGGGTTATAGGTTTCAATATCAAATGCAAGTATCCTTGGTTTTTTTATGCTGTCTGTGCTGAATTGCGTGATTTCTTCTGCCTTAAAGCACGGGACTTTGCTGCGCATGTCTATGAATTCCCCTTTTGCCTCTACAAGGGTAAGGGGAGTTATGCCTTTGTCAAGGAAATAGCGCCTTATGAATGGAATGTCATATTCATTTGTAGATTCAACTATTGTTGTCCATTCCTTGATTACCCTCCTTATAATCGGGATATGAGGAGGAATATTTGCATAAACCTTTACTGCTTTTCTTGGCTTTCCAAAATAATTCTTGTCTACAATTTCAGCGCCTGTTACTTCTGCTGTTTCATCCTTTTCCTCTACTTTTATCTTCTGGATTTTTTCTTTGAAAAGCTCTGCATCATCATCTTTTTTCAGCAGCACATAGAAATACGGCTTAAAATTCTCGTCAATTACACATATCTGCTGGTTGTTTGTTGTTCTGCCGAATAGATAGATGTGCGGCTTGTTTCCAATTACCTTGTATGTGATATCCAGCGGATAAAATTGAATTGTTTCCATGAACAGAAAGAAGGAGCAACGAAGCTCCTTTTTTGATTTTATAGGTCTTTGGCCATTATTGTTTTTCGGCCGTTTGCTTCTGCCCTTGCAGCAGCGTTTTTAACAAGCTCTTCAACTTTCTTGTTAAGAGCTTCTGGCACATCCCCTGCTACATTGTAGCCAGGGACTACCCCTTTGATATTTGCCTTAACTATTAACATGGTTTCACCCCACTTTTAATATTGCTTATTTGCCATGCATCTTATATAAATATTTCGGCTCAGATGCCAGAATTTTGAGGTTTGGGACTTTCTAATATTTGTTACTTGTAAGTGGTTAAAAATAGAAAGATTTAAATAGGGGTATATTATCTATAATATGAGGTGAAATTCAAATGGAACAAGAAGAAACATATCAAGATCCCAAGGAAAAACGTGATTTAAATGCTGTAGCTGACGCTTTTTTAAGAACTCATGGATTTGGTATCTGGGGTGAAAAGAAAACTAAAGATACTTACCACCAGTCTAAGTTTGAGACACATATGAGGACTGGGGCTTACAGCAGAAACGGGGAAAGCAGAAGAAAAAGATAATTAAGATGCAACCAGAACAACCACAAGAATATGAACAGGGAAAAGAGCCTAAAATGCCCCTTGATTCAGAGGAGCATATGGAGAAATTAATAGATAACACTAGGATGCATCTTGAAAAGTATCATCTTGTTTCAGGCTATCACCTTACTCCACAAGGGATAGTTGACAGCAAAGGAAACCTTATTATTCCCCATTACCATGATGAGGAAAAGATAGAATGAGAGAAAAGAAAAAACAAGCAGTACGCGCAGAAAAATATTTGGATTTAGTTAAAAGAGGGCTTGAAAAACTAAATGGTTATTACAAGTTATACCTTAAAAACTCACCAACTGAAAGGAATTCTCCTGATTTAAGGCTTGTTGGACTAATAACAATGTACGGAGAATCAAAGCCAAAATGGTTTATTGAGAAGGGAGTTGATATAAGAGAAGGCAAGTTAAGAGATTATGCAAGGACATTATTTGATTATTTGAGAGCTATTGAGCATGCAGAGCCTAGTTCAAAAAAGCGCAAAGAACCTATTAGTGCAAAAAGCGCGACATTTGTTAATGGAGGGGGCAGAAAAAAATTGTATGCCAATGCAGGAAAGGTATTAAAAGAAGGGCTTGATGGGATATTGAAAAAAGGCGGGGAATTAATAGGAAGTAAGTTTTATAAATAATCCTTTCTAATTCTTAATTTATGCCTAAAAAGATTGAGTTTAAGAAGAAGTTTGTTGAAAGATATTCTAAATTAACTGACTGGAAGGAGTTTAAAAAATATTCATTGATGTATCTGAAGAGGAGCATCCGTGTTAATACACTTAAGATTTCTGCTGCAGATTTAATAAGGAAACTAGTCAACTGGAGGTTTGAGCAGATTCCATGGTGCGAGCAGGGATTTTGGATTGAGCACAAGAAAGGAAGAAGGGATATTGGCAATACAATTGAGCATGCACTTGGCTATATCTATGTACAGGAAGCTGCGTCAATGATTCCTCCAATTGTTTTGGATACAAAGCCTGGCGAAGTTGTTTTAGATATGTGCGCATCCCCTGGTTCAAAAGCATCGCAGATTGCTGCAATGATGAAAAACAAAGGTCTGCTTGTTGCAAATGATGTAACTGGCGCTCGGATGAAGCCCCTTGGAATAAATTTGCAGAGGATGGGCATAACAAACAATATAATTACAATGATGCAGGGAAGGTTTTTCAAGGGATTTTCATTTGACAGGATTTTAGTAGATGCGCCCTGTTCTGGCACTGGCACAATAAGGAAATCCTTCAAGACATTAAGGATATGGAACCCTGTTATGGTGAGGAGGCTTGCAGGAACACAAAAGCAGCTGATTGAGGCTGCATTCAAGAATTTAAAAAAACAAGGAACCCTGGTTTATTCAACCTGTTCATTAGAACCAGAAGAAAATGAGGGTGTTGTTGATTACCTGATTTCCAATTATCCAAATGCAGAACTTCAGGAAATAAAATTAAAAATCAAGAAAAGCCCTGCAATACTTGAATTTGAAGGAAAGAAATATTCAAAAGAAATCAAGAAATGCCTGCGCATCTGGCCGCAGGACAATGATACTGAGGGATTCTTTGTAGCAAAGATAAGAAAAATTTAGTCAATCTTAATTTTGCTTTTTTTCAATCGTGCTTTTATATAAGTAGGGACATGAATTCTTACTCCTGGCTCTGGTTCAAAGTAGTAATCTCCTTTATGTAATCCTAATTCTGCTATTCTTTTCCAATAATCCTCTGGACAATAATTATTATCTTTAAAATAGCATTCATCCTCGCCACCATCCTCCCCCTTGTAAAGATATGAGAAAAGATTCATCTTCATATTCCAAGAAGGATTCCAACCACATCCATTTGCAGAGCGGCAATATGCCTTTTTATAAAAATAATTTTTTGTGTTGAACATATATTCTTCTACTATATTTCTTCCTAGAAATACTTGCACATCAGGTACAAAACCATTCTTCAAAAATTTAGATTTATCTGGTCCAACAAGTCCAGGAGGTATATCAAGAAAACCTCTTAAACAGACACTTATATCTACAATTTTGTCTTTTTCTATGTCTTCGTCTATCTTTACAAATCCTGGCAGTCCAAAGTTTATAAATAGTTTTTTCTCTTTTTTTCTTCTTAAAAACTCAAATTTATAACTGAAGGAATCTGGTCTTATTCCAAAATAGTAGCCTCCAATAACCCCCATATTCCCGTGTGTATTTATAGGAAATAGCAAATCAATGTCATTAAAACTTCCTTCTTCATATGGCCATTCATATTTTAGTTTAAATCCATCGCCATTGATTATGCCCATGATCAAATTTAGTAGTGGTTCTTCTTTAGTAGGCAATGAATGCTGTATAAGTATTGGCTGTCCTATGAAAGGGTTTACATTCCTGGTTAAATCTTGCAGGATTGGTTCTAAAACAGCAGTACTTTTTGGAGCCCCCATCCTGATATATTCCTTAATACCTCTGATGATTTTTTCCAGTCCCTTGCTTATATCTTTATTCTTGATCATTTTAATTTACCTAGTATAGAATTTATTTCTGAAGGTCCAGCATCTTTTGGAAGATACCCTGTTGCTCCCACTTCCTTTAATTGTTCTTCTTCAATATTATCTGAAGAGAATAAATAAATAGGAATAGTTTTATTGAATTCCCTTATTCTCCTGGTTGCTTCAAGACCGTCCATTTTAGGCATGCGATAGTCCATAAAGACTAAACTATGTTGTTCTTTTCTAACTTCTTCAATCGCGTCTTCACCAGATAGAACATGATCTGCTTCGTAACCAATTGCTTCGATAAGATTACAAAGCGTCCTTCCTGAAACCATTTTATCATCAACTATTAATATTTTTGAACTCATTTTACCTTGCCTCACTATTTTTTTCTTTTTCATAAGTAATAACAAGTGTATTTTTAAATATATGTGGTATAGTATTATACCATAAAATTTATATACTTCAAACCCTTATTCTTGCCAATATGAAATTCCAGGAACTAAAGGTATTGGGATTAACTAATGGGGAGATTAAGGTATATTCAGCTATCCTTAACATTGGCATCTCTACAATAAACAATATTCATGAAAAAACCGGACTGGAAAGAAGGGCAATATATGATATAATTAACAAACTAATAGAAAAAGGGCTTATAACTTATACGGTTGAAAAAGGCAAGAGGACATACCAGTGCGCCCCGCCAAATAAATTAAAGCAAGAAATCAATAAGAAAAAGATAGAGATTAAAAAATTTGAAGATTTAATCCCAGGTATAGAAGATATTTACAAAACTTCCAAGCCGAAAATAAATCTTGAAGTATTCAGGGGAAAAGAGGGGATTAAGGCTGTTTTTGAAGAAATGCTGAATTATAAAAATAATTTTTTTATTGGTGGGGGATATTATATCATGGATTTGCTTCCTCATTATTGGCCTCAATATAACAAAAGGAGGATAAAGTCAGGAGTCAAGTGGCATAGCTTGGGAAGATATGAAACAAGACAAAGAAAAATTCCTGAAAAGAAACTGTTGGAAATAAGATATCTGCCAAAAGAATTTAGCGGAAGCCCTTCTGTCATATTTATTTTTGGAAATAAAATTGTAAATGTTTTGTGGGGGGAGGAATGGTTTGCTTTTATGATAGAGAGCAAAGAGATTGCCGAGAATTATAAAAAATACTTTAAATATTTGTGGGATAAGATAGCTAAAAAATAAGAAGATTAAGAAGATTTAGCTTGTATTCTTTTGGTTTTTATTCCTTTAGAGTAGTTATTAAAGAAAGATTTAAATATAATCACAGTGTGATTTATAGTATGGAACCTGAACACAAGGCAAACCACCTGCTGGACAATGAAAATGCAGTGGTATTTATGCAGATGCATATTGAATCATCTGCAAGAACAGGGGAGCTTGAGCTTTTCCTTTATGATTATTTCTTAGGCAAAAAGAAAAAAGAATTAACAGCAGAGGACGAAGCAAGAATGGATGCGTACAGGACACTTGCCAAAGACATGGGCTATATATTAGGAGAATATTTCCATAAAAAAAGAAAAGGGGTTGTTGTTGCACCTATTAAATAATTTTATTTCAGCTTCTCAACTGCATCTAATACAGTTTTCATGTATGCAAGTGACGGGCCGCCGTTCATCAGGACTGCAACAAATGCGCCTTCTATTATTTCTTCTTTTGCTGCGCCTTCCTTGAATGCCCCGTCAACATGGTATTCAATGCACCATTCACAGCCAGCAGCTACTGCAAGCGCCAGTGCAATCAACCTTTTTGTCTTTTTATCCAGTTTTCCTTCTTTTCCTACAATGTTCTTTGCAAGATTAAGAAATGCATTTGTTTGTTCTGGCAGTTTTTCCCCGCACCTGCCAACTGTATCCAAGAATTCCTTTAGTTTTTCCATTTTAAGCAGCCTCCTTTTCGTATTCTGAAGCAGATAATAATTTTTCAGCTTCTTTTCTTGCTTCCCTTGTGTTGAGTTTTATCTTTGCAATCCATCCCTTGTCATAAGGGTGGCTGTTGACAATCTCAGGTGTGTTTAATAATTCTTCATTTATTTCAATAACTTCACCAGATACAGGGCTTATTAGTTCAGAAACAGATTTTACAGATTCTATTGTGCCGATTTTCCTTCCCTGCTCTGCTTTCTGCCCTGCTTTTGGCAGTTCAATAAACACGATGTTCTTTAGTTTCTTTTGCGCAAAATCAGTAATGCCAATTGTTGCAACATCTCCATCTATTTTTGCCCACATATGCTTTGGATGGTATTTTAGGTTAGTTGGATTCATTTATTCACCTCTTTAGTTTTCTCAATGCCTGCTCTGCAGCAGCAAGTAAAACATCATAAGTATCTGATACAGGAGGGCAGTATGCAAGCTCAAGGTTCTGCATGTCTTCAAGGGTTAATCCTGCAAGTATTGCAGTTGCAACAACCTCAATGCGCTTGGCTGAGTCATTACCAATTGCCTGCGCTCCTATGATTTTTCCTGTTTTCTTTTCTGCAAGTATCTTTACAATCAAATCCTTTGTATTTGGAAACCATGATGCACTTGTTGTTCCTTTTACCCTCCCAAATACACAATCAATATGATACATCTTTGCAAGGGATTCATTAAAGCCAACTGCTGCAAACTCAATATCATCAATCACTGTAACAAAGGTGTAGATTATTCCTTTGTATTTTGCATTTCCTCCTGCTGCATTGATGCCTGCAATTGTCCCCTGCCTGTATGCAGGGACTGCTCCTGCAGAAGGTGCTGGCTTGCCAGTTATCAGGCATTTTACCTGCGCAACCTCTCCTGCAGCATAAACATCTGGAACATTTGTCTGCATATTATTGTTTACGATGACTGCCTTGTCATAAAGTATTCCTGATTTATCCAGGAAATCAATATTCGGCTTTGTACCAGCTGTCATTAAAACAATATCTGATTTTATGGTTTTCCCACCTTCCAGAACAATATAGCGTTTTGCAATTTTTTCAACTCCCCTTGAAATCTGGAATTTTATTGCTTTTTCCTCAAGCTTTTTCTTTAATAAATCAGAAATATCCTGGTCTGTCATCTTCGGCAATAATCTCGGAGCCATTTCAACAACAACAACTTCTTTTCCTTGTTTT
>Ga0209427_10002088_pt1 | contig 23363 bp, 21 predicted proteins | sample DeeMarSWOR136_30_FD_187465 | JGI IMG/M metagenome (GOLD analysis project Ga0209427, IMG submission 187465) | Marine sediment microbial communities from White Oak River estuary, North Carolina - WOR-1-36_30 (SPAdes) (version 2) | ecosystem: Environmental > Aquatic > Marine > Intertidal zone >...
CCCCATATATAGTATCTTGATCTGACAAATACTCTTCTTCCTCCTCCTCTCCAATATTTATAGCTTTTATATTCTGTAAGATGGATTTATATTTCGGAAAAGTTTTTACCGAGAAGTAGACTGAATTATTTTTCTCATAAGCATTACCTTTCGAAATTAAACCTTCGATAAATTTAATAATAAAATCAATGACTTCTGTGGCTCGTGGTGTCTTTGTAACCTTTTCTATATTCAAGATTTCCATAATAGCTTCATATTCCTTAATATATCTCTCAGTTAATGATTTTGTATCCACATTCAATTCATTAGCTCTTTTAATTATCTTATCATCAATATCCGTATAATTTTTAACGATATTTACTTTATATCCCTGAAATTTCAAATACCTATGGATTAAATCAAAAACCACAGCAGATTTAGCATGCCCTAGATGAGGGCTGTCATAAACTGTAGGTCCACAAACATACATTAACACTTCATTCGGATTGATTGTTTTAAATTCTTCTTTTCTAAACGTTAAACTATTATAGACCATCATTATTAGAAAACCTCAAAAAAGACGTAATTAAAGAGCCAGTAGTGGGATTTGCACCCACGATAAATGGCTCTGCAGGCCATCACCTAACTATTTCCTAATAACTTATATAATAAGTTATTTCTCGGTAATACTGGCACTTGGTCAAATTCTTAGTAATTACTTAATTTTTAATATTTTTTATTTATTTTAATTTTTATTATCTAAATTTCAAATTCTTTAATATTTAAAATATAATTTACCCTAAAAATGTATAGTGATTATATTCTAAATGACATATTAAAGAAAAAATTAGAAATTAAAAAAGATAATTATAAAATTAAAGATAGCAATGCTCACAACACTGGCCATCTAAACTGTTAGCACAGTTTTCAAAATTAAAATCAAAAGGTAACACAAAATCGTTAGTAACATCAGTAATTATATCTAAATAGACAGAAGATACATCTGGATTTTTCCTAAAATGATTATTTACAATATTATCAAGTTGATCTAGTTGGGGACTTACCAGAAAAATACTTATATTTGAACTACCACTTAACCTAAATGCATTTAGCATATAAGGGCACTTATTAACGAGTTTTATGGTATCATCAGGTTTTAAGGTTTGAATTTCCACTCTTGCTAAAATTAAATCCATATTTTTAATATTAATCCCTGCCTGAAATTTTAACACTCCAGAAGTTTCGAGTTTTTTAATCCTCATCCCAATAGTAGGTTGTGAACGATTGACTTTCTTAGCAATCTCAGTATGAGTGAGAGTAGGTTCTTTTTGAATGAGCTCGATAATACTTTTATCAATCTCATCAATATTGAAGACTTGACTTTCCATAATTTTTCATTTTTTTATTAATTACTGTTATTGATAATTAACGATATGCCGATATATAAATATTTCGATTGATGAATATTTATTCAAAATTATTCTTAAAAACTTCGCAATATTTGGAGAATCTATATAATCTTAGTGTAATAATCATAAGGCAGATTATTTCTCTTGCAATTAATTATTCTGATTCAATTTTAATTTAAGAGCATTCTATAAAAATTAAAAAATTGAAGAATCTTATGCATTTCTGTAAGGCAAAAATCAGTTCTATTACTTTCTTTTTAGTAATTAGAAAAATAAACGATTTTGTAATGTTCTAAGTGCTTTAAAATTTTAAAATTATAATTTTTTAGATATAAATTTATAAACGCTTAATTGATTTTATTTATTTAAGACATCGCGATATGCCTAACTATAGAATATAGATTTAAATTGGAATGAGTGAAATTAGGAAATTTACGGTTGAATTCTTAAAAGTTTTAGCTGATTATACTAGGCTTGATATATTAGAACTTTTAAAAGATAAGAATCTAAACCAAGAGGAAATTAAGAAAGTTTTAGATAAATCCCAATCGACTATTTCTCAACATTTAAAAACTCTTACCTCTATTAATCTTATCGAATTTGATACATCAAAAAAAAAGAAATATTATAAAATTAAAAATCAGGATATTTTGAAATTGCTTTCTGATATTAATTCTTTTGTTATAAAAATTAATAAAGAGAAAATTGTAGATTTAAGGGATTTAGATGTTTTAGATACATTATCATGAGCTATTAGATTTTTGATAAATTGAATGTGGACGTAAAAAATGACTAATTCAAAAGAAAATAACATAAAAAAAGTATTAATTATGGGTTTAGATAATAGTGGAAAAACATCTATAGTTTTATGTCTTAAAGGAGTAAAGAATTTATTATCTTTCTATTCACTCAATCCAACAAAGGGAATCATGATTAATAAGTTTGAAACTCTCGGCTCAGAATTCAACATCTGGGATTTTGGTGGACAAGAACAGTATAGAGGAGATTATTTAAAAAATTTCGAAGACCATTTAATCGGATCAAATAAAATAATTTTTGTTATTGATGTTCAAGATGTAGATAGATATGAAATTGCTTTAAGTTTTTTAAAAGATATTGTAGAATCGATAAAAAATGGACAAATTCAGATTGAATTTACAATATTTTTACATAAATATGACCCCGATCTCAAATTGATTAAAAAAGAATTAGATGACAACTTAATTCAAGATTTAGTTAGTAAAATTAGAGATACCTTTCCCTATGATTTCCCATTTAGTATTCATACAACCTCAATTTACACCGTTTTTCAAAAATCAAGTTTAGATTAATAGATTATTATAAAAAGAGGTATCCATATCCTTGTCTTTTGAATTAAATAAAATGGACGAAAAGCATTTTCTACGAGATTATATTGAATATCTCATTTTTGCTCTAAGTTTGTTTTTAATATTTATATCACGATTGTATAGTTTCTTACTTTTTCATTCAATCGCAGAATTAATGAGTATTATAATTTCAGGAGGTATTTTCATTGTTGGCTGGAATACACGTAAATATATGGATAATTCATATTTTCTTGTTATTGGAATATCCTTTTTATATATTGCTATCATAGATCTACTTCACACTTTAGCATATGCTGATATGCAAATATTTATAGAATATGATGCTAATCTCCCCACCCAACTATGGATTTCAGCAAGATATTGGCAAGCATTCTCATTTCTCATTGGTTCTTTTGTAATACATAAGAAAGTGAATTCTATTTATTTGTTTGCGCTCAGCACTATAATAATCTCTATTTTAATACCTTCTATCTTTCTGAGAATTTTTCCAGATTGTTATATTGTTGGATTAGGATTAACCCCTTTCAAAATTATCAGTGAGTATATTATTGATATTATACTTTTCATTTCACTAGTATTATTATATAAAAACAGAAATGAATTCGATAAAAAAATCTTTTTGTTGATGATCTTGTCTATCATCAGTACAATGGCATCAGAGCTTGCGTTTACTTTTTATTTTGGTGTATTCGACCTTCCAAATGTAATTGGGCATCTTTTTAAGATCGTTGCTTCATTTTTTGCCTATAAGGCAATAATCGAAACAGGATTAGAAAATCCGTTTAATTTATTATTTAGAAAATTAAAGCTCAGTCAACAAGCCTTGGAAGAAAAAGCAATAGATCTTGAATTAGCTTTTTCTGAAGCTGATCAACTTTTTAACGCCTCTCTCCCTTTAAGAGTAATAAATACTAATTGTGAAGTTCTAAAAGTTAATGATACGTTTTGCAGATTATTTCAAATAACAGAGGAAGAAATTCTTGGAAAAAAATGTTGTGATATACTTCCGCATAAATTTTGTGAAACTAAAAATTGTGCGATGCAGCAAATTCAAAATGGAAAAGATCTAGCGGAATATGAGATTAACTTCGAACTTAAGAATGGCGAGTTTCTCACTTTAATTGTGAATTCAGTTCCATTTAGACAAGTTAAAGGAGAGTTCATAGGTATAATTCAAAACTATACCGATATTTCGGAAAGGAAGCAAATTGAAAATAAGTTAAAAGAATCTGAAGAGAAATATCGTAAATTGATTGAAGATTCACTTGAAGGGGTATGGGTCACAGATGAGAATGCTAAAACTACCTTGGTCAATAGGAGTATGGCTAATCTGCTTGGCTATACCGTTGAAGAAATGATGGATAGAACATTATACGAGTTTTTAGATGATGAATCAAAAAAGATTGCTCTTAAAAAATTTAATAATAGAAAACAGGGTCAAGAAGAGATTCATGAATTCGACTTTCTTCACAAAACAGGGAGAAAAGTTTATACAATTATTAAAGCAACTCCTTTATTTAATGAGCAAAATGAATTCGTCGGTGGAATGTCATTTGTGTCTGATATAACAGAACAGAAAAGAGCACAAGAAAAAGTTGAAGATATAGCAAGTCTTCCTTTAGAAAATCCTAATCCAATATTAAGAGTTAGCAAGAAGTATGTTCTTCTTGCAAATGAATCTGCTCAGACATTATTCACAATTGGAGAAGGGAGCAAAATTCCAAAATCTTTAAAAGAATCTGTTAATGAAGCTTTTATAAATAAAAATGTAAAAGAAATTGAATTAGAATTGGATGACAAAATCTATTCATTTTTTATAACTCCAATTATTGGAGCAAATTACGTAAATATATATGGAAGAGATATTACTGAACGTAAGAAAGCGGAAAAACGGTTAGAGCGTTTTGTATCGACGGTTTCTCATGAATTAAGGACTCCTATTTCTGTACTAATAATGTCTATGGATTTCTTAAATAACCATAAAGAAAAAGTAACACCTGAAATTGAATTTCAATTAAAAGATGCTATTTCAAGAAATATAGTATTACTTAATGAACTAGTGGATGACATCCTCACCCTTTCGAGAATTGATGAAAAGAAAGTCAAATTAGTTTGGAAAGAATACCGTCCTCTAGAAATTATTAATGATATACTTACATTGATGGAACCAATTGGAAAAGATAAAGATGTTAATTTTGATACAGATATAAGTCCTCATATTCATTTATTTGGTGACTCTAAGCGAATTGATCAAATTTTTCGAATATTTATTGATAATGCAATAAAATATTCAAAAAATAAAAGTAAAGTTGAAATTAAAGCTTCAAATAATTATTATGGTCCATTTAATATCAATCAAAGAGAAGGTGTTTTGTTTCAAATCAAAGATCAGGGTATTGGTATCTCCGAAAAGGATCTCCCTTATATTTTTGAACGATTCTTTAGATCAGAACAAGTGAGTGATATTCCTGGTACAGGGCTAGGATTATCAATTGCGGAGGAGTTGATTAAACTCCACGATGGTGAAATATATGTAGAAAGTGAATATGGGAAAGGAACTACTTTTTCAATTTTCTTGCCAAAAATTAAAAATCAACCATGAACAAGTATTAATATAGCTATTCTAAATTATAATTCAAATATTTATTAATTTTAGATTTTAATGGTTCCTCTAATCCTTATTATAGAAGATAATACAGATTTATTGTTTAATTTAGATTTAATGTTAAAGTCAAATAATTACAGAACATTGACAGCAAAAAATGGAAAAGAAGCAATAAAAATTCTAACAGAATTAAATGAGATACCAGATCTTATTTTAAGTGATATAATGATGCCAACAATGGATGGTTATGAATTTTTTAGAGAAATATCTGCAGCTCCTAAATGGCATCGCATTCCTTTTATATTTTTAACGGCAAAAACATCGCCTAAAGAGATAAGATTGGGAAAATTATTAGGTGCTGATGATTATGTGACCAAACCTTTCAAAGAAAAGGACTTACTCGCTATAATTTCAGGAAAGCTCGCTCGAGTGAGAAGAATCTCAGTTATAAATGAAAAGGTCGAAAAAGCATTTTCAATTATGAATTTGGATATGAAATTATCAAATATTTCTAAAAAGATAGAATTAACATGCTTAATTTTCGCAGTTTGGGATGATAGATATGGTCCTCAATTAAAAACGTTTTACCCAAAAGAAAATTACTTTCCAATTTCGATGAATGATATTGCAAACCAATTGTTTTATGCTGCAACTTCTATTTATGGTCATCAAAAAATAACTAAAGCGGAGGGTATTTTGCTAAATATTGAAAATCTTAATAATTGTGGATATCTTTATTTTGATTCTTATCCCTCAGAAAATGAAAGATATGGAGAAAAACAGTTTATGTTGGCGTTATTAGCACCCATGTTATGTTACTTAGATTCTTTAAAAGTTAAAGAAATCTTTAAAGAGATCTCTCAGAAAGTTAAGAAGAATAGGAATTGGAAAGTTAGAGAATATTGGGAACGTATTGTTAAAGAACTAACCTATGAATCAATTAAAGTCCAACCAAACTAAGAAAATAATCATTAATGAGAAAAATTTTAAAAATCAAATAACTCTGTAGAGAGATATCGCTCTCCTGTATCACAAGTTATAAAAACGATATTATCTCCTTTATTAAATTGTTTAGATACTACATAAATTGCTGCCCATGCTATAGCTCCTGAACTGATTCCCGCAAAAATTCCTTCCATTCTAGCTAATTTTCGTGCTGTTGCTATAGCATCTTCATAATCGACTTGAATAATTTGATCATAAATTTCTGTGTTTAGAACATCTGGAATAAATCCTGCACCAATTCCTTGAATTTTATGGGGTCCCGGATTTCCACCTGAGAGGACAGGTGAGTCTTTTGGTTCTATTGCATATACCTTTAATCTTGCTCCTACTCTATCTTTCAGAATCTCACCTACCCCTGTTATTGTACCTCCAGTACCGACCCCTGCAATGAATCCATCTACTTGACCATCTAAATCGTTAAATATTTCTTTTGCTGTGGTTCTTCGATGGATCTCCGGATTTGCTAAATTCTTAAACTGTTGGGGAATATATATTTTTCCTTTTTCTTTAGAAATTTCTTCTGCTTTAGTTATTGCGGCTTTCATTCCTCCCTCTTTAGGTGTTAAAATAACCTCTGCCCCATAAGCTTTTAATATTTTAGTTCTTTCAATTGAGACACTTTCTGGCATGGTAAGAATTAATTTATACCCTTTAGAAGCACATGTAAGAGCTAACCCTATTCCCGTATTACCTGAGGTTGGTTCTACAATTGTAGTTTCTCTATCAATAATGCCTTCTTCTTCAGCTTTTTCTATCATAGCCATCCCTATTCTATCTTTAACACTACCCCCAGGATTAAAATATTCTAACTTTGCATATAAATTTGGTTTAGGGTAAATATCTTCAACAATTCGGTTTAATTTCACTAATGGAGTTTTTCCTATTGTCTCTATAATATTATTGTAAATATTTGCCATTATTATCACGACATTTTTTTAAAATTGAACTCTTTTAACTATTATAATTGAATATTTTTAAATTCCTCCACCATATTCACCAAAATAAATTTCAATTTCATCTTTTTCGAGTTTAGATTCAGGTAATAATTGTTTTTCTAACTCTTTTATTCTATTATCTAAACTTGATATCGCTATTGATATTGGATCAGGCAAATCACCATGTCTAAGATCAATTTTTTCAATTTTTTCATCTTTTTTAGAGATAATTCTACCCGGTACTCCCACTACAACGCAATTCGCGGGAACATCATTAATTACGACAGAATTTGCTCCTACTCTAACATTATCACCGATTTTAACAGGACCTAGAATCTTAGCCCCAGTCCCAACCACTACATTATCTCCTAAAGTAGGATGTCTTTTTTCTTGGTTAATTGAAGTTCCACCCAGTACAACTCCTGCATAAATGGTACAGTTATCTCCTATTTCTGCGGTTTCTCCAATAACAACCCCAGCACCATGATCAATAAAAAAGTCGCTCCCAATTTCTGCTCCAGGATGGATTTCAATAGCAGTCATCTCTCTCGCAATATCAGAAATATATCTTGGAATAAAGGGCATATCTAAGGTCCAAAAAAAATGAGCAATTCGATATAATAAGACTGCTTTTATTCCTGGATAACTTGTTAATACCTCTAATAGCGTTCTAGCCGCAGGATCCTTATTAAATGCTGCATTAACATCAGATATAAAGAAATTTAGAATTTTTTGAAGGTTGTTATCAATTTTTTCTTGGTTTAAATCTTCTGTTTTAAAATCTAATTTCAATACACATTCAGTGCATTGATTATGTATAGATTTAGCTTTAGGGCCTAATTTCTTCCCACAGCTTAAACATCTAAGAAAATTATCCATTTCCATTTGTCATCATTTAAAATATAGCTTTAGAATTTTCATTTATAATTATTTAAGAAGTAAATCTCTAATTTCAAATATTTTTTGTTTATAAATCATAAATTTTGTTAAAGTTCTTGTTAATTTCAGATTATTTATTCAAGAGATCAATTATTTAATAAATGGGTTAAAATTATGAAAATATATGTCAGTTAATTGGGAACAGATTCGAAAAAAACAATTCCCTGCTCTTAAAAATTTAACGTATATAATGGCAGCTTCTGCTTCACCTTTAAGTAAAAGTGCATATGAACAAGGGATAAAGTATTTTAAAGATATGCTAATGAATGGGGATATTCATTTTGATTTTTTTAATGAAGTAATTAATGAAGCTAGAGATATGATCGCCGAATATTTAAATGCAAAACCTGAAGAAATTGCATTTCTTACTAATACTTCTTCAGGAATGACCATTGCAGCTTTATTATTAGAAAAAGGAGAGTTTTTATATCCCTCTATAGAATTTCCGGCTTCTGTCCATATATTTAAGAGGTTAGGATTTCCTTCTCGTAAATTAGTCCCCCAAAATAATAAGTATTTAATAGAATCATTTAGGAATAGTATAACTGAGAACACTAAACATCTTATTCACAGTTACATCCAATCTTTTACAGGTTTTAGACAAAATCTTGTTACTTTGGGTAATTTTTGTAGCGAAAACAATTTAACTAATATAATAAATGCTACTCAATCTTTTGGTTCTTTTGAAATTGATGTAAGAGAACAAAAAATTGATATTCTCGTAAGTAATGCTTTGAAATGGACAGGATGTGGATATGGAGCGGGAATTTTATATATTAAAGAAGATTTAATTAAAGAAAAAGGAATCCCCATTTCCGGTTGGTTAAGCGTAGATGATCCCTTTACTATGGATAACGACAATCTGAAGGTAATTAGAAAAACAAAATCTATGGATGCTTTAGGAGGCTGTCCTAATTTCGCAGCATTGATGGCTCTTAAAGGAGGATTAGATTTAATTAAAAGTAAGATTGGAAATGGAAGTATTACGAAAGGGGTTAAATTAATACAAGAAAGAATAATTTGGTTGACATCAAATTTTATCGCGAGAATGAAAGAACTTAAACTCAATAGTATTACCCCTCTTGAATTAGAATTTCGGTCGGGAATAATTACTATTGAACATGAAAATGCAGAAAAAATTTATGAGTATTTAATTAAACATAAAATTTATGTAACTCTCAAAAAATATCCAGAACTCGAAAAAAATACATTACTGAGATTTGCTTTTAACTACTATAACAATGAAAAGGATATAAATAAAACTATCGAAGTTTTGAGTTCATTTCTTAGCTAAATCTTTGCTTTTAGAGGTTTTTAAGCTTTATATAGTCCAATTAATTCAGTAGAATCGATCATATTTTGTTTTACTTTTTCCATAAAATTATTCTTGTTAATATTTTCTAATTTATCTACTTTTAGAGCATAAACTCTAAAAAAGTATCGATGAGTTCCAGAAGGGGGAGCAGGTCCTCCATAACCCATTCTGCCATAATCATTTTTTAACTCAATGCCTGGAACTGGCCCTCCTTGGGGAATTTCAAATGTAGTTGCCGGGATATTGATTACTAACCAATGAATCCAATCGCCAACAGGAGCATCAGGGTCATTACATGAAATAGCAAAACTTTTTGCGTCTATAGAAGCCTCTATCCATTTTAAATGAGGTGATATATTACCACCTCTATAAGAAAATTTCCTATCCATCAATACATTATGCTTAATGTCATTACTTATTAGTTTCATAATTACTAAGTCTAATTTTTTAGTATATAATTATTACGATAAATTATCATATTTTGGTAATATATAAATAGATACATCATCACTACACTTATAGAGAGATTTAGATACATTTTTCCAAACCTTTTGATTTAGCAAATAAGAATATGATCATCGATGATAAAAATTATGGAAATCTAGAAGCACAAGTCCGATTTTTCATGGACTTTATTAGCGATTTGATCATTATCGTTAATGTTCAAGATAATTATATAATTGAGTCAGTTAATAAAAGTCCGATTCTAAATAAATTAGGATATAATTATAAAGAACTAATTGGTAAACAACTTAGTACCTATTTGTTTCCCAGCGACATTAAAAAATTATTGAAGTATTTGAAAAAAGAATTTGAGTCTGGGGAATATTCTCTTGAGATAAGATTGAAGAATTATAAAGGAGAAGCATATTGGACAGAAATTAATACTAAAAGATTTAAAAATGAGTTGAATCAAAAAAGAACATTAATATATATCAAAGATATATCTAAACGTAAGAGATTAGAGGAAAATTTAAGAGAGAACGAAGAAAGATTTAAAAAAATAACTGAAACCATTCCAGAAATTCGTTTTTGGAAGCTTTTTAATCCAAAGAAATATGAGGAAGCTTTACAAAATTCTTATGAAATGCTCCAAATAGTAATGGAAAATATTCCACAATATATCTTCTGGAAGGATAATGATTTAAATTATCTTGGTTGTAATAATAATTATGCTAAATTATTAGAAATAGATCTCCCCGAAAATATTATTAATAAGAATGATTCCGAACTTTTATGGGATGAATTGCAAATTAATTATAATCATAAACGAGAAATTGAAATAATAAAATTAAAAAAACCCGAGTTAAATATTTCTGAATATTGGACTTTAAGAGATGGAAAAAAAATTTGGGTACAAATAAGTAGAATTCCTCTTTATGATTCAGACAGTAATGTTGTCGGCATCCTCGGCACTTTTGAAGATATAACTGAGCGTAAAAAAGCTGAAGAAAGTTTAAAAGAATCTGAAAAAAAATATCGTTATTTAATTGAAAGATCTCCTTATGCCATAATATTGTTTAATAGAGAAGGAAAAATAGTTGATTATAATTCTACTACTGGAAAATTATTTGGATACAAAAAAGGGGCTTTTATTGGAGTATCTTATGAAGATCTACCTCTTTATCCTCCCGATATATTTGCTGTATTGAATAAGAAATTAAGATCTTTATATAGAGGTAATCATATTGAGCCTACTGAATTTCAAGTCTACAAAAGTGATGGTACTTTTATTTGGGTTAACTCACAGTTATCTTTAATTGAATTATCTGGTGTAGTTTATTTTCAGGCGATTGTTGAAGATATTACTGATAAAAAAGAAGCAGAAAAAAAAATAAAAGAATCTGAGGAAAAATATCGAGATTTATTAGAGACATCCTCTGTTGGCATTTTAGAGGTAAATTTTAAAAATAAAAGTGTTACCTATATCAACCCTAAACTTCTCGAGATGGCCGGATATGATGAGAATAAATCTTTGGATGATCATTTCCTAGAAAAGATAATTCATCCCGATGATCTCAATAAAGTATTAAAAACCACAGATGAAAGAGATTTAGAATTTCGGATTGTAACAAATGAAGGGAAATTAAAATGGTTGCATGCTAAAAAGTCAAGTCAATATGATGAAAACGGCGAACTGATTAATTTTAGATTGTGGCTTGAAGATGTTACCGAACAGAAAATGTATGAAGAACTAATTTATGAATTGAATATAAATTTCCTTAACTTTACTACTAATATTCAAAAGAATGTTGAATTACTTCTTAACACTTGTCTTAAATTACTACATGGCGAGATAGTATTATTTGTTAATAGAAGTTTCCATGACGAAGAGGAACAATTTAGGATTATTACAAATAAGGGAGAAATAACAACCTTAAATTCAGAAGAATTTAATGAAAAATTCTTAATCAGCGAACTATTTAAAGAAAATCATGATTTTCCTCAGATTTTTTATGATGTTAACAAAAACGATTATAATAAAACAGATAGATATTTAAGAAATAACAAGATTAAGGCTTGCTACGGTAAATTAATAATGTCAGGTAATGATCTTAATGATGCTTTATGTGTTCTTTATAAAGATAATGCTGTTATTTCAAATCAGGATAAACTAGTATTATTCTTAATGTGTGATGCTCTTGAAATAGAGCAGAGAAGGTGGCAATCTCAGCAGCACTTAGAGGAACAAAATAAAACTTTAAGTGAAATAAATAAACTAAAAACCGAATTATTCTCTAGAACGTCTCATGAGTTAAAAACACCTCTAATCTCAATTAAAGGTTTTACCGAACTACTATTAAATCTCTATTCAAGTAAATTAGATAGTGATGTTATTTCAATCCTAGAAGAAATTCAAGATGGGAGTAAGCGTCTAGAAAAATATGTTAACTCTATTGTAGAAAGCTCTAAACTAGAACAAGGAGTAATGAAACTAAATAAAACTGTAGAGAATCTTTCTTTTTTAATTAAATTTTGTGTCAAACAGCTACACGGAACCGCACAATTGAGAGAGCAAAAAATCACCGTTAATATTGAAGATAACCTTATTACAAAATTTGATAAAGAGCGGATTTATGAAGTAGTATCTAACTTATTACTTAATGCAATAAAATACACTCCCCTTGGTGGACAAATTACTATACATTCTGAAATAAAAAGTGATTCTTATGTGATTTCTGTTAAAGATAATGGTATTGGAATAACTAAAGAAGAAAGGAAGCAATTATTTACACAATTTGGCAAAATTGAGCGATATGGACAGGGATGGGATTTAGGGGGAATAGGGATAGAAGGAACGGGCTTAGGATTATATATTTCTAAAGAAATTATAGAACTGCATAATGGGAAAATTTGGGTGGAATCTGAAGGAAAAAATAAAGGAAGTTCGTTCTATTTTTCACTCCCAATAATTGAAAACTAAATTTCCGCTTCTAATAAGTTCTATTATAAAATTTTATATAACTTATATTCCACGCCCAATACCATAATAGATTAAATATCCTGAAGGAATAATAATAACCATTAATATAAAGATCCAAATTGATCTGAATATAGAACCTTGCCATGTATTATATAAAATTAATCCATATAATCCAAAGAACATCGCAAAAATTCCTATAAAAAAAAATCTCAATTTTTTTTTTAAATTTTTATCTAAAAATCTTTTGTATAATTTAATTGAATAAAAAATGGTTGGTATAGATAAATAAAAAGTAAAAAAGATATAAAGTAAAACTAATAGGAGCCAACTATATATTGGAGTTCCCTCATAAATATCTATTCCGCCTGGAAAAATAAGTAATAAAAATAAAATAATCGCATACGAGAATATAATAATAATCTGTTTTTTGGTTGGAAAATTTGAATTTAAATCTAGAAGGTTTTGGATAAAAATGACAATGAAAATTGGACCTAAAGCACTAAAATAAGCTGTTAGAAAATAAATTATATACCCTAAAAAAGTTCCACTAATTGCTATATATATTACATTTAATATTAAACCCGAACCAGTTAAAACATAAAAAAGGGATAAATTTAAAGTGATACGATTTAAATTTCTTTTTAGGATTCTTAATGCTAAATAAAAAAAGAAGATTGCAATAGTTGACTGTAATGTAAATATAAGCAAAAATCTTGTTAATTCAGAATTCTGTAAAATCAATTTTTCCCCAAGTTCTGATAAATTTTAAGGGCTTCAATTAAAATTATAAATATAAATTTCATGAGATATAGTTATTACTAGATAATATTTGTGTTTATCTATTTAAATTTATTATAAATTTATTATTTACACGCTAAGAATCCCTTGATTTAAATAGATTAGTGAAAAAATTTTTTCAGTTTTTAAAATTTTTTATTTATGAGATAAATCAATATCAAATGATATCATCTTAAAATAATCATAACCTATTATTTTAGGAGCTAAAACCATAGATTTTAAATTTAAGATTCCAGAGAATATAATTTCGAAGCTAAGATAAGATGCGGTCATCCTAACAATGGGTGCGAGAGAGATTGAAGGAATACTTCCAGAAAGTAGTGCTTCTAGTATACCTTTTTCTCTATCAAACCTTTCTTTTATGTTAGGAAATAGTAATAATTTACTAAATGAAGCTTTTTTAAGGTTTAATAGAGTTTTTTCAGATTGACGAATCTCTTCAATTGTCATATTTTGTGTATCGAACTCGTAACATGTTTCATAATCAACACTCGATGATGTAAACCACCAAGCACATAAATATGGAATCGCCCAAGATTCTAATAACGGAATTTTTTTATTAAAACATTCTCGAGATATTATAATTGATGTAATGGGATCATCTAAAGTCAATGCAACAACAGAGATATTCTCTAGGACTTCTGATATATTCTTTTCATTAACTTTATAAAATTTCTTAATTTGAACATCTGAATTAATTTTATATAAAAACTTCTCAATAACGTCTACTTTAAATTTTCCAATATCTTTTTTCGTACATACTTGTCGATTTAAATTTGAATCTTCAAATCTTTCATTATCGCATATAGTTATTGATTCGAAACCAGTTCTAACAAGCTGTTCTACTAAGGGGCCTCCAAGACCTCCAATGCCCAAAATTGCGATTGGAGTATTTCGTAATATTTCTTGTTCTGATACCTTTAATAATCCAATATTTCTACTGATTTGGTTCCAATAAGAAACTGACCAAGTTTTTAATTTTTTTTTCTCAAACATGATTATTCGCAAATTTAGATTTAGGATAATTTACATTCTAAAATAAGGTGAGTTCTCCCTATTATAGCACCAATTTTTTTTGCCATTTCTGCATTTTCTTTAATATCACTACCCATTGGACCACCACCATACCTTATTTTTCTCTTCCATGCCTGAAGTGAAGTAGCACCATACATTAAAATAGCTAATCCCTTTCTTCTATGTTCTGGTATAACAGCCCAAGTAAGCGTAAGACATGAATCATAATTCCCTTTATCATCTTTTCGGAAAGGGTTGGGAAGATAAGAACCACACGCAACAATCTCATTTGTAGGTTTATATTTAACAAAAAAAATCATAAAATTGTATCCAAACTCAAAGATAAATTTTGCATAATTATCAAACACATCTACACCACTAGGAGTAATCTGAGCGGATAAGGGTAGGTTTTCTGCTTGTATCTTTAAAAATTTTGATTTTAAGTGCATTAAATCTTTTAGATTTTTCGGATTAAAATACTCATAATTCTTAAAGTTATAATCTTTTATCTTCCAAGGATTTATTCTTGGCATGTATCCTTCCCATGTGTTTTGAATATTGGCTATATAAAAATCTTTTTTTAAAAAAATATCTTGATAGATTGGAGGATTTACAGGATTACCAGGAAATAAATTTGAAAGACTTCCTTTTTTCATAAAACCCCAACCAAAAATAATAGTTGGTATATTAATAGGGCCACGGATTCTTTTAAAATTATTAACTTTACTAAAATTAATAATTTCGTCAACTAATCTAATTATTTTATTTTCTTCATGATTAATAATTCCAAAGTATCCAAAATAAAGCGTATCTGTCTCATTATGAAAAATCAAGACATGTCCAGAAACATTTCCATCTTCCAAAAGTAGTATTGATTTTGGATGGAATAATTTTAAATCATTTATTATATATTTATGGAATTCTGGCCAGATAGGGATATTCACTCCTATTTGAAGATATTTCAAAATTTCATTTATATCACTTAAAATTCGAACACTTAACTCACTTTTCAAGGGGATTACGCTCATAAAAGACCCTTTTTTACACTTAGTAAATTTAATAATTTAAGGTATTTTTATATTGCACTTTATCCTTTCAAATAGATTATGATACTTTAAACGTTTAAAAAATCAAAAAGATTTTTATTTTCATTTAGTTGTAAATTTCGAATGAGTTTTTTAGATTCGGGAATTAATTTTATTTCTTTGGTAATATCTCCCTTGTAAAAATTAAATAAGATCTGATCCTCGAAACAGTTTTTTTCTTTTTCAAATTTCCAACAAGGCACATAACCTCTTGGTTTAAATCCCGAATCAAGAAATAATTTTTGATGAGTTGGTTCATAAGCACTTACAAAACACTCGAAATAATTTATATTAATGTTTTTTATTAGTTTTATAAGTTCATTAATAAAAACATATAGTTCTTCTATTTTATTAACTTTATAATCTGTTTTTTCAAAATTTTTACTATAGGGATTATGAAAAAATTTGAAATAAGATTTAGAATCTTCTATTGAAAATATGATATACTCATTCTCGAATTTATCCTTTATTGATTGTTTTAAAATTCTCTTTTTAATTGCATCAATTACCTTCTGGTTTAAAACTATATTAGGATTTTCGATTTTAGGTAAACCTAAATGATATCTCTCATTTGTATATGAATAAGAATTTAAAACTTGCCTAATAATCTTAGGAAGTTCTTTACTTCGATATTCTGTTAAAATATTTTTATTATAGATTACATGCAAAACATCTGATTCAACTTTATTGAAGAAAATATCTTTATTTGGTAAAAAAGCAATTGGTTTTAGCCCTATAATAGAAGTAAAGAATTGAGAAGTAGGTTCATTTGTGCGCATCTCTCCATACCATAGCAAAATTTTATCTATATATGTTTTCCATAGAAAAATTGCACAGCCAATAAAAGCCTTAAAAATATCTATAATTTTATGATATTTCCTTCTTATTACAAATCCATAAAGAAAACCCCTCTTTTCTGTAGGTTCTAAATGTGTACCAAAACAACCTACCGTTTCATTTGGATTTAATCTGAACATAAACCAGTGATTATTCTCATCTTTAATCATTTCTTTTACGGAATCAATATTTTCCATTTTTTTAAAGGGATAAGTCCCTTGATAAATTTCCTTAAAAATTTGAGTTATCTCTTCAGCATCCTCTGGCTTTGCTAATTGTACTATAGGACATATCCTCTCTGATTCTAAATAACCTCTTAAAAGAGTATAATCTAGTTGGAAATCGAGATTCAATATCTCTTGAATATCTGAATTAGCAATATTAAGAGATAAATCCAAAAACTCATTGATTGTTAATACTGATTTATTATTTAGAATAATACTTTGTGAAACCAATTTTATCCTATTTTACTATTTTTTCTTTATATTATTAATATTCTTCAATTTATGGTTATAAGTTAAAAAAATATCCTTTCTGGTAAAGCTAATAAAGTTAGTTATGATATCTGTTTTTAAATATTTAAAATTTATTATTTCCCGAACTATTTCGTGAAATTTTCTTGTAAATTTTATCGTATTTTAATAGAAATTAAATATCTGAAATCCGATTTAATTTTCTAAAATGTAATATGAAAAAAAGGAAAATCGTCTATTTTGAATTTAAATTAAAATCTTAGATAATTGGGTTGTTTTTGTAAAAAATTTAATGAATTTCTATTTTGTTTTAAAAGCGGGTCATCATTTTCTAAAAACTTAAAATTATATAAAGGTAATTTGATAAATTATATATAAAGAGTCAATTGTTTGATAAATTATGCTGTTAGAAATTTCAGAGTTAGAAAGCCCTCTTTTACAAATTAATGAACAATTACTTAAAGGGAAAAATAATAAAGCAAAAAAAGCTCTTAATAGATTTTTAAACGAAAATCCACTGAATCAACAAGCCTGGCTCTTATTAGGGATAACAAATCGTCGTATTGGTTCGTTGGATGAAGCGATATTATGTTTTGAGAAAGCTTCTCATTTAAACACAAAATCATTAGAAGCGTGGGGATTATTAACAATAACCTATTTAGATAAAGGCAACCAAAAATTAGCAAGAGAAACAATTGAAAGGGCAGGTAAATTAAATCCTAATGATGAAAAAATCCAATTTTATCGTAATAATTTAATTAGAGTTTACGAAAAGTTTGGACCCTTCTTTTAAAGTTCAAGAAAAAGTTTTTTCTTAGTAACTAATTGCTTAAAATAGTTCCATTTACTAAATTTTAGAATAAATTAAGGGAAGAATTCAGGGTGTCTTTTTTCAATACTATTTAGGGTGGAGACTAAATGATAAAGGAGTTTTTCATCTTTATATTCATTTAATGTTTCTGAAAGTTTATCTAATAATTGGTTTGCGAGTTTTACATCATCTTCATTGTAATTACTTGATTTATTTTCGAAGATTAGGTCAAATTCCTCCTCAAACCAATGTAATCTTTGTTTAAATTCTCTCTTTAGTGATTTATAATCATCAAAGTTTAGACTCATACGTCTCCTCAGCTAACTTAAACACTTAACAAAAAAATTTTGTTAACGAGTTAACAAAATAATCTTAGATTTTATATATAAATGAATAGTATTTCAATTTTGTAATTTGACAAAATGGGAATTAATTAGGAAATTCATTTATCTTATTCCATTGTAAATTATAACAGATTCTCAAAATTTTGTCGTTCTAATTTTAACCATATATCTCTAAAATGTAAAAATTAAAGTTTTTTTATCGACAAAAAAATCTTTTAAAGGTTTTTCCCGATTCCATAGTATATTAAAATACCCGCAGGAAGAATGAGAAAGGAAATGAATATCCATATCGATTGAAAAATGATATTATTCCATGTATTATAAAGTATAGTACCATAAGAGATTCCATAATACATATAAGTACCTGAAAAGAAATATTTTAATTTCTTCTTTAAACGAGAATCTGAAAACTGTTTAAACAATTTTACGGATATATATAACTCAGGCGTTATTATACTTAAACTATTAAACAGATATAAGATTAAAAGAAAATTCCAGCTATAAATAGGGCGCCAATTAGACTCTATATTATAAGTAATACCTCCAGGATAACTAAGGATTATAAAAGAGACTATTCCATAAATTAAAGCAATTAAAATATGAGCCCTAATCGGTATAATATAATTCTTTCTAAGTAGATCTAATGAAAACAGAACTAAAAATATTTGACCAAAAAACACAATATATACCGATGTAAAATAAACAACATAAGCCATAGGGTTAATTTTTATTGGTAGCCCAAAAGTTATTAAAATAAAACCTATAGCTACCGATAGAAAGAAGATACTTAGCATTAAAGTACTTCGATTTCTATTTCTTTTTAATAATATAAAAGCAAGAGTTAGGAAAAATAGAATAATAAAGAATTGTGTTGTGAAAACCAATAAGATTCTTCTAAATTCTGTAATTTCTAATAACATGAAAAAAAGGCCCCTAACCTTTCTTTAATTCTTAATAAAATACTCAGATGTGTTATGAAATGAATTCTTGATTAATAACTCTATTTCTTTTAGAAAGAAAGGATTGGACTCCATATTTTTTATTATCTTTAATATTCATAATCTAATTAAAAAAACAAAAATAAAATTTTTCATATAGATTAAAGGATAATAGATAGAAATGTCATTGAACATATTTTGGTGATAAATATTAGTGATGATAGTAATGGATTTGAAAAATTAGATTTAATCAAGAAGTATTTTTCTCGAATTTTTACGGTTTTATCGAAAGAGGTAAGACATCAATTAATGAGCTTAAGTCTTTCAAAAGAAGAATTAAAGGAAATTAAAAAAGAAATAGCCTTTTTATCTGAAGAAGAGCAGATTAAATATTTAGAAGAATTATCTAAACAAAAAGAGTGAAGAAAATTAGATATTATTCATACGGATTTGTCATTAAAACCCAATAAACTTAATGGAAAAAAAGTCTTAAATTATGGGTTTAAAATCCTAATTTCTCTTCCTTATAATATCGAAAGATATTATAATTAGCTTTTTAACCGAAAATAATTATTAAAAACCAATAACAAATTTTTTATTAAAAATTTCTTTTCTCTTCATAATATTATCAATTAAAATTGTTTGATCAGACAATATAAAATAATATTTGGTACAAGATTTTACCAATATTCAAACTAATTTTAAAAATTAAAAAGATTTGAATTAATAATGAGCGATAATGTAGAGAAATATATTAAACGTAAAGTCTATAAAAGCGAAAATTCTCGAATTGCTCAAAAATTCGTGGATGCTGGATTAGAGAAGATCAGAGCCTGTATCAATTGCGGTACTTGCACAGGAAGTTGTCCTTCGGGAAGACGCACCGCATATCGAACTCGCTCTGCAATACGTAAAGCGTTAACAGGAGATGAGTCTGTCTTACAGGATATCGATATTTGGCTCTGTAGTACATGTTATTATTGCTATGAGCGTTGTCCCCGAGATATACCTGTCACTGATATGATTATTAAGCTCAGAAATATTGCGGTAGAAGAGGGTTATATTTTAGATTCTCATTTTACTTTAGCTAATGATATTTTTTATGCTACTGGTCATGGTGTACCTGCAAATGGTGAAGCTAATAAGAAATGGCAGGATTTACGTGAGTCTTATGGATTACCTCCTTTACCACCGACGGTTCATTCTTATCCTGAGGCTGTTAAAGAATGCCAAACCTTAATGAAAGAAGCTGGTTTTAGAAAATTACTCGATAACGCAAAAAAATTAAAAGAAGAAAGAAAATCAGTTGAAGAAAATAAGGAGAAAGAGCAAGAGAAAGAAAAGGAGAGTAAATAAAGATGAGTGAAAAAAAAAATTGGAGATATGGTTTTTTTTTAGGATGTGTTATTCCTAATCGTTATCCAATGATAGAACGTAGTATTAGGGAAGTCTTCGAAGAACTCAATGCTGAATTATTGGATTTACCTGGAGCATCTTGTTGTCCTGCTCCTGGCGTCTTTCGTGCTTTTCATATACCTACTTGGCTTGTAATAGCCGCACGTAATATTTCTATTGCTGAAGAACTAGGAGTAAATCCCATAACTGGATGTAATGGGTGTTATGGTACTCTTCGGGATGCTTGGTATGATCTGGAACATAATCCAGAAGAAAAAAAACATGTAAATCAACTTCTTGCTAAAGTTGGTCGAAAGTACAATGGCAACTTAGAACCAAAACATGTTGTACAAGCTTTATATTTGGATATGGGCTTAGATTACTTAAGGGATCACATTAAATATAAATTTAAAGATTTGAAGGTTGCAGTTCACTATGGATGTCATATAGTAAAACCGAGTGATAAACGACCTTGGAATGGTGAATATGAAGCTCCAGAGTTTCTTGATGAAATTGTCGAAATTACCGGCGCTAAGAGTATAGATTATAAAGATAAATACATGTGTTGTGGAGCAGGAGGAGCCGTTAGAACCGCAGTAAAGGAAGTTGCTGCAGATTTTACTCGTGAAAAATTAGTAAATATACGTGATGCAGGAGCAGATATTATTATAAACTGTTGCCCTTTTTGTCACCTCCAATTAGATCTTGGTCAAGTTGAGGTAAATAATTTTTATCATGACATAATTGGAGAACCATTTAAAATTCCAGTTATTTATATTACCCAACTTTTAGGGGTTGCTATGGGTATTGATCCAAATCGATTAGGTTTAATCAAGAATCACGAATTATCAGGAGTCTCTCCATTTATTCCTGTAGAGCCCTTTATGGAAAAAATAAAACAACAATTAACTTAAGAGGAATAAAAAATGACAGAAGTTAAAAAAGAAATTAAGGTTACAGGAAAAGAAAAACCTAAAATTGGAGTATATGTTTGCCATTGCGGAATTAATATTGCAGGAGTTATTGATGTTGTTAAATTAAAAGATTATGCTTTAAGCCTCCCTGATGTTGTTCTAGCTCGGGAATATAAATTTATGTGTTCGGATAATGGTCAATCAATGATAAAAGAGGATATTGAAGCAGGATTAATAAATAGAGTTGTAGTAGCAGCATGCTCCCCTAGAATGCATGAACCTACATTTAGATTGACTTGTAAAGAAGCAGGACTGAACCAATTTTTATTTGAACAAGCTAATATTCGTGAACATGCAACTTGGGTAAATATGAAAGATCCTGAAGGTGCTTACGATATCGCAAAAGATCATGTCCGGATGGCTGTTGCAAAAGCTAGAAACTTATTACCTCTTCAAGTACAAAAAGTTTCAGTCGAGCCTTCCTGTTTAATTATTGGCGCAGGTATTGCTGGAATGAATTCTGCTTTGGATTTAGCTCAGGAAGGGTATAAAGTATATTTAGTTGATAAATCTCCTACAATTGGCGGACATATGGCCCAGTTAGATAAAACTTTCCCGACTATGGATTGTAGCGCTTGCATTCTAACTCCCAGAATGGTAGATATTGGTCGTGAGAAAAATATTGAGCTTTTAACGTACTCTGAAGTAGTTGATGTATCGGGTTACGTAGGGAATTTTGAAGTAACAATTAAGAAAAAGCCCCATTATGTAGATCAAATAAAATGCACTGCATGTGGAGCTTGTGTAGAACATTGTCCTGTTATATGCGGCAATGAGTTTGATCTAGGTATGGGTACCCGAAAAGCCATCTACATCCCATTCCCACAGGCTGTTCCCGGACAATATACGATAGATATGGATAAGTGTATTAGATGTGGAATTTGTGCTCGTCCCGATGTTTGTGAACCTGATGCAATTAGATATGATGACAAACCTGAATATATCAATGTGAAAGTAGGTACCATTATTATCGCGACTGGTTGGGATTTATATGATCCTACAGAACTTAAACAATATGGATATGGAAGATTTACAAATGTGATTGATGGTCTTCAGATGGAAAGATTACTATCATCCTTTGGACCCGTACTAGGGAAACCAGTTAGGCCCTCCGATCTTAAAGCTCCGCATAGTATTGCTTTTTTACAGTGTGTAGGAAGTAGAAATTTTAGAGAAGGAGGCAACCAATATTGTTCTAGAGTATGCTGTATGTATGCAACAAAACAAGCAAGACAATACAAAGAAAAGCATCCTGAAGCAGAAGTTTTTATATTTTATATGGATATACGTGCTTTTGGTAAAGGATATGAAGAATTTTATGAATCAGCTGCAGAAAATTATGGTATAAATTACGTAAGAGGCCGAATAGCAGAAGTTACTGAAGATGAAGAACATAACATTATTATTCGAGCAGAAGATACTCTACTTCAAACACCCATTGAATTAAAAGTAGATTTGTTCGTCCTTTCATGTGGATTAGAAGCAAGAATGGATGCAGATAAAATTTCCTCTTTACTAAGCGTTCAAAGATCAGCGGATGGGTTTTTTATGGAAGCACATCCTAAATTACGACCTGTAGACACTTTAACTGATGGGATTTTTGTTGCGGGTGTTGCACAAGGCCCTAAAGATATCCCTGATACGGTAGCTCAAGCAAAAGGTGCTGCTTCAAGTGCCTCAGCATTAATGGCTCAGGGTGAAGTAGAAATTGAGCCTTATTATTCCGTTGTAATC
>Ga0209427_10002090_pt1 | contig 23360 bp, 14 predicted proteins | sample DeeMarSWOR136_30_FD_187465 | JGI IMG/M metagenome (GOLD analysis project Ga0209427, IMG submission 187465) | Marine sediment microbial communities from White Oak River estuary, North Carolina - WOR-1-36_30 (SPAdes) (version 2) | ecosystem: Environmental > Aquatic > Marine > Intertidal zone >...
TCAGTGGTGGCGGGATATACAACGATGGCGGCAACCTGGTCGTTGGCAACTGCACATTCAGTGGAAATTCGGCGCACTACTATGGCGGTGGGATATACAACGGTAGGCCTGGCGGCAGCCCCACGGCCATCAACTGCACGGTCACGAACTGTACGTTCACCAGTAACTCGGCGGGCGACGGGGGCGACGGGGGCGGCATGTGGAACGATTCTTGGTGTATCGCAACCGTGGCCCACTGCACATTCAGCGACAACTCAGCACGCCGGGGCGGCGGAATAATGAACATCGGATGGTGGGGGGAAAAAACCTTCAGCGATTGTACGTTCAGCGGGAACTCGGCAACACTCGGAGGCGGGGTGTATAACGATGGCGCCGACCCAACGCTGACGAACTGCTCATTCGATGACAATTGGGCATGCCAAGGCGGCGGGATGTACGGCATCTGCGCCGGTGAGACGACGTTAATCAACTGTACATTCACTGGCAACGAGGCAAGAGGGGAAGATTGTGAGGATTTGAAAGGCGGTGGGATCTACAGCGAGTGGAGCAGTTCGATTGACGCAAGCAATTGCACATTCAGCGGGAATTCGGCAACATACGGCGGCGGGATCTACAGTGAAGACACCTGGGGGACTCTAAACGACTGCACATTCTCCGGCAACGATGGCTATGGCGGAGCGATCTACATCGATCGATGTTGGCATAAGTGGGAGCTAACCAACTGTATTTTCAGCGGGCACAGTGCGCGCGCGTTTTATAGCGAAAGCAGTTCCCCTACACTAGACAATTGCACATTCGCCGACAATCCCGGCGGCGGAATGCGCAACTACGACGAAAGTAGCCCAACGCTCACTAACTGTACATTCCGGGACAACTCAGCATCATCCGGGGGAGGGATGGTCAACCACTTATGGTGCGACGCCACGCTGACCAACTGCACGTTCACTGGAAACACAGCAACAGGTAACAGTGATATCTATACTTACGACGGTGGTGGGATGTCGAATATTGACAGCAGCCCTACGCTGAGCGACTGCACATTCAGCGGTAACACGGCTGACGATAAGGGCGGTGGAATGTACAACTACTGGAAATACTGCCGCCCAACGCTGACCAACTGCACATTCAGCGACAACTCAGCATTGCAGGGGGGTGGGATGTATAACGAGTACGAGTCCGATCCAAAGCTGACTAACTGCGCTTTTCATCACAACAATGCGGATTCGGGTGGGGGGATATACAATAAGCGGGCGTGCGAGCCAACGCTCACTAACTGCGCTTTTTATCACAATGAGGCGGATTCGGGCGCTGGCATCTACAACTATGAATATTCCGACCCCATACTGACCAACTGCACGTTCACTCAAAACCTGGCAACGATCATCGGCGGAGGGATCTACAATGACGATGATGGCTGCAATCCCACATTGACCAACTGCATCCTTTGGGGTGACACACCGGACGAGATAGCCGGAATAGGGATATCGACCGTAACCTACAGCGACATCCAGGGCGGCGCCGGTCAACCTTGGTTTTGGACAGGATGCATTGATACAGACCCGCTATTGGCAGATGCCGATGGGCGACTTTCAGCCGGTTCGCCCTGTATCAACACGGGAAGCAATGCAGCGGTTCCTGCCGGCGTGACGACCGACCTGGACGGCATCCCTCGTATTCTTAACGGTACCGTGGACATGGGCGCCTACGAATTCCACGGTCCGCCCAACCAGCCGCCGATTGCCGATGCCGGGGACGACGAGATTGGTTTTGCCTGGTTTGATGGGATCGCTGAAGTGACTCTGGATGGTTCAGGCTCCAGTGATCCGGATGGCGATCCCCTCACATATCGATGGTATCTGGATGGCCAGATAATTGCAACGGGCGTGAATCCCACGATTGAATTACCCATCGGCGAGCATGTCATCGAGTTAATTGTCAATGATGGAACGCAAGATTCCGAGCCGGATGAGGTGATTGTGGACGTTTTTGGTCCCGTGCCCGTCGATGATCTGGTCCATCTGACATACGGCTACATGCGTTTCGACCGCAGAACCGGGCTGATGAGTATGGATGTTCGCATTACGAATACGTCGGACAGAACCATTATCAGCCCTGTTGGGCTTGTCATTGAAAGTATTAGCGATTCTTCTGTTACTCTGGCAAGCAGCGACGGCACCACGCACGATGGGAAGCCGTACATTGATTTGTCAGGGCTGTTGGGCGACGGGCAGCTTGTTCCCGGCGAAAGCGTCACCACGAGGTTATACTTTAACAACCCAAGCCGGAGACGTTTCACGTTTGAGCCAAGTGTTCGTGCTATTGTTCTGCCTTAGTCTGGCGCTTGTGTTTGGGTGCGCGTATGGCAGGGCGAACGAAAGGAAATGACCTTTTAGTGGTTGGCCGCTGGTCTTCAGTAGATAATTGACAAACTAGGGACAGCCACCTGTTAATGGCGGGAGACAGTCCACAGGAAACAGCGATTGTCCCCAGATGAAATCAACTATTGCTATACTATGAAAGCATTGGTCGTTTACGATTCGGTCTTTGGCAATACAGAACAAATAGCCCGGGCAATTGGCAATGCGCTTGGTTCCCAGGAGGATGTCGAGATACTCCGGGTGAGTCACGTGAAACCAGAACAACTGACGGGATTGAAGCTGCTCATCGTCGGCTCTCCTACCCGGGCATTCAGGCCGACTGGGGCTATCACACACCTTCTAAGAAAAATTCCTCAGAATGGTCTAAAGGGCGTCACGGTAGCTGCATTTGACACAGGGATTTCGATGAGTGACATACAATCACCCGTAGGTCGGTTCTTTGTGAGACGATTTGGCTATGCCGCCAAGCCTATCTCAGATAGACTTATAGAGAAGGGAGGAGAGTTGATAGTCCCTCCTGAAGGATTCTTTGTAGAGGGAACGGAAGGTCCACTGAGAGAAGGTGAACTCGCACGAGCTGTGGATTGGGCAAAGCAAGTCATGGCAGCACAATAGCCCGCCCAGTAGCCGCATGGAGCCGACGCTCGAAGCCTCGCGCGGCTCATGCGGGGTTCATTATCATTTTCCTTGGTTCAGAGAGTTGGAAATGGTTTTGGCGATAAGTAAGGACGGCGAATCGTGATTTCTGCAAAGGATGCACTTTCGGTTTCAATTCTATTGTCGGGACTTCTGTGTGGTTGCTCCGCCGCGCGGGAAGCTGCGCCGGGACCGATGAATCAATTTCCTTCTCCCATGGTTGACGGAAACGCGGACAAAGGGTCTGGCCATCCTTGGCTTTGCAGGCAACAGCGCCCCGGACCACATGGACCATTTTCGTGGATTACCCATATTTCTGGAGATGATCTTAGATAAGTAGTGTGTTCGTGAAGGCAAGTACATGAATCAAGAACTCTTCCGCAACCTTGAAAACTGAGGAACCGCTCCGCGGGGCTATTTCAATAGATTCCTCGGCGGAGTTTACCCTGAGCATAGCCGAACGGGCTCGGAATGACAAGCTAGGTTTTGTTAGAGTGCTTTGTTGGCCAAAACGATGCCGTATGCTACAATCCCGGCATGAAAAGAATGTACTGGACACATCCTGATGTTTTTGAGGTTGAAGTTGACGTCAGGACCATTGCCGATCGCAAAGTGGCTATCGATCCCATTGTCTTCCATCCTGACGAGGGCGGTCAGCCGGCCGACAAGGGCACCATCGGCGACGCTTCCGTCTGCCATGTTGAGATCGCGGAGGGGGAGATCGTCCACACGCTTGAGAGGCCGCTCAGCGATGGAAAGTACGTGGCCCGTGTGGATCGGGAACACAGGCTCTATACGGCGAGCCAGCATACGGCTCAGCACATCATCTCAGGCATCGCCGAGAAACGCTTCGGCCTGAGAACAACAGGCGTCCATATCGGGTTGGAGCGATGCACCGTCGATTTTGACAAGAAGATCGATTGGGACGCGGCGACGGACCTTGAGTGGCGATCCATCGACGTCGTGACTCTTGATATCCCGGTTGAAACGGTGTTCGACGATACGGACGTTCGAATCCGAAGCGATTCCAAGGAAGTCGACGCGGATGTGATCCGCGTGGTCAAGATCGGTGATTATGATAAATCGGCCTGTTGCGGCGCTCACCTGCCGACGACCGGTCGAATCGGCGTCATCAGGATACTCGGCCTCGAAAGCAAGAAGGAGGGCACACGAGTCACGTTTCTTGCGGGCCGGAAGGCTCTGGAATACTCCCAGCTTGAAACATCTGTCCTGCGAGAGCTCAGAAAAGCGGCCGGCTGTGCGACGTCTGAATTGCCCGCGCTCTTCGAGAAGGCCGTGAATCGCTCAAATGAGCTTGTCAAGGAAGTGAATCGATTGTGGTCTCTGCTGCTGCCGGGTCTTGTGGAAACAGCTCACGTAGCTGAAATGGAAGCGTCGAAGGTCGGCATCCAAGTGGCGCAGATACCTCAACAATTCGTGGCAAAGCTCGCGGCCATGATTGCCGGCGCCGTCGATGGGGTGGGTATTGTCGTCAGTGATCGCCATATCGCCGTGAGTTCAGATAGAATGCGTGCCAACGATGTTCTCAAGAAAATTCTGAATGCCGTCGGCGGCAAAGGCGGAGGCTCGCCCACGGCAGCCAATGGCAGGCTGGGCAGAACGACAACGGCCGAAGAGATCATGACAATCCTGGAGAAAAGGCGTCCATAGGCCGGATTGAAGGCTTTCGCTGTGTCCAATAAAAATGTGTTAAAGGTATTGCGGTTTGTCGAATAATCAGATATTATTTGAGCAATTATGAGAAGTCCCATTTGACGGTTTGGTTCTCAAGATGTCCGGACTGTTAGTCGATAGGGGGACAGGTTCTCCGGATACGCCAAGAAGTATGCCTTCGATGCCGGCATGAAGAATGGAGCAGGGTGACGTGAATGGTATCACAGACGCCGCAACAGCAGGTTCTGGTTGGTTGTGGATGCGGGGCTCGGCGATGGATCTTGCCGAGCGGGCGAGACTTTTCATCGGGCAGGATGCGCAACGGAGAGACTGTTGGGTTCTCTCTGGAAGCTCCTCATATGGTTCCAAGGGCGGGTCTCGAAGCGAGAACAACGATTGTGATGAGCGACTTTTTGTTGGTGCGGGTGCGCGTCCGAATTGGGGGGTTCTCCAGCCGGACGATCCGAATTTAGGTGGTATGGGGCATCTGTACATGTGTGGGAGACGTACGATATGACAGACACTCAAGAGAAGGTTACCGGCAGCGATAGAGAACCTGTCGGACAACCACGGATACCGTCATTCATATTGGTTTCCGCCGTTGTTGGGGTCGTTCTGACCGCGCTGTTCTACATGTTGGTCGTGCAGCTCGTGTACCGCGGCACCTACGTAGAAACCATGTTCACCGGCCGGGGACCTATCCCATATATGACGACGTACTTCGCGTTCGTCGCTTTGACTCAACTGTGCGGCTTGTTTTTGCATCTTCGGCGTGAGTCGAGAAACCTGGAGCTGGTTTCGGATGTGCTGAGTCGAAGGAACAGAGTCGACATCGAGAGCGCGGCGGATATCAGGGGGGAGATCTATTCGTATATGAAGCCGTCGGCTCAGAGAGGTTTGGTGATAAGCCGGGTGCGCCGCGTGCTGCATCGCGTCGAAAACAAGGGCGGGTCCTCCGACGTAGCCGCCCTGCTCTCCGAGCAAGCGGAGATTGACCGGGCTATCTTGAACAACAGTTTTGCCGCCATACGCTTCATCGTCTGGCTGATTCCCATTCTGGGCTTCATCGGGACCATATATGGCATCAGTTCGGCCATAGCGGAATTCCCGGCGCTTTTTCAGCAGGCATCGGAAAATGTCGGAGATCAATTGGGCCCGATCACGGCGAGCCTCGGAGTGGCTTTTGAAACCACGCTGCTCGCTCTGATCAAGGTGGCCATCGTTCAGTTTGTGGTGTTCGCCGTCCAGAAGCGAGGCAGCCAGCTTCTCAATGCATCTGACGAGTTTTGCCTGGATAGTCTGCTCGGTAAAGTCCCACACGCCGGCATGATCGATGAAGAGGACCTCCCTCAATCGCTCCGTCAATTTGCCCGGATTCTATTGCATCATGTGGAGACAATGGAGGAGACGTTCGAGCAGGCGGTTCAGCAGGTAGTGGATCGACTGGTGGAAAATGAGCAGCAACGCTGGGGCAGTTTCACGGACGCGTTCCGCGCGGCTGCCGGCGAGCACGAGGCGCTCGTGCGCGCAACATGCCAATCCATAACGGAGAAAGCCGAGATTCTCTCCGGCGAGCTGCGCGACTTCGAGCCGAGATTACGCACGTCCCTTCAAGAGATGACCAACGAGTTGAGGGACATCGAGTCACAGCGTGTACAAAAGGTGGTAACGGCACTGACCGACGCCGGAGATCGGACGTGTAACGCGCTTGCGCAGACCGGCCAGGACAGCGCTGAGGCTCTGCAGCACGCCGGGGATGGACTTCGACAGACGATGGAAGGCATGTCGGGCGCGCTACGTGAGTTCGAGCCAAGACTGCGTGCGTCTCTCGAAGAGCTGACCAGGGAGTTGAGGGACATCGAATCACAGCATGTCCAACAGGTGGCCATTGCCCTGACGGACGCCGGGGACAGGACATGCAATGCCCTCGTTCAGGCCGGCCAGGACAACGCGGATGCTCTGAGGAGGGCTTCCGATGAACTTCAACGGGGCATGGAACGCATTGAAGAGCTGCTCAAGACCAGCGAGGAGCTGCAAACGATGCAGCAGACCCTTCACAGCAACCTGGCGGCCCTGACTCACATGGACCAGGTGCGGACGACGCTGACCGACATGAGCGAGTGTACGGAAAGACTTATCCCAGTTCTACGAGACTTGCAGAGACGTCGGCGTATGCAGGTTCGCATCGAAGACGAATTTGAAGAGGAGCCGGACGCATCCCCGTCCAAAGAGTCGAAAGGAGAAGGGCAATGAGCATCATCGTGGCCCGATGCGGCATCCTTGCTCTGGCGGCGCCCCTGATACTTGCCGGATGCAGCGAGCCTCGACGGCGGGTGCGATTGTCTGGGCGGCCCGCACAGGAATCTCTGGGCGCTCGGACGCAAGTCGCGTCCTCATTCGACACGGAAGCCTACTGGGCCTGGGCCCAAAAGAAGGATACGGTGCAAGCGTACCGTTGTTTCATTTTCGACTGCCCGGACAGCCGGCGGTTGAACAAGGCAAAGGAACGCTGGGCCGAGCTTGATTTCGCGAAGGCTGAGCAGCAAGGGACTGCCCTGGCTTACCGCAGTTTCCTGCGTTCTCACCCGAAGAGCAAGTTCGCTGCCGAGGCGTCAAAAAGAGCCTATCCGGATCACTCGGGATTGCCTGATACTCCCCTTTGCGAGCAGGCGATGGATATTCTGGCGGGTTCCCTGGAGGACTCGAACGCGTCCGTCCGCGAGAATGCGGCGGATGCTCTTAGCAAGATCAGTGATCCTTGTGCGGTAGCGATGCTTGACGCTGCGCTGGATCACTCCGACGGGCGCGTCCGACGGACTGCCGCCCGTGCCCTTGGCGAAACCGGTGATCCTCGTGCGGCAGAAGCGCTCATACCAGCTCTGGCAGATCCGAATACCTCGGTTCGATGGTGGGCTGCCCACGATCTTGGTCGGATCCGCGATGCCCGTGCGGTGGAGGCGCTTGTCGATGCGCTGCAGGATTCTGACACCGATGTTCGATGGAAGGCCGCCCACGCGCTCGGCGAGATCGGCGCGCCGCGCGGAGTGCACGCGCTTGTCGCCACGCTCAGGCATTCCGACCATAATCTTCGAGCGGAAGCCGTCGTTGCTCTGAGCAAGATTGGCAATCCCCGCGTGGTCGATGCGCTGATACGAGCGCTGAGAGACGCGAACACCTTCGTTCGACGGATTGCCGCCGACGCTCTCGGCGAGATTGGCGATCCTCGCGCCGTAGACGTGCTCGCACAAGCGCTGAGAGATCCAAGTCCCTTCATTCGACAGAGAGCTGCCGACGCTCTGGTCAAGATCGGCGACTCTCGCGCGGTCGATGCACTTATCGCTGCGCTCGAGCATTCCGACAAGAATGCTCGCAGGAGAGCCTTCGTTGCACTTGGAAAGATAGTGGATCCTCGTGCGGTCGAGGCACTTACCGCCAAGTTGGAACATGCTGAGGACGATGTTCGGCAGGATGCCGTTGAGGCTCTCGGCGAGATCGGTGGTTCTCTTGCGCTGGAGGCGCTGATCGTCGCGCTGAGAGACTCGGATGCATTTGTGCGACAAAGGGCTGCCTATGGTCTCTACGAGATGGGCGATCCTCGCGCGACGGACGCGCTGGTTGCGGCACTCCAGGATTCGAGTGAGTCGGTGCGGTCGGCCGCGGCCCGCGCCCTCGGGGCCACCGGCGATCCCCGTGCAGTAGAGGCCCTCGTCCCTGCATTGGGAGATTCAGAAACCTTGGTTCGGGCGTGGGCGGCGGATGCTCTGGGCAGGATCGGCGACGCTCGTGCGGTCGGCGCGCTTGTCGCGGCCATGCAGGATTCGAGCGGTGCTGTTCGGTCTGACGCCGCCCGTGCCCTCGGGATGATTGGCGACCCTTGTGCAGTGGACGCGCTCATACCCGCATTGGGGGATGCGAACGCCCGCGTTCGCAGGAGTGCCGCCGAAGCGCTTGGGACGGTCAGGTATGCTCGTAAGGTAGGATTGCTGATCACCGCACTGAACGATTCCGAGGATGATCCGCACGGGTATGCTGCCGCCCCCGCCCGCGGAGCGATCGCCGACCCGCGGGCCGTGGACGTGCTCATCACTGCCCTCGGAGATTCTGACGAGAATGTTCGAGGGGCCGCGGCCCACGCTCTGGGTACCATTGGTGATGTCCATGCAATGGAGGCGCTTGCGGTGTCGCTTGAGGATTCCAGTGGCGTGGTCCGGTCGGCTGCCGCCCGCGCCCTTGGCGAGATTGGCGATGCCCGCGCGGTGGGCGCGCTCATAGCCACATTGAAAGACTCGGACGCCCGGACTCGCGAGAGCAGCGCCGAAGCCCTTGGGAGGATCAAGGATGCTCGCGCTGCGGAGGCCCTAATCGATGTGTTGAAGGATTGTGACGGCACTGTGTGCGGGTACGCTGCCGACGCGCTCGTCAGCATCGACGGTCCATCGGTCGTGGATGCGCTCATCGCTACGCTGGGGCATTGGGACGGCGGGGTCCGGCGGAGAGCGACCGAGACCCTTGGCAGGATCGCTCTGGAGCATGACGTTCGTCAACTGCGCGTAGCCCTAAACGATCCAAATGAGCGTGTTCGTCAGGGTGCCGCGAAGGTGCTTGCTGTTGTAGCGGAGAAACGCTGGGAACTGCTGCTCGGAGAGAAGATGATCCGACAACGCCGGCAAGATGAACAGGCCGTGCGAACACCTCAGCCGAGCCGTGTGGCGGATACCCTTGCGCAAATGAAAACGGCTGGAAGCCGAGCGAGTGCGAGAGATCGGCAGGCCGTCTCGCAGTTACGTGAGGGACTAAGCGATTCGAGCGTTGAGGTCCAGATCGCTGCGATCTCCGGGCTGGGCGACATCCTGGAGGAGGTGCCGGATGTGGCCCACGATCTTAGGAAGGCTCTGTCTGAAACAAAAAGCGAGGTCGTTAAGCTGAAGATCACCGGTGAGCTTGCCAAACGCAAAGACCCTGACGCCCTGAAGGAAATCAGGAGATATGTCGAAAGCGAGGACCCGGTTGAGCGTGTCTATGCCGCCGCAGTGTTGGGCCAGACTCACGTGGATGGTGTTCCCAGAGAGTTGATAGCCGCGCTGGACGACGAGGACGGAGTCGTCCGTGTTCACGCGGCTGCTGCGGTGGTTCGCCTACTTCAAAGTCAGGCACCGCTCCAAGATGAGGCGGGCCAGACCGAGCACGATTCAGCAAACCGGTCTGGGCGGACGGGTACATCGGGAGCCCGGGCAAATGCGGAAGCGAACTGAACAGCACGACACGTTGAAAGTCTTTAACAGAAACCAGAGTTCTCGGGAAGAAATGCTATCATGATGCGCAGTGAAGAAAGAGACGTCAATATTTTCAATATGTCGTTCTTAGACGTGCTCTGCTGTACAGTGGGGGCGTTGATATTCATTCTTTTCATCCAGACCCTTCTAACACGTGACATGGTCGAACGCCAAGAGCTCGAGGCGACAGTTACGAAACTGAACGAAGCGAAGGTGGAGCTTGAGAAAACGGAAATAGCCGAAAGAGAGCTGCAGGAAGACTTCAAGGAACTGCAAGCAGGCTACAAGAAAATCCAGGACGACATCGCCGCCGCAAAGGAGGAGAAAGAGAGGTTGGAGAGTGAACTGAAAGTGGCCGCAGCTCGGATGGGGGAGTTCAGAGTTGCCGCAAGGGAGCAGAGAGAGGAGTTGGAGCGCGAGCTCAAAGCGGCCACGGACCGGCTGGAGGCAATCAGAGCGGAACTGAAGGCGAAAGATGATACAATCCTGAGGCTTGTTAAGGAATTGCAGGAGCCAAAGCTGCCCGATGCGGCAACCTTCGTGGGCCTGTCGCGCGAGGACCCCAATGTGACAGAGGCGACGAGTCGGGCGACGGAGTCGCAGAAAACGGCGCACGGTCAGTATCTGTTGGGTAATCTTGAGACCCGATCCATTGTCTGTGTGGCAGAGGGCCTCTATCTGGGCGTGAGCCGCAAAGCAATCCCTATCCGAAACAACCCTGACCTTGGGCCGCTTTTCCGCCAGTTCCTGCGGTTCCACGATCCCAAGCAGGAAGGTCTGTGGCAGACAATATGGGGCGATGGAGCCGTTGCCGCGAACGTTAGTCTTGAAATGAGAGTCTCTGAAAGCGCTTCCATTGGACAGGGATTGGTGGTTCGTCCAGCGGCGTTTATGGAAGATGCTCAACGAAGGGCCACGTCCGAGGGGATTCCGGCTGTCACTCTCGACACAGATGAAGACGGTCTTGACGAGACAAGATTCGAGGACACGGACGGCGATGGCAAATTGGACGTGAAGCGCGTCAATGTCGACAGCGACGCGTTTTTCGAAGAGATCTATCTGGATTACGCCCAACAAAGACGGCAATGGGCTCGCCTGTTGGTCGACTCGGACGGCGATAACGAGTACGATTTGCTTTATCAGGACACGCGTCCAGGGGATTCCGACTATGAGATCAAGTATGTTCTGCCGAACCTTCAGACGGGCAGCGCCGTATTTCGCTACGAGGATGGCGACAATGATGGTATCTGGGACGCTAAAGCAGAGAACATCGATATGACCAACCCCCACTGGGAGAAACGCTACCTCTTGTTCAGAACCGAGGCTCGACGGTGGGAGGTAGTCTCCGTTGATACCAATGGAGACGGCAGAGCGGACGTTCTCTGGCGTGATACGGACATGTCCAACGACGACTGGGAGGAGAAATTCGTGGATGAGAACGGTGACGGCACGTGGGACATATACTGGAAGGATCTCGACCCCAGAGATAATGACTGGGAGGCAAAGTTGACCCAGCCGAAGGCCGAGCGTGATATCTGGCAGCACTGCGACCTGGACACCAACTCCAGCGGCACATTTGATACCATGCTAAGGGATACCGACGGCGATGGCGAATGGGACGAAGAGCTGCCCATACCGGACAATGGGAAAACAGGTGACGAAACGCACAAACTGCCGCAAGGGTGATTCGACCCGGCGTGTCCTGTCATGGCGTCACACGCCTACTTGACGTACACGGTGACAACATAGGGCACGAGAGCCGAAACCTGCTCCTGAGTCGGCTTGCCCTCCAAAGCGGCCTCCCGATCAAAAATTTCCTTACTTTCCGGCAGCGTAGAAACGAGGTTCTGCAGACAATCAGACTTGACTGCAAAGTTGGCGTCTCTTGGAATAACGTCCACATTCTCGTAGAAATACTTTGCCTCCGGCGAAGCTAACGCTATGCCTACCAGATTACCGTTCCTGTCGAACAACGGCCCCCCACTACTGCCGGGTTGTATCGGATTACTTACCTGAAACAAACTGGGGTTATCAAGAAGGCCGCTCAGCGATGAGACCGTGCCGCTCGAGAACTTTACCGACTTGCCCAATACCTTGCCCAGCGGGAAACCAAGAGTGAAGACGTCCTCACCCAGCCTAACCGTACTTGAGCTTCTCACCGCATAGGGGATGTCGCCTGAGAACACCTCCTCGTGGCTGAAGTCCTTCAGAGCAAGTATGGCAATATCGTTGTCTATGTCCTTCAACTGCACTTCGGCATCGAACATGCTCTCCTTGCTTGGAAGGAATACCCGGATGCTTGGGTAACTGGCTAGCGCGTGATAGCTGGTAACAACCAGCCCGGTCTTGTTCAGCAGAAATCCTGTTGCTTGATGAAAGTACCTGCGCTCCTGAAGAACAACCTCTTCACCTCCCGATGTTAAGCCAACGAGGACAGCATATATCGGGGTATACGTTGACCTTCTCGCTGATCCACCGCATCCTGAAAGGAAACAAATACCGGCAACAAGAACTCGACGCGAAATCGTTTTCATTTCTTCTGCGTTCATTTTGGGCCCCATCATCTTAGCCATTCATTGGACGGCCGGATGTCACCAAGTCGGCACATACCCAACAATCCATCAATGCGGTTGATACCCGAGGGACGCGCGTCACTTCCAAAATTATGCCACATTGGCTCGACAATAAAAAATTATACGACCCCGCCCATTCAGGTGTCAAAGAAGAAAAAATATTTTCAGCGCTCGGCCGGGAACTGCCGTATCCGCCTCAGAAACGGGCCTGGCCGCAAAAAAGTGCTGAGAATTCGGTAAAAAACACTTGACAACGCCTGCTAACGGCGCTAGCGTCATAAGACGATGAGGATGGGGGTGTGGTCCTCCCAGGCGGGAGGACGCGGCACAGGCGTGTTTTTTACAGTGGTTGCGTGCGCGAAAGGAAATGCATGGTCGCTTTCAGAGAAGAGGGGATCGTCCAAGTGCCGAACCAGGTGCCTGGTACCGAATCAGCCTGGCGGTCGGGGCGTGAATCAAAGACCTTCCGTGAATATTCTTTCGCGCATCACAAGTCGTCCGGTTGCGAGACAATTTGTAGTTGCTGTCGGCAAAGACTTCAAGGCTGTTGCGGTCTCGACGTGGCGTTTGCGGAAGAATCAATGGCCCCCAGGTAGGCGGGCGCGGGCAAAAGTGCCTACCTTCTGTGTTTTTTTTTCCCGCGTTCCGTTTGTGATGAAGTTGGCTCCGGGCGGTTGGAGCCGCGCAAGTCGCGTGGAATGTCCGATAAACAGCGGATTCAGGAGGTGTTGTTGCAGGTGTGACTGAGTGTATGTCAGTTGGTAATATGCGCGTAGAGTATGAACGGAAGTTGTGGCGTTAGCGTGACTCATATTTGTGAAAAAAAATTGTTGACGCTCTTCGGTGATACCGACAATATACAGGGGCTGTTATGGTGTTTGAAATCGAGTGCTAGGATTACGGCGCGCGTTGCCGGTCCTGGGATTGCGAGTCGGGTTAAAGAAGCCATTTGACTGTGTCCGGGATGAATCTAAAACATGGGGTCATAGAGTATTTGAAAGGAGAGTTACCATGAGTCACCCAAGTCAAGGTAGGATGATGTGTGTGTGCCGCCAGTCCGGCCTCTACTTCCTCGTTGTGGCAATCGCCGTAGTTCACACGTTATGTGTAAACTGCGTCGCGGGGGACATAGGAGGTATCGACTACTTCAAGATGATTTCAACGGTGGAGTACGCGGGCGACGGTCAGTTCAGGAATCAGGTGGAAACCGCTTACTCGGTAACGAAGGAGGTCTTTGCAAATGACAGAGTCCGCTACTCATTTACTACGCGTGATCCTGATTTGGAGGCCGACAAGAAAGCTTCGAGCGATTTTTCCTTCGTTATTGATCGCGGGACGGGGTTGATGTCCGCGACCGGTCGAGACATGGCCTTTTTTGCCCAGGTGCACAATGAGACGGTGAAATCCCTTTCGAAGGTTACAAGGGAGTATGTTGGCAAGACGTGGAAGCAGTCCGTCAACTTATCCTCTGTTAAGAATGTGCCCTTCGACGAGGTCAGCTTCACTCTGACGGCGATTGATGTCACGACCGCAGCAGTCGGCGAGATGATAGCTGTCCGGGCGCTGTCGGAGCCATTCTTTCTGACGATTAACAAAGGGCCTCTCAGATGCCGGATCAATACGGTGTTTCTGTTTGATGTCGACGTGGACAATGTGTACCTGAGCATAACGGTTTTTGAAGCGGAAACAGATGCCAGGGGCACGAAGGAGGTACTGCGTCATGAGGTCGCGACCTATAAGACGGATGCGACGGGCAGGCCGCTGGACCTGAGTGACGTCGGTAAGAACTTTGAGGCACTTGTGGCGAGGGTGGGGCTGAGAAAGGATAGCCTCCAAATCACAAAGGAGTCAAAACTGCCTAACTGGGCGCGTTCCCGGGGTATACCGGCAGCTCAGGTGGCCAATATATGTTCGGCGGCAGTGTGCGAAGGTGCGTTGAATCCGGCGGGTATGGTTTCGGTACCGACAGCGAGACTTCTTGCGTCGCAGGGTGGCCTCGGGAGGGCAGCGGGCGAGTCTATTCTCACGAGGCTAGTAAACGGTATCGGCTGGAACTGGCCAACAGCTGTCGGTGCGGGCTTGATTACATGGGGAGTCGTTGAGATCGCGGACGACGATGACGATAGAGATTATCCGTAGCCGAGTTTCATGGGACATCGAGATGAGTAAATTACTACCGCCTTCAGGCGGTAGTAATTTATTTTTTTCGTCCAATGGATTTTTACGAATACGAGGTTCGAGTGATCTTTGGCGATGAAGATCCTGTCTTGGCAAGGATGTATGAGGTGAGAAAGACGGAAACGTTCGTCCATTTTTGTAAGAACCTTGTGACGTGTTTCATACCATTCGTATGCTGTTTTTCGTTTCTCGCAGGTTGTGGTCCGAAGCCATCCCCTCCCGAACAGTTGAAGAGATTTGAAGAGGCGGGACCGCTTGCCACAGGGACAGATGTTATCGGCCTGGGCGGGATGAGTCATGCGGGCCCCTACCGAGTCGTTTCCGGTGATATACTGGAATTCCAGATGCCCGCCGCGCTCCGGGTCATCTCCACCGAATTCTCTGAATGGCTAAAGCCAGTGTACGGTCGAAAGGATTACGAACCGTACTTGGCTCGAGTGAACGATGGCGGGACTATTGTCCTGCCGATTGTGGGCGAGCTCCCTGCTGCTGGCAAGACGCTCTCTGAGATAGAAGCTCTGGTTATAGACGCCTACTATCCGAAATATGTTGTGAACCGGCCTATGGTTGTTTGTGAAGTAGCGAAATATCAGAGAGAGAGTGAAAGAGTCTTCACTGTCATGGGCCTTGTCAGGAGTCCCAACGCTTTTCCCTATCCACCGGATGTGCAATACAACTTGATGGAGTCGTTGGCCTACGCGGGTGGTCTCGACATGACCGCTGATCCTCGCTATGTAAAGGTCTACCGACAGGATAACAATGGGCAGGTTGTGTCGGCCACGTTTTCTGTTGACAGCAAGTCTTTTCTCGACGCCTATGCCGTGGCGATAAAGCCTGGGGACGTGATATACGTCGATCATACGTTGCGCACACGTGTCAACCAGTTCATACACGACATATTTAACGTCCGCGTCGGCGCTTACGCGGACGTGCGCGATTGACTGCTTCTGGAAAGACTCCGTTTCTCCAACGAGGCATCTGATTGTATCCATTCACCACAGGGATACCTCGCGCGGTGTTCACATAAAGCGTGATACAGGGAACGTGTAGAATTGCTGTCTCCTGACCATCTCGAGAGCAAGAGCGCTATAGCCGTTCCTCGGCAATTTGCCGCCAGTAAGAAAGACTTCAATGGTGAGCATTTCTGGTCTCGTGGCTACGCGGTGTCGACCGTTGGTTTTGCGCAGAACAAGATTCGAGAAGGGCTCACAATGGTCAAGCCAACCTGCCCATCGTCATTTTGGGTTGGCCGAAGCTCTCGACTGAAATAGGATGTGTAATTGTGCTCAAGTTTCCGCCTTCTGATGTCCGATAACATAATAGTGTCTGTTCGAGAACACATGCTCTCGCATGTACGGAGCTAATGGTCACAGTGGGAGGCCGCCAATGAATATCTCTTGACGGCCTGAACATGCAAAGGTCGGACGCGCATGTAGTAGCCGGGCAATAGGACCATGTAGGATGCTTTTCGCCGCGGTCCAGGAAACGAAAAGCGAGGACTGATTTGCGTGAAATGCTCCGAGCCGGCACAGGTGTATGTTCTGTCCGTGCCAGACATGTGCTTGGCCGCATCGGGAGTTAGTGATTGCTATCGATGGCCGTATGCGCCTCAGGAACAAAGGCCGGGTGCGTTGTGCAAGAATATCATCGCGGCAGATGTGGTCTATTCGTCTGGTGAATCGTGTGTACTTTTTTGCCGAGTTTTTTTCTTCAGCCGCCAAGCGTGGGAAGAGGGCCGTGCTTATCTGCGATAGTGTCCTATAATGCATTCTTGTCCGATAAGAACTTTGCTCGTGAACCATTAGTGAAGCGAACGAAGAAGCGGGTTCTCTGCTCTCATGAGTCCAGTTCGCAAGAACGACGTTGCGCTAGTAACCGAAGGCGAAAATTGTCAGAAAAAAACTCTCGACAATCTTCCAGGAGGTCGGTAGCGTTAGGTTGGTTATGGATTGCCTGGAGGATGGCGGGATGTTGTGGTCTTGGAGTGATGAGCTGGTTTGAGCAATCCATTTGGAACGACATGGAGCATCTGTAATGTGGTAGCCAGTTGACTGGGTGTGTTGTCGGCACGGTAGAGTCATGTCGACAATGGATGCAGGCCGGGTGCGCGTGGTGCCGAGCTGATATTGGGGTGGTATATGTCTGTGCCGCGTGCTGGCCATCCGCGCAGGCCAGGTGGCGTCTTAGCTGCTTGACCTCGGAGTTTCTGCTCCGGTCAATATGGGCAGTCGAGCTGAGATGTGATGGTTATTTAGCCTTTGCTTGGACGCGTGTATGGAGAACAATAAGGGCGAAAGCGGAGCGTCAAACTTGGCGATCCCACAAAGTGACGCGCTGTTGCAGGAGGGCTTCCTGCAAATATTGCTGCGTCACAGGTGGACGATTCTGATCACCACGGCACTGTCTCTTCTTGTGACATTTCTCTATCTGCTGAAAGCGACGCCGATCTATTCCAGCACTTCAAGGGTCTACGTTGAGCAGACCGGTCCCAAAATCATGAGTGAGTACGAAGGCGTCATGACGCGGTCCAGTAACTATCTCTATACCCAGGGCGAATTGATGAAATCGACGCCTATCGTTGCCGATGTGGCGGACGATCCACAAATGCGAGGATTCAGGACGTTTGCCAATGTGGACAACGTCGCCGCTTACATCAAGAATAATTTGACCGTCGGTATCGGCAGGAAGGATGATATTGTCGCGGTGTCGTTCGAATCACCTTATCCTGTGGAGGCGGCAGGGGTTGTCAATGCTGTGGTACAGTCGTACATCAAGTACCACTCGACGCGTAAGCGCAGTACGGCGTCCGAAGTGCTGCGGATCCTTCAGGAAGAGAAGCTCAAGCGAGATCAGGATCTGAAAGATAAATTCGAGGCGCTTTTGGCGTTTACCCGCGAAAACGGTGCAATCTCACTGAGCGATCAAGGGGGGAATATCGTCTTTCAAAGGCTCAATATGTTGTCTACGTCGCTAACAGAATCACAACTGAGTGCGCTGAATGCAAAAGCGGATTACGAAGCAGCCAAGAGCATGGCGAACGAACCAGCCAAGGTCAAGCAGTTCGCGTCGGCTTCGTCGGCTGCAGGAGTGCGTGTATTTGTCAACGACACGGAGACTCAATTGAAGGCTGAGCTTAGAGCGGCAGAAATGGAGCTCAAGAACGCACGGTACCATTGCACCGAAGACCACCCGGCGGTCCAGGCGATCCACGCCAAGATCAACCGTATTCAGCGGGAGCTTGAGGATCAGGCGAGGGAATTCGCCAACTCCTATATTGAAGTGCTGCGATTGAGATCCCTGACAGCGAAGGAAAGGGAGGATGAGCTGCAAGCATCGTTCGACATGCAGTTCCAGGATGCGCGCGACTTGGGCATCAAAGCGACGGAGTATTCGGTGCTTCAGTCAGAATTGAGACGTGTCGAGCGCTTCTGTGAGATCGTTGATGAACGCATCAAAGAGCTGAATGTGACGGAGAATGTGGGCGCGCTCAATATCAGCATATTGGAAGCAGGTCGCCCTGCAGAAAAACCCTCGAAGCCGGAGAAGACAAAGTATATGGCGACGGCGCTGGCTCTGGGCCTCATGTTGGGCGGCGGTCTCGCTGTTCTGCGAGATATGCTGGACTACAGGCTGCGATCCGCGGACGAAATCTCGGTTGTCCTCGGTATTCCAGTACTCGGTGTCGTACCAGCGATGGCCGGTGGGAAGGCCGTGGCGCTGCCCGGCCAGAACGTTTCGGGCTTGCTTCAGGGTATTGTGAACGGACGTCGTCGAAGAACCGATGCCAAGGTGCCTGCAGGTTTATCTGAAGGTCAGGCCGGAGGCGCTCCTCGTGAGAACGCGGAGCGTGCAGAGCGGGCACAGCCTGAGTTCGACTCCGTAAAATGGGTTCAGAATATGAGTAGAAAGGCTCGCAGGACCGCACAGACAACCACGGCGCGGGATCAGGTTATGAGTCAGCCCAAGGTTGCCCCTGGCCGCTCGTCGATTCTGCCCAGAGGCAAGATTGGGTCGGATAAGCCCCACATCGTCAGGCGTGGACAGAAAGCGCACCTCGAACCGAAGTCTATTGTGGCGGAGGCCTACCGAACAATACGTACGGCTGTCTTTTTCGGCGTTCCCAAGGATGAGGCGAAGACCATCCTTATCACGTCTCCGGCTCCCGGCGACGGCAAGAGCACGGTCGCCAGCAATCTGGCTATTACAATGGGACAGGCCGGGCAGAAGACGCTCCTGCTTGACGCAGACTTCCGAAAACCGATGCAGCATCGTATTTTCGAGATTAGTAGCCGTGAGAACGGGCTATCCAACGTCGTGGCTGGAGTCCTGAATATTGAAGAAGCGGTGCAGCCCGGTCCGGTTGAGGGGCTGGATGTCATTAGCTGCGGTGCTGAAGTTCCCAATCCTTCGGAGGTGCTGAATAGCGAAGCATTCTCCAGGCTGTTGAGTGAGCTTTCTGCGCGATATGATCGCGTGATCATCGATTCGCCGCCCGTGGGGCCGGTTGCGGATAGTCAAATACTATCGGCTCTGTGCGATGTGACGATTCTGGTTCTTAGGGCAGAGGTATCCACTCGCAGGCAGAGCCAGCATGCGTGCGACAGTCTGCTGGGCGTTGGCGGCCATCTGCTTGGTGCCATCGTGAATGATGTTCGGCGAAAGCATGGCCGCTACGGCTACTACTCAGGTTACGGATACTACCGTCACTACGGGTACTATGGCGACGGTCATCACGGCAACAAATCGGAGCAGAAGACGTGACGCAGAATGGTTACGAGAATCTGGCGGAGGCCAAGACGACGCCTGGCCGGGCCGACTGCGAGGACTACGCGGATATCCACTGTCATTGTCTTCCAGCTATAGATGATGGCCCGAAGACAGTCTCCGAGTCGCTTTCCCTGTGCGGGGCCCTGGTTAATGACGGCGTCACTGACGTCGTCGCGACACCACATCAACTGGGACGATTCAGCGGCTGCAATGAAGCCGCACAGATCAGGGATCAAGTTGCTGCGCTCAACGAGGCGTTGGCCGGCAACAACATTCGTCTCAATGTCGTACCGGGTGGAGACGTCCGTGTGGACGAGAGGATCTGCCAGCTTATCGAGGCGGATAAGATCCTCACCCTTGCCGATAAGGGTAAGCATATACTCCTGGAACTGCCGTACGAGGTCTTCATAGATATTGAGCCGCTGCTTGTCGAGCTGTCCTCACTGGGTATTCAGCCCATTGTATCACATCCTGAACGGCATCCGGTCATTACCAGACAACCGGATCTCTTGCTGAAATGGCTTCAGCGCTCGGCCCATTTGCAGGTAACATGTGGCAGCTTGCTTGGTGATTTCGGGCCCGCCGCCCAGAAGGCTGCCTGGCACCTACTCAGTTTGGGGTACACGTCATTTGTGGCGACCGATTCCCACGATCTGCGTGGTCGCAGGCCCCGGATGAGGGCCGCCTTTGAAAGTATCAGCGCCCGGCTGGGGCGAGCCATGGCCCGGTTGGTTTGTATCGAAAATCCGTTGAGAGTGCTTCAAGGCAAGGAAGTGTTCTTTGCTCGCGATGTGAACTCGAGGAAGTGGATGGATGAACGAGTGCAGAGTAGGTATTGACATCAGCAGGATGCACCTGAACAGGCTCGACGCGGCGATTGAAGTTTTGTTCATAGCGCTTCTGGTTTTCATGCCTCTTGCTTTTGGTGCTGTAAGCGCTTGGAGCGAAGAGCTTGTCGTTGCCTTATCGGGAGCGATCGTCACTTGTTTTTTGCTCAAGAGGATGTTTCATGGCGGTCCAAAGCTCGTTTGGACGTGGGCGTATATACCACTTGGGTTGTTTGTGCTCATCGTGGTCTTCCAGCTTGTTCCGTTACCATTACGACTCGCGGCGACAATTTCACCGAATACGGTAACTCTCAGGCAGGAACTGTTGGGTGATTTACCCGATGCCGATACGTTGCTGAGAGCGGTCCCTTTGAGTTTCTATCCGAGCGCCACACGGCACGATCTAAGACTTATACTCTCAATCGCCGCCGTTTTTTTCGTCGCCGTCAACTTTTTTCGCCGTCCAGAACAGATCAAACGTATTCTGATGACGATTGCCCTGATAGGGGGCGTCGTGGTGGCTATTGCTTTGGCCCAGGGCCTTTTTGGAAACGGCAAAATGTACTGGTTCATACCCGGTTCCTTTATCGGGAGCTTCTCAGGCCCCTTCGTCAATCACAACAACTACGGACAGTTTATGAATCTGTCGATCGGCGCGGCACTGGCTTGGATATGTGTGACATTACAGGAGCATTTTTCAGCCAGAAGAGTGACGCCAACCGTCGTGTATGATTATTTAACATCGGCTGATGCAAAGTTGCTATGGTTACTTGTGACGGTCATGGCCCTTGGTACGGCCACAATTTTCATTTCTCTGACCCGAGGCGGTATGGTCAGTATGCTCATCGCTTCAGCCTTTATCACTCTGGTGATGGTGTCCAGACCATCTCTTAAGGGGCGCGGCTGGATTATGGTCATCATGGCATTGGGCGCGTTTGCTTGCATATTGTATGTGGGCTTTGATGCCGTCTACGATCGCTTTGCCACTTTAAGCGATTCACAACCGTATGAGCTCCGATGGCAGATTCTCAAGGATCTTGTGCCCTCTTATGGGCAGTTTCCCATTTTGGGTACGGGACTCGGGACACACGTCGTCGTTTATCCCATGTTTAAACAGATAAATGATACTACGCGGTACAAGTATGCCGATAACGAATATGCCCAACTCTTGGAGGAGGCAGGGCTTGTTGGTTTAGTCATACTACTGGTTTTCGGCGCCATTATTTTCTGGAGCTTTCTGAAAAACATCCGTAGTGCCAGGTTACCAATACGTTCAGCGGCTCATGGATTGGGTTTCGGGCTTTTAGCCATTCTCGTTCACAGCGTTAGTGATTACGGTCAGCACATCCCGGCCAACGCATTCCTTTCAGCGATTTTTTGCGCTTTGTTGGTATCCTTAGCTCATCAGAACAGAGAACAGACAACTCATCTTGTTCTTTCGTCCCATCGACTTCGCTCTGGGCGGGCTTGGGTCGTTTGTCTTTTGCTGATTGGTGTTTGCGGTATTTGGGCTTGGGCCCTGATTGGCGCTGATCGTGCTCGTCGAATTGAATTGTGCTGGGCCAAGATCCGTGACATAGAAGAAACTGTTGCTAAGAATCACTGGCGCGGATCAGATACCGAATTTGCAGACCTGATCTCCGGAACAAAGGCGGCGTTAGAGCATCACCAAGACAATGTTCGGTATCGGTACTGGCATATTACTTACCGCTGGCGCTCAATAAGCCGGAACAAAGATCCTGAGATGTCAGTCGCCGTTTTCTCTGAAGGTGCAATGCCTGAAGTTCGTGATATTGTCGAGCAACTTCATCAAATATGTTTCATGTGTCCGATCTATGGGCCACCCTATAGTCTGGTCGGCCAAATCGAGCAATTCATTCTGAACGATCCCAACGGCGCCGAGAAAATTAGAAAGGGCTTTCGGCTGGCGCCTTCTGATCCCGTAACGTGTTTTGTGGCAGCCCGGCTGGACGTTTGGGAGGGAAAGACAGAAGACAGCATTGCGAAGTTCGAGAAGGCCGTGCGACTTGACCGTAGTCTGTTCAGGAAGGTTGCAGATATTTTCATTTACCAGCTCAGCAAACCTCATTTGGCCATTTCCATTGCCGGCGATGACATTGGTCGGCTATCTCATGTGGCGCATGTTCTTGACGATATGCTGTATTTTGACCTTGCGGAACAGGTGCGAGGTAAAATAAAAGGGCTGCTCGAAGCGAAATGTTCAGACCCTGACACGTCTGCCTCGGTCCTCGCACATTTGGGGAGCATCTACGACCGTGAAGGTAATAACGAAGCAGCGGCGGAATGTTATCGACAGGCCCTTGCACGCGAGTACAGCCAGATTCAGTGGAGATTGGAGCTGGCCAGGCTTCTTGTCAGGGCAGATAAAATACCGGAGGCTATGACCGAGGCAAGAATCTGCCTGCAGTTGCGCCCGCAGCTTAAAGCCGCAAAGACACTCGTAGAAGAGCTCTCAGTGCATCCGGCTCTCTTATCCCAAAAAGCCGAATCACTCTAAGACCCTGGGAGATCAAAGAGAGACGATCGTGTAAGGTGCTGGTTGCATGAGATGCCCTAATGCGTCTATCGACCGGGTCGGCTTCTACTCAGATTCACTGCAAATTGCCTAAAACAATAACAGTGCGGTCTGACTTTCCAACTTCCATGAGCCATGGTGTCTGTTTCAGTTAACGACTCAACTTTTCGACTTCTCAGGTGGTATTTCGTACGCCAACTTCTAAATCTCCTGCAAAAGAATTTCAACGATCCGTTCAGCCGCTTTCCCATGCGACAGTGGGGGAACATCAGATTGACGCTGCCCGCCGTCGATTATCGTCCTGTAAGTCCGTACAATCGTATCGGCATCGGTCCCAACAACGTGATTCGTACCTATGTCTACGGTGACAGGTCGTTCCGTATTCTCGCAGAGTGTGATACAGGGCACTTTGAGAAGGATGGTTTCCTCCTGGATACCGCCGGAATCCGTGAGCGCAAGCTTTGCCGACGATGTCAGCTTAAGGAAATCCAGGTAACCCACTGGCTCAAGCAGATGCA